>OIXA01002616.1_pt1 | contig 20223 bp, 16 predicted proteins | sample 1587721 | NCBI WGS metagenome assembly OIXA01 (sample SAMEA3888900, study PRJEB22519) | human gut metagenome | biome: human gut; feature: human-associated habitat; material: faeces | place: Denmark | collected 2013 | reverse complement strand
CTATGTATAAAAATTCTTGTAAAATCTGACTCTGCGATTGAATCAGCGTTTCCCTTGAACTACTGTCAGTATCACATAGACACCGGTACGGAAACAACGCCTTGGTGCTACGTATTTCTGCTTTCACACATTCTTCGTTTAGCGGTCTGCAAGAAAGATTTCTCGCTTCGCTCGAAATGACGATATGGTAGTCTGATGTCTCCTAGTCCCCAGTCACTAGTCACTAGCCACAAGTCACCAGTCTGTCAGTCCGCCATCGACAGGAATCACCGCCCCTGTCATGAAGGAAGACCTCTCGGAGATCAGAAATGCGATCACTTCGCCCACCTCAGATGCTTTCGCGATGCGGCCCAGGGGATACCACTCTGCCATTTCCTCTCGGCTGCCGCCATAGACTGCCAGCTGCCTTTCCAGCAGCGGCGTATCGACATCCCCCGGGCAGACGACATTCGCACGGATCTCATCGACAGCAAGCTCTAAGGCCAGCGAGCGTGTGAAAGAAGTGAGCGCCCCCTTGGTCGCACTGTAAAGACTGCACTGCACATTGCCCTCAAGTGCGGCATCCGAGGCCACGGAGACGATGCTCCCCTTTGCGCCGCGCATCCGGGGGATCACCGCACGGGCGAGCTTCATCGCACCGAATACATTCACAGAGAAGAACTCCTCGATGTCTGCGTCCGTCGTATTTTCCAGAAGCTGCTCTCCATAGATACCGGCGGACAGCACCAGACCATGGATCTTCCCAAGACGAGAAGCGGCCTCTGCGGCCGCATTACACTCCTCCGTCTTCGTCACATCGCAGCGGATGAAATGAGAACCGGAGACTGCCCTTAGGGCGGCGCGGCCACGCTCTTCGTCTCGCCCAAGAAGGATCGGTTCATAGCCGTCACGAGAAAGTACCTTCGCCGCCGCCAGCCCGATGCCGGACGTGCCGCCGGAAATGAGGACGAGATTTCGTGTATCTGACATGGGTAGGTTGCTCCTTTGCATAGAAAATATTTTTGGTGTTCAACGGGGAAGTCGGGGAAGTGACGGCTTTTTTGAGGGGTCGAAACCCGAAGGCCTGCGGATAACAGGTTTCCCTAGATGAGTGACACCATCTGTTTCGCCGCCAGTGACAAAGATCCCTCGGCTACGCTCGGGATGACGATAAAAGAAAAACGGGTAGCGCAATCGGTCTGCTGACCGCTGGCATGTCCCATCTCACTGCGCTCAAAATGGCGTCTCACTTGATTTTCGCGTCGCTTTGCTCCTAAAAATCAAGTTCGCTTGCACAAGCCCTTCGGGCAGCTCTCCCGATGGGGAGCCAAGAATGTTCTGCCGCTTAACTTAATAGCATTACTCGAAGGAGGAAGCAAGACGCGGCGTCGCTAACGATTTCCTTAGCACGAGCCGCCCTAATCACTAGTCACCAGTCACTAGCTACCAGTCACGTTTTTAACGACGACAGATACACGAACTCGATTCCCTGTGCCTTGAGCTTCGGTACCATCTGGCGGAAGGCTTCGGCGGTGTGCGGACGGCAGTGGCCGATGATGATATACGTACCCTTTTTCTTCGCGCGATCAGCGCCCTCCTGGATCATCGCACAGATGTCAGAGACGGAGGCCGAATTATCGACGAAGAGATCATTTCTCACGTAGGGCACACCGTATGTCTTCGCCGCCTTGTCCGCAGCCGTCGTGCTGTTTGTATGGCTGTCGAAGAAGAAGAGTCCGCGATGGTGGAGCTCATTCATGACGATATCCATGGTCCTCACGTCGATGGTAGCCTTCGATCCCTGATGGTTATTGATGCCGATGGCTTCCGGCAGCTGCGAAAACGAGTCCCTCAGCATCTGCCGGATGGCCGCATCGCTCATGGACGTCAAAATGACCTTCGGCTCCATGCCGATGCCAGAGACGGACTCCATGGGCTGATGGAGAATCACGGGAAGTCCGTGCGCGCGCCACGAAAGTGCGGCATCTCTGGTATGCACCTGATCCGGCATGATGGCCAGCGTGAGCGGGATGCCCATCTGTTCATAGATGTGCTGGGAGTCCAGATCGCGCCCTGCATCATCGATGACGATGGCAAGGCGGCCGGTCACTTGCCCGCCGGCGTTTTCTTTCGGCGGCAAGACTTTTTCGGAGCTGCCATTCGCACGGGCTTCATTCTTACCGGACTTTGCAGGTGCTGCTTTTGCGGGCTCCGTCTTCTTTACGGAGGAAGGCGCCGGCGCAGATGTCCTCTCACGAGAGTCTGCGCTCTCTGTCCTTTCCGAAGAAGCGGAAGCCACGACCGTTTCTTTCGCCGGTGTTTCCGCCTTCGGCTCTTCTTTGCCTGTAATCTTGGAAACGACACGGCTGATGCTGAAGACCTCCTTCTCTGGCTCTGTCTCTCTCGCCTCATCCTCTTTCATGCGCTCTGTCTTCCCGTCAGCTTTCGTGACTTCGGCGGCCTTCGGCGTATCCTCATCGTCCGCTTTGGCTTCGACAACGACGGTTTTATTGATGATATCCTTGATCTTTTCTTTCACGCTCTCGGGCGTCCCCTGGTCTTCCTTCGGGACGAGCCCCTGCATTTCCTTGTCATTAAAAATATGACGGATCGCCGTCACCTGATCCGCATTGTCCGCCGTCGGTGCGTTCGTCATCCGGTCTGTCATATATGCCGAGCCCACTACGAGGCTGATAAAGAAGAGAAGGACCAGAAATGGATGTCCATTGCTCTTTTTTGCTGCTCTTTTTCTTCTGACTGCCATGAAAATCTCCTTTGGGAAATGGTTATGTCTATTTCGTCTCTATAGCTTTAGTATAAAGGTTCAAGGTTCCGGGTTCAAGGTCAGCTCATATCGCAGGTATCTTCTTTGGCGTTCTCAAAAAGAGCCGAATCACTCGAAGGCAGGGAGACTGGGAGAGTCGAAAACTTTAGCCCAAAGACTTTGTGACTTCAGACCTCTGACTTCTCACAGCCTCCTTATCTCCATAAAAAAAGAGCCCGAAGGCTCTTTTTATTTCCGATTTCTCCACACATGCCACGCAGAAAGGACAAAGCAGAGTGTCACCATGCCCGCCGTCACCAGTGTCATGGCATCATCATGGCTTTGTGTCCGCCAGAGGGCAAATGCGGTGAGGATCGCAAGGAAAAGAAGTTTGATGGTATTCGTCATAAAGGCTCCAAAGAATAGTGACTTGGGACTGGGTTCTATAGGTTCAAGAGGTTCAAAGGGGTTGGTTCGGCGCAAACATAACGAAGCATCGCAGATTTTTGATAGCGTTTCGCGCCGTCGTCATCAAAAGCGTTGGCGAGAGATCTCTATGGCACACTACGGTAAGTATCATCGCATAGGCACTGGCAGGGAACCTACGCCTTGGTGCTACGTATTTCTACTTTCACACATACATCGTTTATCGGACTGCACGGGAAACGCTGATTAAATCACAGAGTCAGATTTCACAAGAATTTTTATACATGACTTCGTCATAGCCTTCCTTAAATAGCTCGCTATTCGCGTCAGGTTATTCCTCGTCATGTATAAAAATTCAAGAGTAAAATCTGACAACGATTTAATCAGTGTTTCCCTAGAAAGATTTCTCGCTACGCTCGAAATGACGATACGAGAGAGTCTGATGTCCCTCAGTCACCCGTGACTAGTCACTCGAGGCTCCTAATCCCTAGCCACTACTCCCTAATCCCTGCTTTCAGACTTTTGTCATGTAACATTCGTATTGTCCCCCTTCCTCCGGAAAGGGGCTCTCCGTGCGCGTTCTCCGATCCTGAAACCTGTCAACCTGAACCCAACAACCTTATTTATTCCGCTCTCTCCAGCATGAGCTTCAGATCCTCCTTATGGAAAGACTTGATCTCCGGTTTCTCTTCAAGCATGGCGAGGACATAGGCGAGTGCCGCTTCGACGCCGACCTTGAGACCGCTCTCATCGATATCAAATTCCGGCGTATGGTGGTTCGCTCCGGTGCCCAGCGCTTCATTTTTCACGCCGGTGAAGGTGAAGAGGCCCGGGTAGGTGGACTCGGTGATGGCAAAAGTCTCCGAAGCCATCCATGGCTCGGTATCTTCCATGACATCACCCACGCGCTCGGCGATGGCTTTCCGCGCAAGGTCTACACACTCTTTATTATTGGCCGTGACAGGGAAGTACTGGTCTTCCATGATCTCTGCCGTGCAGCCGTAGTTGTCACAGATGTCCTTGAGCAGCTTCCAGAAATCCTCACGGAAGGAAAGCCCGTCTTCATTCACAAAGCAGCGCGCTGTACCGGCGAAAGTGAGCTCGTCAGGGATGACATTCGGCGTGTCACCCGCCTGCACCATGCCGAAGGAATAGGTAAGGCAGTTTCTCGGACTGACCTTCCGCATGCGGTAAGACTGAAGCGCCATGTAGAAAGTATTAAAGCAGTCAATCGGGCTGACGGCAAGGCTCGGCATGGAGCCATGTCCGCTCTTGCCATGAATCTTTACACGGTAGAAGAAGGCACCTGCCAGTACACCATCATACATGACCGCGACCTTGCCCGCAGGCAGGCAGTACATCATATGCGTACCATAGCAGGCATCCACGTGGATCTTCTTCTCGTCCAGATAAGACAGCAGATGACCGACACCACGCTCTCCCATTTCCTCTGCTTCTTCGAACATGAGAAGTACCTTGCCTTCCCATTCGTCCTTGTGTGCTGCAAGGATCTTCGCCGCGGTAAGAAGCATCGCCGTGTGACCGTCATGCCCGCAGGCATGAGAAACGCCGTGATTCTTCGAGAGGCATACCTTTTCGCATGCCAGATTCTTCGGATTCTCTTCGATCGGCAGCGCATCGATATCCGCCCGCATCAAGACCGTCCAGCCATCCTTCCCGCTGTCGATCATGCCGAAGACACCGCCGCGCGGTACGCGGACGGTGGAAATCCCCCAGCCATGGAGTGTTTCTTCGATGAAATCCATGGTTTGGAATTCCTGCTGCGACAGCTCCGGATTTTCATGGAAATGACGGCGAAGAGAAATGAGAAAGCTCTCCTCAGCTTCGACTGTTTTCTTTATATCCATTATGATCAGCTCCTTGTAGGGAAATACGGATTCAATCGTTGTCAGATTGAATCAGCGTTTCCATAGATCGTCGGCAGATATTCTGCCGCATGTCTTTCGTTATACATGTCTTTCATTATAGAAAGGGGAAAGATACGTGTCAAATGATATGGGGAAAAGATTCAAGGGGTTCAACGGGTTCAGCAGGTTCAACGGGTTCAACGGGTTCAACGGGGATGGTGCGGCGCATAAAAATCAGAAGCGCCGCGGAGTATCAATAGTGGCAATGCCCGAAGGTTTCTTTGAGAACAGGTTTCCCGTTTTGAGCTTTCCAAACATCGACTGCCTGACCGCGAATGACAAAGATTTCTCGCTTCGCTCGAAATGACGATACGAGAGAAACAGCAGTCGCTCGAGACTCCTAATCCCCAATCCCTAGTCACTAGTCCCAGTCACTCCTAATCCCTAGCTACTAGTCCCCAGTCACTAGTCACTCCAATTCCCCCAGCGAAGGCATCGACGGGATCGCACCGGCTCTGGTCGTCGAAAGGCTGGCCGCACGGTTGGCAAAGGTAAGGATGTCTTCCAAGCGCTCCTGCGAAAGACGGCTGAGCTCTTCACGGCAAAGCTTGGAAAGGGCCGCACCGAAGAACGTGTCTCCCGCACCATTCGTATCGACGACTTTCGCAGGGAAGCCGTGGACGCGGCCGGTCAAATGCCCGAGCCGGTAGAAGCAGCCTGCCTCTCCAAGCGTCACAAGGATGAGGGAAATGCCCTTCTCCATCAGGCGTTTGCTCCCTTCCTCCCAGTCCTCCGAGCCAGAAAGGAGCGGAAGCTCTTCTTCGGACACCTTGAGAATATCCACGAGCGGCAGCGGCTGGCGCATCACGATGATCGCCTCCCGCGGATCATCCCAGAGACGGGCGCGGTAGTTCGGATCATAGGTGATGACCGCGCCATAGGATCTTGCGCGGTGGATAGCAGAGAGTACACTGCCGCGGGCCGGCTCCGCCGTCAGAGACACCGAGCCGAAATGCACCATGTGTGCCTGTTTCAGGAGAAAATCCTGGATCTCCTCCTCCATAAGCATGGTATCCGCATGGGATCTCCTGTAAAACGTGAAGCTCCGTTCCCCGTTTGCATCAACAGAGACGACGGCAAGGCTCGTCGGGTGTATGGCATCGACGGCAAGCGCAGACACGTCGACGCCATCCTTCTTGAGAACGTCCGTCAGGTAACGCCCGAAGGCATCATCCCCGACCTTGCCGATGAAGGCCGTCCTCGCACCGAGCCTCGCTGCCGCGACAGACAGATTGGCCGGCGCGCCGCCCGGATTTGCCGCATAGAGCGGCACGCCCTTTGTATTCACCCCGGTCTGCGTGAGGTCGATCAGTATTTCTCCGATGGATAAGATGTCCATGATACGTTCCTTTCGAGAAAATGGTTGACAGGGATTAGTAGCTAGTAGCTAGTAGCTAGTGACTAAATGCTACTTTCGGGCATCGCCATTTTTTTAGTCCGCGGCGCTTCTATATTCTTATGCGCCGCACCACCATTTCGCATTTCTCATTTCTAATTTCTCATTCGATCAGAGCTTTCACTCACCATCAATGGGCAGTACGCCAGAGGGCTAAGCATTGTACCTATTCCAAACAAAAAATCCGAACCCCTCTTCCAGAAAGGTTCGGATCATTTGGTGCCGGAGGCGGGACTTGAACCCGCACGATGTCGCCATCGCCAGATTTTGAGTCTGGTGCGTCTGCCATTCCGCCACTCCGGCATATCGATAGTATGTATTGTAGCATACCTATCGACATGCCGTCAAATTGAATTAGCAATGCAAAATGAGATGGGAGACTAGGGAAACACTCGTATCGTTATTTCGAGCGTCAGCGAGAAATCTTTTCCCTTTGCAGTCAAACGGACGATGATAGGAAAGCCCCAATGGGAAACTGGCTATCAAGAGCCCTTCGGGCATCGCCATTATATACTCGGCGGCGCTTCTAATTTTATGCGCCGCTCCACCATTTCGCATTTCTCATTTCTAATTTCTCATTCAAACGAGGATTTCAATCGTAATCAAGGGGCGCCACGCCCCAAGGGCTACCCCTGCCCCCTTCTTACTTTTCAATGCCTTCAAACGTGTAGTCCTTATCTTCGACCGCTTTCCGGATGTCTGCGTCGGGAATTTCTTTGGAAAGTGTCAGGATCGCCGTACCCTTCTCGTGAGAGACTTCTGCCTTTTCCACGCCCTCCAGCGCTTCCAGTGCTGCTTTCACCGCCTTTTCGCAGTGACCGCACATCATGCCTTCGATTTTGACTGTTTCTTTCATTTCGTTTTCCTCCTTTGGAAATTGAATCGATCTATATGTATAGTCTGCTGCTTCCAGAACCTTTCTGAGGTCGGCTTCCTGTGGCAGCAGGGTGTAGCTGATGGTCGCCTTCCCTGTCTTGGCATCGGCTTTCAGACAGGTAACGGAGGGGAGAGTCTCCAATGCTTTCTTCACATGCGCTTCACAGTTCTCACACATCATGCCCTCGACATGGATGATGGCGCAGCCGGGGCTTTCCTCCTTCACGGGAGTGACTTCTTTTTCCTTGGCGCCCACGCGATGCCCGAGAGGCTTGTCATGAGAGGCATCATGGATGTTCACACGGCCGAGACGGAGCGCATTCAGGCACACGCTGAGGCTGGAAAGCGACATCGCTGCCGCCGCCCACATGGGCTCTAAGGAAATCCCCGGATACAGACCCGCTGCCATGGGGATCAAAAGCGCGTTGTAGGCGAAAGCCCAGAAGAGATTCTCGTGGATATTCCGCAGGGTCTTCCTTGAAAGGCGGATGGCTGCCGTCGCGTCCGTCAGGCGCGAATTCATGAGTACCACATCGGCGGAGTCGATCGCGACGTCAGTCCCGTGTCCGATCGCCATACCGACGTCGGCACGTGTGAGAGCAGGCGCGTCATTGATGCCATCGCCGATCATGAGGACATGCCCGCGCTCTGCCAGCTTCCTGACAGCCGCTTCCTTCCCTTCCGGGAGGACCCCCGATAGGATGGTATCGACGCCGGCTGCCTCTCCGATGGCACGAGCCGTCTTTTCATTGTCCCCCGTCAGCATGACGACCTCGATGCCCATCGCGTGCAGCTCCTGCACGGCCTTGGCCGAATCCTTCCGGAGAACATCTGCGACAGCGATGAGACCGAGAAGCATACCCTCCTTCACAAAAAGAAGCGGTGTCTTCCCTTCTTCGGAGAGTGCGTCCGCACGGGCGCGAAGAGAAGCAGTGTCTGTCAGAGACGTGATGTAGGCAAGGGAACCACCAAAGAGCGTTTTTCCCTGCTGCTTGCCTGTGAGCCCCTTTCCCGGAAGGATGAGAAGATCCGTGATCTCTTCTGCTTTGATCCCTCTCTCTTCCGCAAGATCGGCGATGGCGCGTGCGAGCGGATGCTCTGATCTCCTTTCCAGCGCATACGCTGCCTGAAGAAGCTCCTCCTCCGAAACACCGTCCTGGGGTACGATGTCTGTCACACGGGGCGCGCCCTCGGTGAGCGTCCCTGTCTTATCGAGCGCCGCGATCTCTATACGACCCGTCATTTCCATCGCTTCACTCGTCTTGAAAAGGATGCCATTCTTCGCGCCCAGACCATTTCCTACCATGATCGCGACCGGCGTGGCAAGTCCCAGCGCACAGGGGCAGGAGATCACGAGGACGGTGATGGCATAGGTCAGGGCCTCCTGCACGCTGCTTCCCCATGCCAGATGCACCGCGAAGACGATGGCAGCGATGCCAATGACCGCAGGCACAAAGACGGCGGAGACCTTGTCTGCCATACGGGCGATCGGTGCTTTCGTCATCCCCGCCTCACTCACCATGCGGATGATCTGCGCAAAGGACGTATCCTCACCCACGCGCGTCGCTTTCGCTTGGATGTATCCATTCGTATTGATCGAGGCCGCGCGCACAGCATCGCCGATCCCCTTGTCGACCGGCACCGACTCGCCCGTCAGCGCCGCCTCATCAAGCGCTGCCGTCCCCGACAGGATCTCTCCATCGACAGGGACCGCTTCGCCCGGCTTCACCAGAAAGATATCCCCTACTCTGACCTCGCTCACCGGGAGGCGGATCTCCTCTCCGTTTCGGAGGAGCAGCGCCTCCTTCGGCGCCATCCTCATGAGCGACTTCAGCGCATCCGTCGTGCGCCCCTTTGAGAGAGCCTCCAGAAGCTTGCCCACGGTGATGAGTGCGGGGATCATCGCAGCAGACTCGAAATAGAGCTGATCATGGTAGAGCGGCATGATATTCATGTTCGACACATCATTTGTGATGAGCCATGTCATTCTGTAGAAGATGTAGAGTGACCAGAGGAAGGAGATCCCCGATCCCATTGCGACCAGCACATCCATATTCGGCGCGCCCTGCGAGAGCGAGCGGATGCCGGAAATGAAAAAGTCACGATTGATCCCCAGCACAAAGAGCGCGAGCAGCATCTGCGAAAGTGCCAGTCCCAGATGGTTGTGATCCAGAAATGCCGGCACCGGCCAGGAAAGCATATTATGCCCCATCGTAATGTACATGAGAAGCACCAGAAAAAGGACGGACCAGATGAGGCGCTTCATCAGCCGCGGCGTCTCGCGATCCTTCAGTGCTTCCTCTTCGGCAGAGATCAGCGGACTGCCTTCCGCCCTCGTATCTCCCATGGGCGAAGCTCCATAGCCAGCCTTCTCCACCGCGCGCACCACGTCGTCCGCTCCGGCCGTCCCCTCGACGATCATTGAATTCGTCAAAAGAGCCACGGAGACCTTAGAAACGCCGGGCACCTTTTTCACCGCCCGCTCCACATGACCCTGACACGCCGCACACGTCATGCCGGTCACCAGATACTGTTTTTTATTTGTTTCGTGATCCACGATTCACCTCCAAGCTGCCACACCCTGTCAGCGCCACGATCTGAGAAAGCGGTCAGCACACGGGTCGGCAGATCCTATGGGGCTTGCGAGAAAGGAGCGGCGAGAGCCTCGGCTGCGCTCTCCCTTTCCTTCCCCAACACCCTTTCTAAAAATACAAGTCAACTATTCTGCTTCTTCCTATGAAAGGAAGCACCAGAAATCGGTCTGCCGTCATTTCGCGCAAAGTCCGGCTTCCTCTCACTTCACGCGAAATGACGCCGCTCCTTCCTACTTCATCAATTTCTCCAGCATCGCGCAGAGCTCATCGACTTTATCCTCCTTGCCTTCACGAATATCTTCGGCGACGCAGCCGCGGATATGGGCCGCAAGAAGGAGCTTGTTGAAGCTGTTCAGCGCATTTGACACGGCAGAGACCTGCATCACGATGTCGGGGCAGTAGGCATCATTCTCTACCAGCCTCTCGATCCCGCGGATCTGTCCCTCCATGGTCTTGAGCCGCGTCATCAGCCGTTTTCTTTCCCGCTCCGTCCGCTCCGTGTGACGGCAGCACTCGCAGGATGTGGTCGTTATTTCTTCAGTCATGACAGATATCCTTTCGAAATAAAGTGAGAATGGTTCAAGTTGTTGGGTTCATGGTTCAGGGTTGTAGTGGCGGCTTCGCCGCAAATATATGGGGCAACGCCCGAAAGGCTTTTGATAACCGATTTCCCATTTAGGCTTTCCTATCATCGTCCATTTGCCCCGCGAACGAAAAAGATTTCTCGCTTGCACTCGAAATGACGATACGAGAGAGTCACCAGTCACCAGTCACCAGTCACCCATAGACTACACCCCCCTGGGGTATTCTGTCAATTGAAAAAATCAAGAGCCTGCAATGCACATGCTGGCTCTTTGAGAAAGGTGTAGGGTTAGCCCTTGGAGCGTACTGCCCCTTGATTACGATTGAAAGCCTCACTTGAATGAGAAATGCGAAATGGTGGTGCGGCACATAAAAATATAGAAGCACCGTAGAGTATAGATGACGGCAATGCCCGAAGGTCTCTTGATGGCAGGCTTCCCGTTTGGGGCTCCACACATCGACCACTAAGCCGCGAATGAAAAAGATTTCTCGCTGCGCTCGAAATGACGATACGGGCGCCCGATGTCTCCTAGTCTCCATTCACTCGCGAAGCCTCAGCCTTGGGCACGATTTTCATGGCCTCATCCATCTTCCCCGCATCCGTCTGATCCCAAGTGATCGGCGTCAGGGTCGGATAGCCGCGGTGTGCCCAGTATACATCCGTCTCCGGATCTTCGCAGGAGAGCGCCTTGCCGGAGAGCCAGAAGCCCAGATGACCGGACGGATCTCTCATTTCCTGGATCGCATTGTCATAGTGCTGCAGGCCGAGACGTTTCACCTTGAGCTGTGCGAAGGAGAGATGCTTTGCAGGCTTTGGCATATTGAGATTCAGGATGCCGCGATAGTTCTTCTCGATGAAATATCGCTTCACGACATCCAAGGCAAAGTCTGATGCCTTTTCTAAAAAAGCCTCCTCCTTTGTCGTCTCCGCAGAGAGCGCAATAGACGGTATCCCGGCGAAGATGCCCTCGAGCGCACCGCCGACGGTCCCGCTGTAAATACAGTCGCTTCCTGTGTTGTAGCCATTGTTGATCCCAGAGACGATGAGATCCGGCATATCGCTCTTGAGCCAGTGGCAGAGTGCGAGCTTCGCGCAGTCTGCCGTCGTCCCGCTGCAGGCGAGCACAGTGATGTTTTCCCCATAGCTTTCCTTGTACCACAGGCGCAGATAGGTCTGCAGCGACAGGGAGGAGGAGCAGGAGCTCCGTCCCTTATCCGGCGCGATCACCGTCACGCGCCCGAGCGCCACCAGCTTCTTCGCCATGGCGACAATGCCCGGTGCTTCATATCCATCATCATTCGTCAAAAAAATATGCATGCAATTGTCTCCTTAGTGTTTTTCGAGTATGTATTATGATAGCCCATAGGGCATGGTGCCCCTTGACCCTGAATGAAAGCTTTGCTTGAATGAGGAATGGTGGTGCGACGCGTAAAAATATGGAAGCGACACGAAATTTTTATAGTGCTTCGCGCCGTCGTCATCCCGAGCGCAGCCGAGGGATCTTTCTTGCACTGCGATCAGTATCACATAGGTACCGGCAGGAAAACGACGCCTTGGTGCTACGTATTTCTGCTTTCACACATCCTTCGTTTAGCGGTCTGCAAGGAAGATTTCTCGCTTCGCTCGAAATGACGATACGAGAGCCTCATGTCTCCCAGCCACCAGTCACTGCTTCCCCCATTGTACCAAAACTGACTCGCTAATAAAACATCTTTCCCATCGATTTCCTTCTATGCTATAATAGGATATTGTGAAAGCACAGAATATGTATGCTTACGAGCATATCATCAGCGTAGCATCCCAATGTATAGAAAATCTATGCTCTTTGAAAGGAGTTTGTTTACATGACCGCAGATAACTTGACCTTTTCCATTGAAATCGATTTCATCCCGGATATTCAGGACGGCCGCGCCGAGCTGAAAAAGAGCATGAAGAGCGTCTCCGAGAAATTTGACGGCACCTACATCCTCGATCCGAAAGCCCGCCCGATCATCTCCGGGCTTTCCAAGGATGACGTAGAAGGCGCGCTGAAGGAGCTCGGTCTCCTCGCCTTCGGCACCTGGCCGGCATGCATCCTGACCGCCACTATCGTCTCCCCGCTCCCGATCCGTGCAGTCGGCATGTCGGACGGCTGGGACATCTACACCGGCAAGAAAACCTTCTTCGCCTTTGCACAGTTCCCTGCCGATGCCCTCTCTATCATGGTGAAAGCCTGCACCTACTATCTGGAACATGAGTCCTACCAGTCTCTGGAAGAATTCATCGATGCCATGGGCTATGAAGCCTTCCGCGATACCGTCCTCGGAAACACCACAGCGGGAAATGATGCCGGAAATGACTACTACGGCTCTTCCTGGGGCGCCCCCGACGTACCGCCGCTCAAAGAAGGCGACTTCGTACGTCCGGAAAACAACATCATGCAGATCATCGAAGTATACCCGGAAATGGGACCCTTCCTCATGGAATACGGCATGTCCTGCGTCGGCTGCTTCGTCTCCTACGATGAAAACCTCTGGCAGGCTGCCCAGGGCCACGGCATCGACGTCTTTGAGATCATCGGTGAGATGAATGAATTCATCGCGGATAAATACAAGAAGCCTCTCCTCACCGAAGAGACACCGATGGAAACCATCCTCACCCTTTACCCGCAGCTCCTTCCCGTCTTCCAGAAGAAATCCATCGCCATGCCGCAGGATATGAAGACTACCATCGGCACTCTCTGTAAAGAAGCAAACGCAGATGCCAAAGAGCTCATCGCTCTCTGCGATGAAAGACTGCGCGGGAAGGAAGAAGCGTAGTTTAGAGATTAGGGATTGGGAGTGACTGGGGACTAAGGATTCCCCATAGCGTCATCCCGAGCGTAGCCCTCGATCTTTACTGCACTGCAATAATCAGCACGTATGCACTGAGGAGAAACGACGTATTGGTGCTGTTTCACATCAGGCAATGAGCGTTCTGCCATAGAGATTTCTCGCTTGCGCTCGAAATGACGACGGCGCGAAGCGCTATCAAAACTCCGCGGCGCTTAGATCCTTTGACTCAGTTCTCATATTCCAGATTAGCCATTTTCTAACATACGACGCTTTTCTCCGCTCAGGATGACGAAAAGCGCCGCACCACCATTTCTAATTTCTCATTTCTAATTTCTCATTCAAAGGTCGCCCACCCTCGCGAGCTAAACCCGAACCATTTCAAAAGCCGGATGCACAATCCATGCATCCGGCTTTTTGCTTGCTTTCTTATTTCATTTTCCATCCTGCTTTTTTGAGTGCCATGACGATCGGCACCACGATGACGCCGGAGACGAGAGCTTCCGGGATACCATTTGCAGTGACGATCCCCATGATCATCAGACCGACCGCTTCGACAGAGATCCCCTTCGCTGCGGCATACGGTGCGCCGACCAGCAGGAAGAAGGAGCCCAGGAAGAGCACCGTATTCGTGATCGCCCCGCCCACCGCTGAGATGCCGGCACGCAGATGCGCATTTCCAGGAATGTACTTATAAAGAAGCCACACCACGATCGGGATGCAGATCCGCGGCACGATACAAATGAACGCATCGGCGATGACACTGTACTGCAGTGCGAACTGCATCATCAGGCTCGGCGCACGCAGTGTCTGAATGAAAGAAAAGAGCCCGAAAAGGAAACCGACCAGGATGCCGACCTTCGGCCCTGCAACGACCGTCCCGATGATGGTCGGGATGTGCAGGATCGTCGCATTCATCACGACGAGCGGGATGAATCCATAGCCTGTCAGTCCGAGAAAGATCGTGATCCCTGCGAGCAGCCCGGAAATCGTCAGCTCGCGAATGCTCATAAAGGTCTGATTCTGATGGGGATTGTTTTGTTCCATACCTGTTCCTCCGTTCTTGTTCTCTGTGAGATATAAGACGCCAATAAAATACAGGCGCGAACGCTCTCTGCAGTCCAGCCCGCGCAAGCGATGCCAGCTAAAAAGCAGTGCGTTTCTGCACCTGTAGTTATTATAATCTGTGTCCCCTATTTGTCAACGGGGATGGCAAAAGTGATCAAAATCTCATCCCATCACGATGCAAAGGATCCCCGCAAGAGAAATCCCCACCCCGATGAGCTGGCGAAGAGTCAGCTTCTCTTTGTAGAGCAGAAATCCTGTCAGCATCAGCGCCGCTACGATGAGACTGTTCGCCACGACGAAAGCCACATTCACCGCCCAGCCGGCCCGGTACATGAAGAGCGTCCCCATCTCGATGCCGACGATCGCGAGTCCCAGCCCTATGGCAGAAGCGTTCACGGAAAGTACGCCGCGCAAGAAGCTCTCCTTCCTCAAAGACTGAAAGAAGTAGATCACAAAGGAAACGACAGACGCTGCAAGATACGTCACCGTGAGAGAAGCCATCGGATCCCCGATATCGGAGACTTCCTTCAGCCCCACCTGATATCCTACACTGGATAGGACAACGAGAAGAAGCGGCCACCAAGTCGAAAACATCTATTTTCTCCTTACCTTACAATACAAAACATGCCCAGACAGGTGAGTGCGACCCCGGCGAGCTTCATAAGCCCCATCGGTTCCGTGTAAATACAAGAACCGATGAAGAGCAGCAGCACGACAATGATCCCCGTGTACACGATAAATCCCACATTCATCGGCCAGCCCGCACGATACATGTAGATCGTCCCCACCTCCAGCCCTGCGATGGAGACCCCTGCGATGGCCGCCGGAAACGGCACAGCGGCAAGCTCCGCCATGATATCTCCCGCCGGAGAAAGCGACTCGAAAAGCAGCACGCAGGTCAAGGCACTCACCAGGTACGTCACCCCCAGTGCCGCGAGCGGAGAGGCGACGGACGACAGCTTCTTTGCGCAGATCTGGTATATCACATCAGCCACAACGATCAGAACGACAGGCCACCATAGAGCAAGCATGGAGATCCTCCTCTCAAAAAAAAGGCGCTCCAGCCACTCTCTCCCGGCTGCGCCGTACCTACGGAGAATGGATGAAACGCCTGTCTGCTCCACCCGGTGGCGAAGCAGCGGTTTTGTTACTATGTAATGGCAAATATAACATGAGAGCCTTTCCCCTGTCAAGGAAATCGCGCTCGGCCGGCATGTCTCGCGCAGCTTGATGGCCCGCCGGACATCCCACCCCGGAAGTACATGTCCGCGCCGGCTCAAACCCAGCAGTGACGTATCGATCCCATATAGCTTTGAAATCAGTTTTACTATATACTTATAAGGTTATCATGGAAGGAAACATAGGCACGCACGAAGGATCCTGCATCATGCCAAGTCTGTGTTTCGACAAGGAGGTATTATGAGATTTTTCAGTTATCAAACCCTGCTCGCCGCATGCCATTTCTGCTCGGACATCAATCAGAGCGCACTGGCGGCGGTACTGCCCTTTTTGGTCGCGGCCTATCACTATGACTACGCGACCGCTGCCATGCTGGTGCTGTCCTCAAACATCATCGGTTCACTCATCCAGCCACTCTTAGGGACTCTCTCCGACAAGCACAACTGGCCCTGGATCATGCCGCTCGGCCTCTTCATGGCAGGCGGCGGCATCGCATTGACAGGCGTCACGTCAGATTTCTATCTGCTCTGCCTCTTCACGATGATCTCTGGCATCGGTGTCGCGATGTTCCACCCGCAGGGCGCGCTCATGGTCAACCGCGTCTCGACAGATGACAACCGCGGCATCAGTCTTTCGGTCTTTTCTTTTGGCGGCAATATGGGCTTCACCTTCGGCGCAGCGATCATCTCTGCATCGATCGCCTTTTTCAGCCTGCCGGGCACGCTCATTTTCTTTATCCCGGAGATCATCATCTGCGTGCTCCTTCTCGCTCTCTATCCCCGTCTGAAGGCCATCGGCGATAGATCGATCTCCTCACACAAGAAACACGCCGTGACGGACGCACCGGACCAGTGGGGCTCCTTCTGTCGTCTCGGCGCCGTCGTTTTCGGCCGCTCTATCATGTACCTCGGTCTGAATACCTTCATCGTACTTTACTTCATGAATCATTTCCATGAATCACAGAATTTCAGCAACCTGCTCCTCAGCGTGTACTATGGCATCGGCGCGCTCTTCACACTGATCGGCGGAAAGCTGGGCGACAAACATGGCTATCGCACCTTTGTCCGCTTCGGCTTCCTCCTCGCATTTCCTGCCGCGCTCATTCTCGCATGGACGGACAGCTCCATTCTCGGTATCCTCTGTCTCATCGTCCTCGGTGCGGCTCTGAATCTTACGTATAGCCCGATGGTCGTCCTGGGGCAGCAGTACCTGCCGAACCATGTCGGCCTCGCCTCGGGCATCACGCTCGGCCTTGCCGTCAGCGTCGGTGGCATCACAGCGCCGCTCCTCGGAAAGGTCGGCGACATGTATGGTCTGGAGACGACCTTCTACGTGATCGCCCTGATCACTCTCATCCCGCTCATTTCTTCCTTCACCTTGCCAAAGCCAAAGAAATAGCGGCTGCCGGCTGTCCAGCGCAGTCGCATTTTCCCCTGACAGGCATACTAAAAAAGCCCGGCCTCTCTATGAAAGAGGCGGGCTTTTTTAGCGTGTACGCCGATTTCTTCATTTCTACTTTCCCCACAGCACCAGGTACGCCCCGATCAGAACGGCCAGAAAGCCCAGATTCGCCCCGGTAAAGACGAGGAAGTAGGCACGGGCAAAGTGGAAGCGCATCGAGAGATACGCCTTGAAGGAAATGAGACTCGCCATGGATGCAATGAGGGTACCGAGGCCTCCGATATTGACGCCGAGGAGAAGCGCGGTGTAATTTTCCGTATAGGGAGAGAGCATGACGGTCGCAGGGACATTGCTCACAACCTGCGAAAGGAGAAGGGAGATCCAGAATTCTTGCCCGGCAAGGAGCGCAGCCGGTTTCTCCTGAAGCCCCGGGATGTGCGTCAGATTTCCTACCGCGATGAAAAGAGCGAGGAAGAGCGCGAGCAGCTTGTAGTCGACCTCGAGGAAAGCCTTCCGGTCAAGAACAGCACAAGCAGGGATGACGATCGCAAGGAGGAATGCGATCGGAAGAAGGCGAAGGACGTTCAAAAGACAGAGCGCAAAGAGAAGGAGCAGGAGCGCGATGCGAAGACGCGGTATGCCTGTCGACTTTGCGAAGTGGAGCATGAGCGGCCTCTCTTCCAGCGTATAGCTGGCAAGGAAGAGCAGGACGGCCGAGAGAGCGGTGATGGGTGCGGTGATGGAGAGAAATTCGGCAAGCGGCAGATGATAGTGGGCATAGATGAAAAGATTCTGCGGATTTCCGATGGGCGTCAGCATACTGCCCAGATTCGCCGCGATGGTCATCCATGTGAGGACAGGGATCACCAGGCGGAGGGCATGGGCCTCTTTGAAGAGAGAGATCGCAAGCGGCACGAAGATGATGAGGGAGACGTCATTCGTGAATACCATGGAGGTAAAGAAAGAGAGAAAGAGGAATACCTGCCCCATCCGCCGGCTATTCATGGGCTTCTGAAAGAGATGGCAGAAAAGGCCGCTGAAGAATCCGGCGCGCCGAAGAGCCGCTACGATGGTCATGAGAGAAAAAAGAAGCGCGAGGAGCGGAAAATTGATACTCTCACGCAGCGAAGAAAGACTGACCTCCGAGAAACACGCCGTCACAAGCGCAAGGAGCGCCGCTGCAGCAAGATCGGGGTTTCGTCTGATAAGGCTCATGGGTGGCTCCTTTCTGATGGCAATTTGCGGCAAAATGAAAAGTAAGCGGCAGTGGGTGACTAGGGACAAGAGGTTCGACGCCTTCAATGGATCTTGCGGCAAAGCCGCCGCCAATATTTCTCATTTCTCCAAACCCAAGACCCACGATATGATAAAAAAGCCCTGCCTCTCCACACGGGAGAAGCAGGCTTTTCTGATTCCTATTATTCCCACTCGATGGTGCTCGGTGGCTTGGAGGTGATGTCGTAGACGACGCGGTTTACGCCAGCGACTTCGTTGCAGATGCGACGGCTCATTTCGTCGAGTACTTCCCACGGGAAGCGGAAATAATCAGCGGTCATACCATCCGAGGAGGTGACGGCACGGATGCCTACGGTGTAGTCATAGGTTCTTTCGTCGCCCTGGACGCCGACGGAACGGATCGCTGCTGGAAGGACGGCGAAGGACTGCCAGATGGTATTGTCAAGACCATGCTTATGGATGACATCTCTCACGATGAAGTCCGCACGGCGCAGGATATCGAGGCGTTCCGGGGTGATGTCGCCGATGATACGGATGGCAAGGCCCGGTCCCGGGAATGGCTGACGATTGACAACTTCTTCCGGAAGGCCCAGCTGACGGCCGAGCTCGCGGACTTCGTCTTTGAAGAGTTCACGAAGCGGTTCGATGAGGGAGAATTTCATATCCTTCGGGAGACCGCCTACATTATGATGGGACTTGATGGTAGAAGCGGTCGCGGTGCCGGATTCTACGACGTCCGGATAGAGGGTGCCCTGTACGAGGAATTTCACATCTTCGAGCTTGTTCGCTTCTTCCTGGAAGGTATGGATGAATTCTGCACCGATGGTCTTACGTTTCTTTTCCGGTTCGGTGACGCCTTCCAGAAGCGACATGAAGTGCTTGGATGCATCGATGTGTACCAGCTTCATGTTGAATTTGTTCGTAAAGGTGTCGACGACCTGCTCTGCTTCACCGAGACGCAGGAAGCCGTGGTCGACGAAAACGCAGGTCAGCTGATCGCCGATGGCTTTGTGTACGAGGACAGCTGCGACAGAGGAGTCGACGCCGCCGGAGAGGGCGCAGATGACATTGTGATCTCCGACTTTTTCACGGATATTTTCGACAGCGATGTCGATGTAGTTGCCCATGGACCAGCCGCCTTCACATTCGCAGATGTGGAAGAGGAAGTTCTTCAGCATGGTGGTGCCTTCCGGGGTGTGGACGACCTCCGGATGGAACTGGACAGCGTAGAAGCGGCGGGCTTCATCTGCCATCGCAGCAGTCGGGGTGAGGTCGGTGTGACCGGTGAGTCCGAAGCCGGCCGGCATCTCTGTGACGGCATCGCCATGGCTCATCCATACCGCTGTCTTTTCGGAGACGCCTTCGAAGAGTGCGGAGCTGCCGTTTCTGTAGAAATCGGTGTGACCGTATTCATGTTTTTCAGGTTTAGAAACTTCGCCGCCCAAGGTCTTGGCCATGAGCTGCATGCCGTAGCAGATGCCGAGGATCGGCACGCCTGCTTTGAATACGTCCGGATCGATCTCCGGCGCATTTTCCGCATTGACGCTGGATGGGCCGCCGGAGAAAATGATCCCCTTCGGCTGCTGGGCTAAAATTTCTTTTGCGCTTTTGTTGTATGGCAGGATCTCGCAGTAGACACCGCACTCACGTACACGGCGTGCAATGAGCTGGGCGTACTGTCCGCCAAAGTCAACAATCATCACAATTTCCTGATGCTTCATCGTTTTCCTCCTCTGGGAAATGAATCTTGTGAATGGAATAATTCGTATTGTTTATTATAGCATAGATGAAGGGGGAGAAGAAAGGGTAGGGTATAAGGGTTCGGGGTTAGCTCCTCGGGCGTGGTTCCCTTTGATTACGTGCGAAAAAGGTTCAGCGGGTTCAACAGGTTTAGAAGGTTCAACGGTGGTGGTGCGGCGCTTAAAAATATGGAAGCGCCGCGGAGGTTTGAAACTAGCGGTTTTCTCGTATCGCAAACCTAAT
>OIXA01002615.1_pt1 | contig 20224 bp, 21 predicted proteins | sample 1587721 | NCBI WGS metagenome assembly OIXA01 (sample SAMEA3888900, study PRJEB22519) | human gut metagenome | biome: human gut; feature: human-associated habitat; material: faeces | place: Denmark | collected 2013 | reverse complement strand
CCATTAAATAAATATAAAGCACTCCGCATATTATCTAAATAAATATCATATATATAGAAAATGTGCCATCATCTTGACGGCACATTTTTCATTGTTGATTTTGCTGTCAAAAAATCAATTATACAGACGATTACAAATACTATTGATAACTTTTTTACTACTTCACCATAACCATATCATTTTTCCTACTTTTTTCAATATATCTTGCACGAAGTACGATTTTTTCAACACAAAATACGACAAAACGTAAATTTCTCCCCATCTTAGCCAATCTTATGTAAAAGCAGTCACAAATTTAATATATCATTTTAAGAGGATTTTCTATTGCACATATCGTTTCACTGCAATCTTTCCCATAACCATAAATACTGCTACCAGGACTATACTTACATACCCAGCATAAAAATAATCTTGCAGATCCAGACAAAACAAAATGATAAGAACACATACCTGCAATGCCGTTATGCAATGTGTTACCCTTGCATAATACCTTCTTTCTTCCTCATCAAGCGGTTTATTGATACTTTCCACTGGGGCAAGGACAATAATAATTACCACGGCAAGAACTCCGATCAATAAAATCAAGGCATTAGGAACATTTTTCATTACAGGCTCATATGTATAAACCGGAATAAATAAAATTGCCATTGATATCAAAAAACAGCCGATTCTACTCTTACAGTGGCTGCCCCCACTATAGCTTCTCAACGAGGCATAAAATAACAGGAAGACCAGAACAAGTCCCGGTCTCCCCGTCACAATGCCAAATATTCCAGAAGCCAAAAGGTTTCCTGCAACAACAATGCCATTTTCTATCCCATATTGGTACAGTTCTGCATCCTCTTTTTGCACAATCTCCTTTTGTATCAATATTTCATTTATCTTCTTTGCAAATTTAGCAATCATACCCTGTTACCACCTTAAAATTTTCTAAGTTTTTTCGCATTATCCGGTAACTTGTCCTGTCCGAAAATAAACCAGCAGCAACGGTTCATATTGGTTGCAGTTACCGTAAGGGCAAGTGCTGCCACGCTGGTTAATGCTCCATGACTGAGTCGGTTCATCAATCTTCTTAATTTTGACATATATGTATGTCCTCCTTTGCATTTGATGAATGCACTATATCATACTTTACAGGAAAATGCGGCAAAGTGTAACAGATTGACATTTAAGTGTAACGCTTTGCATTTATTCCTTCACTTCAATTCCATAGAGCATTGCTGAAACCTCAAATATATCCCCTTTATCTGTAAAACTTACCGTTCCATTGTATTTTTCTACCACTTTGCGGACACTCTGAACACCATGCCCATGTCGGATATTATCTTTCTTGGTTGTTTTCAGGCTTTTATTTTTCTTTCCTGTTTTGCTGTTTGTTATTACAAGAAGCAAAATCCCCGACTGGTACTTATTTTCAATCTTTACAAAACGCTGTTCCTCCGGCACCTTGCTACAGGCTTCTACCGCATTATCCACAAGATTTCCATACAATACACCTATATCCCCATGATCAAGCTGCATCTTCTTTGGAATACGAATAGATGTTTCTACTTTTATCCCCCTTGCCTTTGCCCTGCCAAATTTAATGCGGAGCACAGAATCTACGATTGGATTATCAGAATACTGCTTTTCATCTATCTGCTCAAATTCTATGCACATCGCACCGATTTTCTCTGAAAGTTCATGCCCATCACTATTTTCCAACAGATGATACAGTTCATGCAATTTATGTTTCATATCGTGCTTTAACTTCTGCACTTCCTTATTCTGTTTTTCTGCTTCTTCATAATAGATGTCTTTATAGTGCATTTCTTCCCTGTACATTGCATCCTCATACTGTTTTTGCACAAGATAATTAAAACGTTCCATCATATACAGCATAAAATAATCTGTCAGGACAATGGAAATTACAATACTGGCACACATAAGCAGGCTTTTTTCACTGCCAGCTTCCAATGACAAAAGAATAACAAAGCAGCAGTTCAACACCGTAAAGGCAAATACCATAACAAGCACACCCAAAATTTCTTTCGGAAAATCAGCAATCTGCATCCCTTTCTTTGAAATCAATTTTGACAGAATATACATCACATTTCCACGAACAAAGCTGCATATTACCATTACAAAATAATATTTATAACTTTCTCCCATATGAAAATTCATAGCATGGAGTAACAGCAAGGCTACAGGTTCAAACAGCATTCCAATACCCATGAATGTCACAATATTTATAATTCTCGTCCACATTCCTGATTCATAATAAAATGATAACAGTATAAGCACAATCAAAAGAGTCGCAAGATTCAGATACGGATTTTTTATGCTACTGACAAATGTCCATATAATTGCAGCAATGGTAAATCCAGCCCATATCCATACCTTTGATACTGGTTTCATTTTCTTATTGGAATGAAAATAATACATAAACACTGCCAGATCAAACAGGCTGATGGCAAAGCGTATCACATATTCCATCCTTAAACCATCCTCCTTACAAACTCCATATGTTTTTCTTTTAAATTCTGCTTATGGGAACGGGCAATCAGAAGTCTTTCTTCATTGTCCATCACTACTTCATCTCCCTCAATCGCCCTGATATGCCCAAGATTGATGATATATGATACATGAATATGGGCAAAGACCTTATCATCAAGCTGTTTCCATATTTCTTCAGTTGTCATATTTGCCTTGAAATTTTCTGAAATCGTATGTATCACTGCCTGACGACCTTTCTTCTCAAAATACACAATATCATCGCAGCTAATACGAAACTGATTTTTTCGGAACTGAAAGACAAAGTCACGCTTTATCATATGAAGATACTGCATGGCTTTTAAAAGAACGGACTCCAGCTTTTCCACTGTAATCGGTTTAGAAATATAGTCAAAGGTAATAACCTCAAAAACATCCATAACATACTGCGTATATCCAGTCAGGAATACAAACAATGCTTTGGCATCTATTTTCCGGATTTCTTTTGCAAGCTGCAAACCATTCATCTCCAGCATTTCAATGTCAAATATATACAGATGATACATTTCTCCATAATCTATAACATGCTTCAGCAACTCCTTCGCTGTAAAATACACTTCATAAGAAAACTGGTACTGCGCTAACTTATCAAAAGCACTTTCCAGCATTTCTACATCTGTTCTGCTGTCATCACAGACCGCAATATTAAGCATAACACTTCCTCCTTTTCGGGCTTGGAAGTAGGAAGCACTTCAATTTATCTAATCAACTTAGATAAATAAGCCAGCACACGGTCAAAAAACTCATTTCTCTGCTCCTTTGTGCTGTTCGCAACATAGTAATCCAGATTAAAATCTTTCATACTGCTCTCGCCTGTTATCAGATATGTAGGATCAATTCCATATTTATGATAGAGTGTCAACACTTTATCTACAGATATTCCCGTTATACCCGCCTCAAGCTTTCGATAATGTTCCACTGTAACACCTAATACATCCGCAATTTCTGACTTTTCGAGGTTCATATTCAGTCTTGCCTCTCTTAGTCTCTTTCCTATCTGTATATTGGCATCTTTTCTTCCTGTATCCAAGATTTTGCACCTCTTTTCCATGTTAATCATATCAATGGGACTTTGATTCTCATAGTCCAGAAAACAACCCAACGCACATCATTTTATGCTCGTAAGTAGGTTAATTTGTGCTTTTATTAAAAAAACGAATGGCACATCTGATACCATTCGTCTTTATCTGCTTTATATTCTGTTGTAAATCCTATTAGCGGACGTTTTTTGGCTATTTATCATATCCATCACTGCATTTCTTTTACTCTGACATCCACAGTGTTTTTAAAATTTTCAATCTGATGTGAATACTGTTCATTCATAAGCGTGGAATGAATCATAAAATCCGCTGTTGCAATATTATTTGCAATCGGAATATCAAACACCTGTGCAATTCTAAGAAGAGCTTTAACATCTACATACATCCAATCTGTCATTTTTATCTATCATGCAAAAAATTGATATACAGTTCTTGACTTGAATATTTTGTATGCTGGCAATATACAACTTGGAAATTCTGGATTATTACATGAATTAGGATAGAATTGAGTTTCAAAACATACACCGCTTCGCTTATTATATATAGCACCATCTTTTCCTATTTGACCATTTAAATAATTTCCTGTATAAACCTGTAATCCACATAAATCAGAATAAACATCCATCCTGATTCCACTGTCTGCCCCATACAGTTTTGCAACTTTTCTCGTCTTTCTGTCATTTGGAAATATATAATTATGATCATAACCACCTGCAATTTTTATCTGTGAATTATCTGCATCTATATCTTTTCCTATCTGCTTTCTTTTACGGAAATCAAATGGTGTATCAGAAATATCAATAATCCTGCCTGTCGGAATCATATCGTTACCTATCTCAAGTATCTGTCCCGAATATATTTCCATATAATGTTTAAGAATTGTACCTGAATTGTGCCCATCCAAATTAAAATAACTATGGTTTGTAGGGTTAACAACAGTAGTCATATCACTAAGCATTTCATAATCAATTATAAATTCATTTTTATCTGTGAGGCTATATCTGATTGTCTGTTTTAAATTCCCCGGAAATCCCTGCTCCATATGGGGACTGTATCGTTCCATTTGCACAAACTCACAGACATCATCCTTTCCATTTTTTACGCTGTAAAGTTTATGGTGCGATCTGTTAAAACCACTGTGAAGGTTATTTTGATTATCATTTTTATCTAACAGGTATTTTGTACCTTCTATTGTTACTTCTGCTCCTGCAATACGATTAGCATTTCTGCCGATATATGCACCAAATCCTGTATCCTGTTCATAATAATCCGTCAAATTATCATAACCAAGTACCACATCGCGATTTCTTCCATGCCTGTCAAGTACATAAACTGATAATACCAATGCCCCAAAATCGGATAATTCTACACACATTCCTCTGTTATTCGTCAATAGAAATCTATGTGCTTTTTCTCCCTCTTTTGTTATTCCAAAATCTGTCTGCCACATTGCACTCACCTATTCATCCATTATATCATCCACTACTACGCTTTTATTATTGTGTTCCATTCTTTTTCTGTACTCTCTTGGTGTAATCTTGTATCTATCCTTAAAAACACGGTTAAAAGTTCTTTGACTTTCAAACCCACAATCAAGACATATATTTGTAATGGAATCCATTGTATTTTCTAGTGCCGCAACTGCATAATTTAATCGGACTCCATTCACATATTTACTAAAATTACAGTGAAATGTTTTTGCAAACATTCTTGATAACACATATTTACTTACACACAAATCGTATGCCATTTTTTCAAGACTGATTTTCTCTCTAAAATTTTTGGCTACATATTCTACCGCATTATAAATCAAGTCATCACTCCCTACTGTGCTTTTATCAATCATTTGCATTTCTGTGAAAACATGGGCAAGAATTATCTGCACATATGCCAGTATCAGCATGGAATTTTCCTCTGTTATTTCTGCCAGATATTTTATGGCATTTACTACATCAGGATGCACTCGCTCTTTTTTTACAACTGGGTTCTTCGGACTGTATATCTGCAACGCTTTATAATAGGAAGGAAACAAAGTTGGATCAAGATACAGGTATATTACCTTATTTTCTTTTTCCCCAAACACCTGATAATGATGTATTACATTTGGGAACACGATTGCAAAATCACCCTCGTCCATGTGATACAATTCTTGTCCAACTCCAAGCTCAATATTCCCATCAGTTACATACACTACCTCTATTGCTTCGTGTAAATGTGGTGGAAAATGTACTGTTTTCTTCCACTCTACCGCTATTCCATCAGTTTTGTTCTCATATACCAATAACACTCGCAAGCAACTCCTTTTAATTTATAATGTCAGTTGTCTAATCCGGCATTAACTTGTTACATTTCCAGTTTTTATATTACTGACAATTTATTTCCTCTATATCATGAATATTTTTCCCTTCAATAATAGCTTTTGCAAGTCTTCCAATGCTGCTTCCCTGCAATCTTATTACAATCACTTCATATCCTGCATCAATCAGCTCATATACTGTATGTGAACCAATATAGCCAGCCCCGCCTAAAACCAAAATCCTCATAATAAAACCTTCTTTCTATTTCATAACACTTTTATGCCGCCATATTTTCTTATTCTCAAATCTTTACAGGAACCGTTACCGAATACATTATCCATTCCGGATTTATAAGACTCTACATATTCATTCTTCACAAATGCCTGTATTGTTCCAGCAAAACCACCGCCATGCACCCTGCATACACCGTTTTCTCCCAAAAGCATTTCACTTACAATCAGTGCAACGGAAACATTCTGATTTTTTATATCCTGATTTGAATAAACATTCTGCAAATATTTAAAAGAAGAATTACCAGAAGCTTTCACATTCTCCAAAAATGCTCCTATATTTCCTGACTTCAATGCTCTTACTTCTTTCTGTACTCTTTCATTCTCACAAATAAAGTGTATCGCACGAAGGACACACCTATCCCCAAGTTTTTCTCTTAAATTATGAATGTTTTCCAGTACATCATTTGCAGATACATCACGCAGCACTTTTTTTCCAAAATATTTTGCAACCAGTTTCATTTCCTTTGGAATTGCTGCATATTCGTCTGTTAAATCAGCATGTGAACCTTTTGTATCTGTAATACATAACCTATAACCATACTTTTCCATATCAAAATCAATTTTTTCAACCTGTGGATTTTCCGGATTGGCAAAATCAATATGAACAAGATTTCCCGTAGAACTTGCCATCTGATCCATCAGACCACAAGGCTTTCCGAAATAAACATTTTCAGCATACTGTCCAATAATGGCTATCTCTGTTGCTGAAACTGTTCCACAATTATAAAGTCCTGATAAAATTGTCCCAATCAAAGTTTCAAATGCTGCTGAAGATGAAAGACCCGCTCCAATAAGCACATCACTTGTTATATATGCCTGAAAGCCTCCAACCGAATAATTTCTTTCAAGGAATCCAGATACCACACCTTTTATCAACGCCTTTGTTGTTTCCTTTTCTTTTTCATTTACAGATACATCATCAAGCCGGATAATGATTTCATCGTAGTTATCAGAAACTAATCTGATTACATTATCATCCGTCTTTTTTACGATCCCAATAGTATCAAGATTAACTGAGGCTGCCAAAACCTCTCCGTTCTGATGATCCGTATGGTTGCCGCCAATCTCACTTCTTCCCGGAGCACTGAACAATTCCACATCTCCCGGCTTATAGCACTGCTCAAATTTCTTTATTGCATTGATATAGCGTTCCCTCTGGTAAAAAATCTTTGCCTCATCAGCATAAATGTCTAAGAGTCTTTCATCATATGCACCATCCAGAAAACTACGAATCAATATCTCTATCTGCATCTCAAACACCTCACTTCAAACAAAACTTAGCGGATAATGAAAGAATAGTGAATATCTTTTTCTGCATTAATCCGATAATCATCTTCCACATCACTTCCCCAGCTATCAATTCCACCAACTCCTCTTACTGCACCATAGACACAAAGGACTGTTCTTCTTGCTGGTGGCAGTTCCTCATGGTGTGTTGCGTTTTCAATCTCTGATGCTGTATAAGGTAGGCATGAAAAAGCAAATGCCTTGTCGTTTTTCTCTATTCTTAATGTCTGTGCTGAACTATCCGTTCTGCTATTATCAAGACTTGTATGTCTTGTAATCTCCAGCCACTCTGTATCCATTCTCATACCACATTCCTGTGGAACCAGATATGGTGTCAGTCTCAAATCTGATACCTCATAAACTCCTTTTTCTGCCCCTGCCTTTCTGTCCGGATAGGTTTCCCCCGATAATCCCTTGTACATATATTTATCTGCAAGTGTCGGCATAATAAACCTCATTCCGAATACCGGAAGTTCTGGCAGTCCCTTTACTCCTGTGTAATCCACATCCACCTTGATATTTCCAATTGCATCAATTGTATAAGATACAATGACTGTTGTTACTGGATTGCTGACAGTCTCATAGGTATATTTCACAATTATTTCCCCGGCAGCCACATCACCGCCATAGATATTATTGTCCGGAGCATACTGCTTTTGCCGTTCACCGTCCATAATAACTTCCGTTTTTTTACAGTCAATGAACATATCCGATGCGAGCCAGCTTCCACTTTTAATATGAAACCTGCTGCCTCTGTCATTATCTGTTAATGCTCTCCAAAAAGTAGGCTTTGGACAACGATACAGCCATTCATAACCTTTTTTTACTATAGACTCTATACCGCCCTGTGAATAAGAGAATATATAGTCAAACCCTTCTCCATGTACGCCAAGTGTATAATCTCCATATACAACTCTCAATTTATTCTTATCTGTATAAGCCATAGTAATACCTCACTTCCTGCATAGCTGGTTTTTCCTTACGGTCTGCAAATACGATTCCATTTCCTGAAAACTCATAATCAGAAGGCTTATCATCAAAGTCTCCGCCATAACGCAAAACTTCTTTTCCTGTCACTTCATCTTTCACGAAAAGTGCCTGATCAATGAAATCCCAGATAAATCCACCGTGGTACATCTCATACTTATCTATTAACTTCATATAAGTACCAAGTCCTCCCATCGAATTACCCATATCATGCATATACTCACACAAAAGATAAGGTTTCTTTGGATTATTATTTAAATATTCCTCCACTTCATAAGGCTTTGCATACATTCTGCTCTCTACATCTGATATGGTTTCCTCATAATTACGGTCATAGAAAGAGCTTTCATAATGAACAAATCTGCCATCCTGCTTTTCCTTGAAGTAAGTATTCATTGCTTCTATGTCATCACCCGCATAAGATTCATTTCCTAAAGACCAGAAAAGAATTGCTGTATGGTTTTTAAAAGTTTCAAAATTACTCCTAGCCCTGTCAACAACAGCCTCCCGCCATTGCTGAATAGAACAAGGTACGCTGCACGATGGTTCAATCGCACCAAGTTTTTGGAATGTTCCATGACTTTCCATATTCGTTTCTGCCATTACATAGATACCAGCTTTATCACACAGGTAATACCACGGTATCTGATCCGGATAATGGCAGGTGCGTACCGCATTGATATTATTTCTAATCATACAATCAATGTCTGCTGTCATTTCATCCATACCGATGCTTCTTCCTGTCTTTGCACTCCACTCATGACGGTTTACGCCGGTAATGACAAGACGTTTACCATTTAAATAGATTACCTTGTCAATCATTTCAAGTCTTCTGAAACCTATGTCATATGGAATTATCTCTAATATTTCTCCATCTTCGCTTCTAAGCTCTACATATGCGTGATACAGATATGGGAAGTGATTATCCCATGCCTTAACACTTCCAACCTCAGTATCTATCACTCCTACAAGACTTCCAGCTTTTTCCTCTAAGGTGATATTGTCCTCTGCCACCTGATTATTCTCTCGGTCTTTTAAAACAAAATGGGCAGCTATTTTCTTTCCTTCTGGAGCAGTTACTTTCATCTTTACCGATACCCTGCCGCTTACATTATCCTTGTTTAGTGTCGGCTGAAACCATACATCTTCCAAATGCACCTCTGGCACTGCTTTTAAAGTTACATTTCTGAAAATTCCAAAAAAGCGGAAAAAGTCCTGATCTTCCAAAAATGCTGCTGTACTCATTTTATGGACCTGAACTGCCAGCACATTTCCTTTTTCTCTGATAAATGGTGTCAGATCAAATTCTGACGGTGTAAAACTATCCTCCGCATATCCTACAAATTGACCATTCAGCCACAGATACATTGCTTCTTCCACACCTTCAAAACAGATACAGATTTTCTTTTCACGCATTTGCCCGCTCAAATCAAATCGTTTGATATAAGATCCGACAGGATTATACTCTGCCTCAGAAAACATTCCTGCCTCGTCCCCGGTACTCTCCATACTATACGCACCCCTGTGATATTCTTTTCCCTCCCACGGATACATTGTATTGATATAGCGTATTTTGTCATAGCCTGCCAGTTCGATATGCCCCGGAACCATAATCTTAGCAAATGAAGATGCATCAAAATTTTCCTCATAAAAATTTTTCGGTCTATCCATTACATTTTTGCTAAAAGCAAACTCCCATTGTCCATTTAATGACTGCATCAATGGATTCTTCGATTTTTCCATATCTGCATAATCTATATAGTAGCAATGGTCACTGTGTGCGTCCAACTGGTTTACACGGAACACTTCCGGATCGTCTAACCATTTCATATCAGCATTCATAATAATTCTCCTTTTTTCTTATTTTCTATATAACCCCTAAAGACAAACTTCAGGGGCTATTTTCATTACTGATTCTGCATATTTTCTTTTAATTTCATATTTGCACTCTCTACATTAAGGAATGAAAGAATGACTGTAATAATTATGTCAAATATGAACGGAAGCCACAAATACATAAAATACATCATATTAATACAGCTATCTGGCTGAACCGCGTTGTCAAGGTTAATATATCCACTTATATCCAGCATCCAGCCTGAAAGTGCAATACCAATACCTCCACCGAGTTTTACGCCTAATGAAGTACAAGAGAACATGGAACCGTCAATTCGCTTTCCACTCTTTAAATAAGTATGTTCCGAACATTGTGCAATTACTGCGCTCATGTCTCCCTGCCAAGGTCCTTCTCCAAGGGATGTAAGAACTGTAAATAAGAGCATCAACGGAACACTTCCCAGATAACCTTCCACTGCAACCATCAGACGACATACTGTAGCAAGCATATAACTATACTTGTTTAACTTATACATTCCTTTCATTTTTGAAACAAGTGCAGGTGTAATGGCAAGTGCAATGATCAATGGAATATTATTCGCCCATGAAAATACACCGAACAAATTCTCATTCAGTAATACATATGTCATAAAAAAGATTCCTACATTCACCATAGAAGCACGAAGCTGCTGAAGAATGTAAATCACGCAAATCATTGAAAAATATTTATTACTAAAGAGAAGTTTTATTATCTGCTTAAAAGAAAGTTTGTCATCTTCCTCTCCTGCCACACTATTATCTTTTAATTCTTCATCTGACAACTCTTTTACTGAAAATACAGCAAGTGTATTGGTAATAATACCTATAATACAGTAAATAAATGCGATAGTTCTCCATGCAGCTGCACCGCCACCAAACATTTCTACTGCACCAACAGTAACAGACTGGATGACTAGATTTGTACCAAATGAGAACATGAAACGGAAAGAACCCATCTGAACACGCTCTTTACTGTTTTTTGTTACCAGTGATGTCAACGCTGCATACGCAATATTATTAGCAGTATAAAATACAGCATTAAGCAATGTATATGCTATAAAAAACCATGCATACTGAGCTGTTTTTCCAAGACTTGTCGGAATTGCAAATACACCAAACAACGTGACGGCACAACCAAAGAATCCATAGAACATCCACGGTCTTGCCTTCCCCATCTTACTCTTTGTATGGTCTATCATTGTACCGAAAAATATATCCGTAACTCCATCAAATAATTTTGATACTGCTATCAATGTACCTACTATGCCTGAATTTAACCCAACTGTATTTGTCAGGTAAATCATGACAAATGATGATAGAAAAGCATATACTACATTTCCTGCAATATCTCCCGTTCCGTAACCTACTTTGTTATACCATTTCAGGTATGTTTTTTCTTCCATGAGAATTTCTCCTTTCACAAATACCTATTCTTTTGCCTCGTTTTGTTCCACAACTTTATTATGATTAGTATATAAAAAATAAGCCAAAAATGATATATCATAAATTGGACAAAATATGCACAAAATGATAAAATTAATGAACATAAGTATTATATTGGATAGATTTTTAGTCATTTTTAACATATGTTTTTTATATTTCAATACAAGGAGGCACACATGTACACAAATAATGCATATCTCAATCACTCAACGATTGATAAAAAAGATAAATCCAAGCCGCTTGTTGTAACTATGTGTGGAACATATAAGTTATACACGCATCCTAAACTACCCACCTGGAGACCTCGTGGCAGACTCGATTTTCAGTTGATTTATATTGCTGCCGGAAAAGCCCATTTTCATTTTGGTCGTAATAGTGAAGAAGAAACTATTGTTCATGCCGGACATATGGTTTTATATCGTCCAAAGGAGCCTCAAAAATATGAATATTATGCCGAAGATCAGACAGAAGTCTACTGGGTTCATTTTACAGGTAGCGATGTAACAAATATATTACGCTCTTATGGATTAACCGATAGCAAAAAGGTATTTTACTGTGGTTCTGGTCCCTCCTATCAGAATCTTTTTCGTGCAATGATAAATGAATTACAGATGTGTAATGATCGTTATCAGGAAATGCTTGAAATGTATTTAAGACAAATTTTTATAAAACTGCAGCGATACTTTAATAACAGCATAAGGATAGATAATTCCCGTGCTACAGAAGCTATTGACATGGCTATTGCCTATTTCAATGAACATTACAGTGAATCAATCAGCATTGAAGAATACGCTAAAAAAACACATGTAAGTACAAGCTGGTTTATACGCAATTTCAAACTTTATGTTGGTTCTACACCAATGCAATTCATTTTACAAAAACGCATTTGCAATGCAGAAGCCCTGCTCTTGAATACGGAATATAACATAAACGAAATTGCACAAATTGTTGGCTATGATAATTCTTTATATTTCAGCCGCATGTTCAAAAAAATAAAAGGCATATCTCCCTCAGAATACCGCAAAAATATATAATAAACTGCAACGGACAGAGAATATTTACATACTCTCTGCCCGTTGCAATTTTTGTCTATTTATTTTTTTATTTTGGCAAGTAATATCCCCCTTCGTGTTTTATAATGACAGCGTAAACAGAAAGGAGATGAACTTCCATGAGAAACAAATTCCACAACTTTATTGAAAACTTACTTAGCTTTTATGCAAACTTTTTCACAAGAGGATTTTATCGTTTTTAAATATCATTCAATACTTTCCTCGATTCGCCCATCCGTCAAATCATAACTCATATCAAGAAAATCTAATATCTTTGCCTCCTGGACTGTCCCATCCAGAAGAATTGTGATCCAATTACTTTTATCCATGTGATATCCCGGCAGGAAGCCTTTCATGTGTGTCATAACACTTATCATATCCGGCTTACATTTTACAACCATAATATCAACCCTATCTTTTGTATCCAATCCGATTTTAAAGCCTTCCAAATTCATAAATACTGCATACCATTTTCCATTGTCATTACGAAGTATTGCACTATCTGGTAAATCATTCCACAGATATTCTGGAATTGTTCCATATTGTTTTTTTACATATTGAAATATAGTGTCTCTGTACACACTGTGTATACCTCTGATCCTGTAATTTCATATTTGAATATAATCATATCATATTTTCCTCATATACAGTTATTTAAGATTTAGCGTATTACTATTGGAATGCTCAAAATAAAAAGATGCAGAAATGTATAATTGTTGATAATATACATCTCTGCATCTTTGGGATTTTAACTTTCATGTACAGCATATTCCGCACTAATATGGAGGAATATTATCCTATTTAAGTTTCATACGGCACACCATACATAGAATAATTAGAATTAACCTGCATGATGCAAATTCTCTCTATTTTTCTTTTTTATCGACAAGCATCTAATAATATTTCACATTTTCTGCCAGAAATAATACTTTTTGTCCCAAAAGCAAAAAAGACTTGCTACTCTGAAAAGATTTTCTTATATTTATTCTGCTTTTTCCAACATAACATTTAGTTCATCACTTTTCCCTACCAAATCATCATATCTCCCTAAATCTGCAACCACTCCCTCCTTCAGTACAACGATCTGATCCACTTTGCTCAATACCTCTTTCTTATGTGTTATCACTATCACTGTTTTGTCTTTTAGCCGAGTATCAAGCAGTCCGTTTATCTGCTGTTCTGAATAAGCATCTGTGTTTGAAGTAGCTTCATCAAATATAATAATCGGCTTGTCATGCACCAATGCCCTTGCAAGGGCTATTTTCTGCTTTTGCCCGCCGGAGAGCATTGCCCCATTCTGTCCTACCACATGATCTAAGGAAACCTCTTTTATAAAATCTTCAAGTCCGCTGTCCTTGCAGGCAGCTTCTATCACCGTATCATCTATTTGTTTATCCAGACAGATATTATTCCTTATTGTGTCATTGAATAAATAGATTTGTTGGCTCACAACTGATACCATATTTCGGTATTCTGGCAATGGCAGCTCTGAAATATTTTCTGCTCCCAACAGTATTTCACCACTTGTCGGCTCATACATTCTCGTAAGAAGATTGATGATTGTCGTCTTTCCCGAACCATTGCGCCCAATTATAGCTGTCTTGCTGGATTTTGCAAATAATATATCAATATTCTTCAAAATGCACTTATCCCTTTCATACACAAAAGAAACCTTCTGCAATCTCAAATCATTTGGACATAGATCCGTTTTCTTTCCATTATCCGTTTCTTCTTCCAATTCCATAAACGCATAATATCTTTTTGTTGACGGAATAATCCCTGATAACAGGTATCCTATATTTAGGATTGCAGAAATCGGTCCGGTAACATAAGCACTATATGTAATGAAAGCGAACACACTACCTACTGAAAGTTTCATATCAAACACTAAATTTGCGCCCAGTATATATAACAATGTAGAAAGAAACTGTACCATGATACTATCTATTATCGTATTCCACTGCCCTAACATATTCATCTGCTTTTGTTTCTCTATAATATTGTTCTGGTTAAGTACAAACTCCTCATGCTTTTTATCCAAGATATTAAACAGCTTGACTTCTCGTACCCCTCCAACAGTATCTCCAAACCATTTTGCGTACTCCTGATTCCTTTTTATGAACTCGTCCATAATCTGTTTTTGCTTTTTTGCAAAGTATTTCATTACCACACACTTAATAGGTATAAACAGAAGAACCAGTACCGTCATTCTGAAATCTATTATGAATAAACCTATTATGCCGCCTGTCATGCTAAACGCCTGCGTAATTACGAAAAAAACACTGCTGTCAGCAATAGATGTCATCTGGTTAATATCCGTGTTGATATTATTCAAAGTCTCCGCATAGTTTGTGTTATTGAAATAGTTTACCCGCAGCTTCATAAGATGTGAAAAAGACTGTTCCGAAAGAAAATATTGTATCTTTGCTGAAATATCTACACGTTTCTTTTCCTTGACTATATCTATGAGGGAATTTATAGTGTAGATTACCATAGACACCAAGACCAGCTCTATCAATAATTTCTTATTTCCGCCAATAAAGCCATCGTCCATGATTCGCCTGCTGATCAGCGGAACGCATAGATTTAACCCGGTAGAAACAAGCAAACAACCGACAATTACAACTATTGTTTTTTTGTATCTGCCTAGTAACAGAAGTAATCTTTTTACAGCCTCTTTGTTATCCATCTTCTTCCTCCGTCAGTTTCGCTTCTATAATATGATATATTTTCTCAACATCTTTTCTGTCAATCAGTCCAGATATTTTTTTCTCAATCTTTTCTCCTTCAAAAGAAAACCGGACAATATTTATATCTCCCTCATTGCAAAGACTGATCTGTACATCACAATCAGGATATACTTTCAAATATTTATCCTGTTCTTCCACCGGAATGCACCATATGACCAAATCACTCTGTTTATAAAAAGTCTGGCTCTCTATAAAATTTTTCCAAGCATCAATATCTGATACTGGCTCCGGCATATATTCTAATGCATATAATACACACTCCGGCTCCATTCCTATTGTATATGCGTTATAACCACCATTAGCAAATGCCCTCTTTAGTTCTGTGAGTATATAGAACTTGTCTATTACATCTTCCACTGCCAGTATCACTACCGGAACTTCAAGACCATTTCCCTGATAATGATTATGCTTAATTTGCCGTTGCCTTGTTTCCTTGCTCCAAATGAACCCCTGAACATCTATATTATGAATATCCTCATGACCAAGATATATTAAGTTCTTATTCCTTATATCCAAATTTTCTAATTCTGCCATAGAATAAGCTATTACAGTATCTATTTTCCCCTGTATTTCATCATACACCCCTGTAACTGTTTCAAAATAATACTCTGCCCTGCTCATAGTTCCTCTGCCCGATATATACGCCCTGTAAATCCAGTCCGGCTCATAACTATCCACTGTCATTTCAATATGGCTTTGCTCTTTAGCATATCTCTTTAATTTTACTATATCGAGAGTTTTGTCATTGCTTAGTTTATTTGCAATCAATGCACATATATAAGGAGCTGCATAGCTGTTACTCGGTGAAGTTTTGTGTTCCTTATTTTCTAACATAATTATATGTTCTGAAATTGTAACTGTATCTATCCCTAAATGTATATAATCTTTGGAATAGGATAGAGGACTTTCCACATTTGCAACACCTATAACATTAGTAAAACTTGCCGGGAAAGTAAAATATCCTATATTCGATATAGCCGCAACAAATACCAGTCCTTTATATGTATACCTATTAATTAGTTTTTTTAAAATATCTTTTTCTTTAAAATGTGTAGTCCCCAAACTAAGATTGACAATTTTTATATTATTTTTGCAACACCATTCTAAAGCAGGCTCTAGCTTTTCAACCCCACCTGTTCCGTTCTGATTAAGAATGCGAATACTGTTAAACACAGCATCAGGACAATACTTTTCTATTATTATAGCACATATTGTACCATGAAGAAAATCACTAGCTTTCGACATCGAGCGTTCTTCAATAAAATCATTATTTTCATCCACTTCAAACCGATTTCTAATTTTTTTCCTATCCAATAGCTTTTCATTTAATCCGCTATCTATTACAGCAATTTGAATTTCAAGACTCATACCGCACCTCTACAAATAAAAGGACATAAATCTCAATCAACCTACTTTTTGATAGAAGATAAACGCCCTTATTACATACTATTGACTATAAAATAACAGATTCCGTTTTAGTCTTAAAACTCCTTAATCATCTTTCTTTTGAAGTACCTCACAAATAATGTTTGTGACATTATCTAGTGTATTAAATTTCCCCTCTTGTATATATGAGGACGGAATCTGCAAATTAAATTCTTTCTCAACAGCATACAAATAAGCAACTACATCTCCCGGCAATAATCCCATTTTACTACCAAAGAAATTATCAGTGCAATAACTATCCTGAATCTTGCTTTCATCTTTCTGAAATAAATCAAAAAAAACTTTTTTGACTTTAGCCCTTATATTTTCAGCATCCACATTCTTCTCCTCCCTTCTTAACTTACAGTTCCAAAATCACTTTCACTCAGTTTATTTACAATATAACTATACATCTCTAAAGCACTTGTAACGTTCAACGAGTTGTAAATTGGGATTTCAGTATCTCTCTTTAAATCCTCTATCCTTTTATCCACCAAGTCTGCACCTGTTGTTATAAAAGACAATTTCTTTTCTTCTTTGCTCCTTGCTACATCAAAATGTTTGTTTGCCATGTTAAAGCAATCAACCTGCATATCTAACTTATATTTTGATGATGTCTGTATCATTTTAAGGAAACCGGAATCATAACCTTCATATGGAACACACATGATAGCTGTATCTGGTCTAACGGCATTTGCAATCTCAAAGGCAGTTATGCCAAAATTATTTGTAATTGTTTCATTGAATACCATTGTGGCTCCCGGCACACCAATAATAAAAATATCGGGCTTTTCCTGTAGTTCAATGCTTTTACAAATTCGATTGAACCATACAATCTTGTCAGCTTCACTCAATTGATTTGCGTACATAAATTCAGGTATTGCATGAAAACCAAATAACTCACAATATTCTTTTGTTCCAATCTGGCTAACTTTATATCCTTCTTCCTGCAGAAATTTTCTCAGCCCTAATTGCACATCAAATTTATTAGTATTTTCAATAACACTGGCTACAAAGACCACTGGAACGGATAATGGTATAATTTCATGCTCAAATAATTTATCTGTATCCATTCTCCGATTTGTAAGAACAACACATTTTACGTTCTTTTTTTTACACGTTTCTTCTGCTTCTTTCTTCTGTTGCTGAGAAATATTATATAAAAAAATAACATTTTTCCCACATTCTGCTGCAAGTTTTACTTGTGGCATTATAAATGTATCAAAATCACTAGATGACTCACATACTAACAAATCATCAAAATTTATTTCACTTATTTTCTTATCTGAGATAACAATCCCTGTATTTTCTCCTCCATATGCATATGCAGCATCTTTTCCTTGTAATCCATAACCAATTGGAGACACGCAAGCCACAATTTCATGGTTTAACAACAACTCTCTATTTCGTACAAGAGAAGCACATTCTGCATTATAAGGGAAAATTATAGCTTTCCTTTTCATAATATCTCCTTCTCTAAACAAACAATTTTTCCTTATCAAAATTACATCCTAAATCTCTCATAACACAATAATCTCTCATCATGTTATCTATGTGACCACGAATTAATGCACAGTTTTGTAACTTTTTTTCAGCAGACAGTTCTTCCAAATTATCTGCTTGAACTGCACAAGCAGAACAAAACCTAAATGCCCAACATTGCTTGCATTCTTTTTCAGTTAATTTTCCAATATTCAATAAAGCTCTAGCTTTATCAATATCAAAACCTGTATCTATATGTCCCATTCTTACTGCCTTTGACGCTTCGCTCACTCGTTCACAAGGATATAAGTTTCCTTCTACATCAACAAATAGTCTCTGTATACCTGGTACACATGGTCCAGAATGATGATCTCTTTTTATTGTTAAAGAAGATGGCATTTTTGTTTTATCATGTATTTCCTTCAAACTATGAAAACCATGTGAAACAAGTTTTGATACGCTTCCATTCTCCAATCTTCCTAATTTTTGAAGATACATTTTAAATATTTCATAACTAAATTTTTCCCTATACTCTTCATCTGTTGCCACTTCATCCTTACGATAATATTCAGAAATAAGATTTGCCTGTATATAAAAGTCTTTAACTGTTTTATAATCAGAAAAGAAATTACTAGTACAATCAAAATCTGTAGTCGGATCTATAACAGCATTAATATGTACTCTTTCCATATAATCTGGATACTGTGTTTGTATTTTTTCAAGAATTTGCATTACTACACTAAATGTACCAGCACCATTTGCAGCAAATACTCTATTTTTATCATGAGCCTGTCGATCTCCATCTAAACTCACCGTTAAGCTAAACTCATTATCATATAGAAATTTCAAAACTTCATCTGTTATAAGTGTTGTATTTGAAGTTATATTAAACATCAATTCTTTACCTATGCTCTTTTTCTTTGCATACTTAACACATTCCTTTATCAAATCTAATTCAAGTAATGGTTCTCCACCGTAAAATCCAAGAGAAACCCTATCACGATCTATAGAATGATCAAAAAGAAAATCAATTGCCTTAAATGCAATTTCCTTACTCATTCTCTTACTACTATGGACACGATTATCATAACTACCAGAATAAGCACAATATTTACAACGCAAATTGCACCCCTGTGTGACTTGTAACGCAATTGTACCTATACAACGCTCCAAAGAATATTCCAATGTAGAATCCATCGGATGCACCATTTCAAAATCTGCTCTATCTTTTAAATATCCTCTATCTCTTAATTTTTCTATAGCTGGTGTGATCTCTTTATATCCACTTTGCATATATTTCTCAAGTTCAAAATACAAATCCTCTTTAAGATTTATAATTACATTTGTATTTGCATCAAACATATACCTCTTCCCACCAGCAGTAAATGTATGAAAAACCGGCATACTATTTCCTCCCTAATTATTAAACAGGCATGACAATATGCCCAAAGCATATTGTCATACCCATCTTCCGCTGCATTGCTATGTTCTTACACCATACGAATTGCTACAAAGTCCATGTAAAATTGGGTGTATCTAGCCTGAAACAAAGCTGCTGAATTATTTGTCTGTCCAGTGCTACAAGAGCAAGTTCCATAACAACTGCAACTGCAACTGCAATATGCCTCCAATGTTTCCTGCATAACATCGCTACGCTTTACCAACTTCTTCATATTCCTCCTTTCAGCGCATAATATTATATATCAATTATTATAAGTTGATATAGTCAGTAAAGTCCTCAATTATCAATTGTACTTTTTA
>OIXA01002613.1_pt1 | contig 20228 bp, 19 predicted proteins | sample 1587721 | NCBI WGS metagenome assembly OIXA01 (sample SAMEA3888900, study PRJEB22519) | human gut metagenome | biome: human gut; feature: human-associated habitat; material: faeces | place: Denmark | collected 2013 | reverse complement strand
TTTGTTGCTCAGGTACTTATAAATAAAGTTAAATCAAAGTGTTGCGGAATTAAGGATATATACAATCGTATGGGTATTAATCTATTTTTTTTGAGACTTGTATATCATTGTCATAGATTTTACAGGGACAACTTGTATATCATTGCCAAAACTTTAATAACAAACAACGCATGAGTTTAGTATGGTTATACGGGTCTCGCGAAGATTCTTCTTTGGTTGAAGAAATGCGGAGTAGTTTAGCCACGGACTTTCCGGACATTAAGGTGGGGAATATTACCCATTGGGGTGGTGGCGGAAGAAACTACCAATACTTCATTCAACTGACGACTGAAAATTTGCCCAAAGGCTCTCACTATGAATATACGACAGATGGCTATCAGGGCTATTTTGAATTTCATCTTGAGGCAGAGCCTGATGATGAAAATTTCAAGCGTCTGAAAAAAATTGGCATAAGGCTCACACATGCCTTGGAGAATACGCTTGTTACTTGTGAACAGCGTGGTAGATTGCCATTTGGCAACTTCTACTATACTTATGGTGGTATAAGGTCAATGAAGGATTTTGTTGACCGATTCAAAGAGTTATACAACATCATTACTCCTAACCTTAACGCCATCGACAAGAAGGTAGTAGAAGTAACTCTTCAAGGTAATCCACCCAAAAGCGAAGAGCCTCTAAAAGGACCAGTAGATAATAACCAGGAAGTAACTTCCGAAATTATGCCTCTCAAAAAGGTCATGGGACTGAAATTATGGTTGCCGGACTACCAAAGAGATTATTGCTGGGAAGAAAGGAACATCACAGACCTTTGGAAAAACCTTTTGAAAATTCAAAAGGATAAGCCGTTTCATCTTGGGACCCTTATCCTTCATGCCAACACCGAAAAAGGTGTCTATGACATTATTGACGGTCAACAACGCCTTGTAACTCTTTCTCTGATTCTCTGGGGACTTGGTTACGATGGCAATCTGCCTCTTTTGAGTGCAGAATATACGTTACCCGAGTCAATACGAAATATTGGTAACAGTAAGTTTATCATCAAGTCTTTGATTGAGAGGTCAGAAAATAGGGAAGATTTACTTGACAACATATTGAAAGAAGTGTCATTCGCTGTTCTTGTTGTGAATGAATCAAATCTGGACTTGGCATATACATTCTTCAATAACCAAAACTCAAAAGGTGTTCCCTTGTCGGATTTCGACCTTTTGAAAGCCCACCATTTGCGGTTCATACCTGGAAAAGAAGGTGGACAGGCTGAACACATGGCAAAGAAGTGGAACACCGTTTCATCTTTGCCCCCATCATACGGAGAAGCCAACTCTCTGGCACGAGTTTTGGGCACACACTTATATCGTCTTCGCAAATGGATGAGAAGAAAAGACTCTGATGAGAACTCCTACCGATATGTTCAGCACGAATTTCAAGCAGCCCCAATTATTCCGGACATACCACCATTCGGTGAACAGTTCCGCTTTTATGAAAAGATACAAGGCGGCACACACTTCTTCGTATATGTTGAGACCTTCATCCAGAGATTTGAACAGTTCTGTAAATTGGAACCCGTCAAGCTTTTAAGAAAGAATTTATCCGAGAGTCGCTACGAAACCTTTGCGGATTCAATCGAGACACTTCTGTTTGGCTATTATCTGAAATTTGGCAATCAATACATCGCAGAAGCACTGTTCTGTATTGCCCGACTGATGGCTTTGTATCGCTATAACTCCTATGCAGTGGCATCAAGTGGCGTTGGTGTCAGAGAATTTGCCAATAACAGTGAGATTATTCTTATGATTGATCAGGCTACTTCACCCACATTCTTCTTGGCGGAAGTTCTGGGCAAATTCGATAGTTACACAAATGGAGATTATCCCATACGCACAGGTCTTGATCTTGATGAAGCCCGCGGTGTCCGTTGGGGAATATATACTGCACTGAGAAATATTTTCAGAGACCCCAAACTGGAAATAACAGACTCGTACATCCTTCATAAAATCTTTGAGGAATATGGAAGAAAATAAATCATACTGCATAGTTCCTGCTGACGTTGCGAATGAAGAGAAGCACATGCTCTTTCGCATCCCGCTGTATCAGCGTCTGTTTGCTTGGTCGCCAAATGAGGTAAATCAACTTATGGAGGACTTGAAAAATCATTTCAAGAAGCATGAAAAGGACTCCAAAAAGTATTACCTCGGTATGCTTACTGTTGTCAAACAAGACGGCAGACTTGATTTGATAGACGGACAGCAGCGCATGACTGTACTTTCGCTGTTGTCAATTGGCTTCATGCGTGCTCTTGAACACGTTGATAAAGCGGTGTCAGACAAGTGGAAGAAAGTTCTTTGCGATGAATCCGGAAAGCCACGACTTTTCTTCAATGGTCGCAGTGATGACTATACATATCTACAGGCATTATCCAAAGGCGAGAAAACCACATACGTCAATCAGAAGATGAGTGATGGCCTTGAAACAATCTCCGATTTTCTTACAGAAAATTTCAAAGATGATACGAAACAACTGATTAAATTTGCCAATCAGGTATATGACCGCATGGCATATTTTATCACGGAATTGCCTGAACATTATGTGGAGAATCCGTCGTCTCTGAACGAATATTTTGAGGCAATGAACTCCAGCGGCAAGGCATTGGAACAGCATGAGATTCTTAAAGTAGCCTTGTTGCAAGACCAACCGGATTCAAAAAAGATTGCTTTTACAAAACTCTGGAATAGAATATCAAACTTCAGTATGCCATTGCGACCCAAAGTTGAAGGTCGTAAGGATCCAAGTCAAAACATTGGCGTTGAAAGACAAAACAACCTATACAAGGAGTATATCGAAGCATGTCGTAACGAAAATTATGACTGGCTTATCGACGAACTTTGTGTCTCAGCAGAGAATGAAGCGGCTCAATCCATTGCAAGTATCGGTATTGAAAAGAAGGAAGACAACAATGCTGACCGTTTTGACAAAGAGGATGCAATCCTGTCTTTTGCCAAGTTCCTGCTGATAGTATTGGCTATTCATAACGGTGATGATGCCATAGCCCGACAAAATACATCAAAGCTCCTCCAGACATTCAAGGAGAATCCGCCTAAAGATCTGGAAAAATTCTACCATCAGCTTCTGCAATACCGTCTTATTCTGGATATGTATGTTGTCAGAATCGAGAACACTGCTGGCGGCGGTGTCCACACTCTGATAGCACGAAACGAAGAGAATGAAGAACTACCGAGAGCCAATGAACGAGTAAGACAGTATCAGGCAATGCTCGATGTTTCAACTGAGCTACATATATGGCTACTACCGTTGCTGAAATCACTTGCAGAGAAAAACCTTACTCAGTCTGAGATTCTTCGCAATCTCATCGAAACTGATAAGCAAAATTCTCATCAGACTTGCCCCGGTCTGGATGAACTGGTTTTCAGTAATCGCAACCGTAGCCGATATTGGTTTTGGCGTCTTGATTACGCTATTTGGGAGAAACAATTGCTTGCCAAGGAAGATGAAGATGTTTTTGCCGAAATTGGATTCGGAGAAAAGGCTGTTGACAAACAGGCAATTCTTGAATATGAATTTAGGGAGAACCGATCTATTGAGCATCTGCATCCCCAAGATGAGACAAAACAACCTGATAAATGGGAGTGGGATGAGATTAACCGATTCGGTAATCTGGCTATGATTTCTTCAAGTTTTAACTCTGAACAGAGAAACTGGCTCGTTGATTCCAAGCTGGAAAATATAAAGCCTCAGGTTGATAATAAGAGTTTGCAGAGTCTTAAACTGTACTTCATGTATCTACAAGCCAAGAAGGATGGCGGTTGGAAGCAGGGAGAGAATGGCTCTATGCAGACACATGAAAGAAACATCTATAAGTTGCTTGAAGAAAGCATGCTACAATACGAAGATGGACAACAGTAATTTGAAAGAAAGGAACTTTGAGGAAGACATTGAGCAATGGCTGCTTGAAAAAGGCGGCTATGAGCGTGGCTTCCAAATGACATACCACAAAGACGCAGCCATTGATTTGACTGTTCTCCAAGTTTTTATCTCAGAGACACAGCTGTAGAGGGTATTGGCATAGTTGCCTTCGGGTTTGATTTCGAAGCGCAGCTCGACGGTCTCGCCCTTTGTGATTTTGTCGCCGTATGGCATGACTTTCACGGTGAAGGGATAGGACTGCCGCACGTCGAGGTCGTCGGAACAGGAGGTCAGAGCGAGGACGAGAGTGAAGAGGATTGCCCAGTAACCGCAACGCGCTTTCGTAGTGGAACGGAGAAAGAACCCGAAGAATCGGCCGGGAGTAAGGCGGATGTCACCGATTTTGTTGATGATTGTTTTCACGTTTTTCAGAGTTTGAGTTTTGTTGATTTTTTCGGATAGAGCGACATGAGGTAGTCGTTCAGATCCTTGTGGTGGGATATAGTGCCGATTTATCCATGACCCGGTCGCCGAACTCTCGCCTGAGTCTGGCGAGAACTGCACGACCGGCAGCGTCATTGTCAAGATAGCACTGGATGACGGTGTAGTCACCGAGAGGAGCAATCGCTTTCTGAATGTTGGTGACCGAGTTGAGCACGATAGTGTCAAGACCGTCGTTATAGCCGAGGCGTTCCGCCGAAAGGAAGTCGATAAAGCCCTCAAACACATTACACCGGGCATTGCCGTTGACAATGTGGGTTATGTGCTTTGGCGGATATGACCCCTTGAAGAAAGAATTGCGCAGCTCAAAACCATGTGCATTGTTCTCAAAGCCTATGGCATAGTACAGCTTGCCATGAAGCTCATAATCCACCTGCACACAGTAGCGTTGAGCAATCTCTTTTGGTATGGTCGGCAAGATAACGTAACAGCACAGGCGACTCCAGACGCGACACTTCGATATTCTCAAATGTCGGTTCCTCGACAAACGGCGTTGGCTTATAGGGGTTCTTTGCAGAGGCAAAGCGTCGTTCCGAAGATGAAGCGACCGGGAGGCGCATCTTCTCCGCGATGTAATCGGCTTGCCTCAAAAAGTCCATTTCACCCGACATTTCTCCGGCAAGCGAGAAGATGTCGCCACCCGCGCCCGTTCCAAAGTCATACTACAGATTTCTCCGTGGATTGACATGGAACGATGGTTTTCTCTCACTGCGATACGGAGCGTAAAACCAGAGACCTTTGCTGTCGCGTCCGGTAGGCTGATACCCCAACTGATTCAGGAACTCGACAAGCGAAATTTTACGGATTTCGTCGATATTCATAGGCGCATCTTCCGTTTCGGTTTATCAGGCTCTGGTTCCTGCTTGGGTGGCTCAGTCTTCTGTTCCTTATCCTTGGACTTCTCCAGAGCCGACATTTCAGAGGCGATATATCGGTTAAGTTCCGACATATTGCACGAGCCTGTTAACTCATAGGCGAGGTCATAGATTCCGCCGTATGCGCCGGACTTGGTATCACGCCAGAGGTTTGTCTCGATGTTGATTACCATTGTCGGTCCTGGCTTGTCATCGTATGGTGCATTGTAAATCCTCAGATTGCCGTCGGCTGCCACAGGGTGTTCCTGACCGAGAGCCTTCATAAAGTCAGTGAGTTTCACTTTCTTTATGTCAACGCCGACAACCGTCGGCTGCTGTGGGTGACGTGCCATTGCCGAAAGTTCCTTGCCCTGCTCATACTCGTTCATATACTTCAGGATGAAGTCACGCGGATCCATGTAGAGATTGGGATTCATCTTCAGGGCGACGAGGTCGATGATGTCGCCACTCTGGTCAGTGGCGTGGTCGTACCATCGGTTTGTATTGGTATCGACCACCAGCATCGGCTCCGGGTCGTCTCGCTGTGGCGCATAGTAAAGCTTCATATCCCCGAAAGCCTTGACAGGCTTTTCTCCGAGAGCAGCCATGAACTCCGTCAGCGGTATGTTCCTGATGTCAATCTTTGTGTATCTCATAGGTTATTCGATTACAAATTTGACATGGACACCGAACTGAGTAAGGAAGTGGTCGGTGTCGTTACCGAACACGAAACGCTCCTAGACATGGGCACCGAGAACGAAGTGGTCAGAGAGATAGAAGTCAGTCGCCACTGTCAACGCACCGCTGTAGATAAAGGCATTATTGGCTCCGATAGTGGCGCCGTCTTTCAATACCTGCTTGCCCCAGTTTACCGTCTCATAACCGCCGAGAGCGGAAACACCGCCATAGAGGTGAAATGTCTGAGAGTAGTTGCTGATGATATGGAGATTATAACCGACTTCGCCGGTAAACTGAGCGACGGGGATTCTACCTTTCTCGCCGTAGGGCTTATAGGTCTGGAGATACTCTCCGCCGAAAGACCATGTGTTGGCGTTGTTGCCCTTGATTACCGAGTAGAACACTCCGACATTATAGCCGCAGTCGCGGGACTTTCCGATGCAGTAACTCAGCTTGTTTGCATAACTATTTGATAATCAATTTATAAAACTTTGTTTATGAAATTTTAGCAACAGAATAGCAACAATTATTCGTCAATTCCTGCAAAAGTCGATTTTTGAGGGTTACTTGCCGATGCAGAAGTGGGAGAAGATTTCGCCGAGGATGTCGTCGGTGGTGATTTCGCCGGTGATTTCGCCGAGGTAGTGCATACATTCGCGGATGTCTTGGCTTACGAAGTCGCCGCTGAGGCCACTGTAGAGGCCGTCGATGCTGCGTGTGATGGCTTCGCCTGCGCGCACGAGGGCTTCGTAATGGCGTGCATTGGTGACGATTACGGCTTCGTCGTCGGCTACCGATGGCAGTGCCGCCATCTTGATGATGGCTTGGTTGAGGGCTTCCATATTTTGGCCGTCGCGTGCCGAAACGTAGATGGTTTGGGCTTCCACGTTGCCGCTGATTTGCTGCTCTATCACGCGTGCCACTTCGGTTTGTGTGGCTTGGTCGGTGGTGTCGATTTTGTTGACCACCACGAGCAGTTTTTTGCCTTCGCAGCGTGGCAATATCTGCTGGCTGAAGGTGGCTATCTCGTCGGCCCCCTCATTTGGGTCAACCACCCACAGCACGAGTTGCGCCTCGTCGAGTTTTTTGAACGAGCGCTCGATACCCATGTTCTCAATCACGTCGCCCGATTCACGAATGCCAGCGGTGTCGATAAAACGGAAGAGCGTGCCACCGAGGGTGATGGTGTCTTCTATCACATCGCGTGTGGTGCCTTTGATATCGCTCACCAATGCGCGGTCGTCGCCGAGCAGAGCGTTGAGCAAGGTGGATTTGCCAGCGTTGGTCTGCCCCACGATAGCCACAGGCAGACCGTTTTTGATGGCGTTACCAGCACTGTAGGAATCGGCAAGGCTGTAGATGACCGACTTGATGCCGGTAGCCAGGTCGATGAGTTTGCCACGGTCGGCAAAGTTCACCTCCTCCTCGCTGAAATCGAGTTCGAGTTCAATCAGCGACACGAATTGGAGCAACTGGGCGCGCAAACTGCTGAGGCGGCGGCTGAAAGCGCCACGCATCTGATTCATTGCCACACGGTGCGATGCGCGCGACGACGATGCAATCACGTCGGCAATGGCTTCGGCTTGCGAAAGGTCGAGTTTGCCGTTTCCGAAGGCGCGTTGGGTAAATTCGCCACCAGTGGCCGAGCGGCAGCCAGCGTCAATCAGCGTGTTCACCACTTGCTGTTGAATCCACATCGAGCCGTGGCAAGCAATTTCAATCACATCTTCGCCTGTGAAAGAGTGCGGCCCGCGAAACAGAGTGAGCACCACCTCGTCGAGCAGTTCGCCACTGGTGTCGAGCAGGCGGCCAAAGTGCGCCGTGTGGCTTTTCATTTCGCTGATTGGCGCGCCCTTCCATCGCTTCGCCACGATAGATATGGCATCGTCGCCACTCACTCTCACCACTGCTATGCCACCCATTCCGTGGGGTGTGCTGATAGCCACAATTGTATCGTTGTTGATTGTCGTCATTCGTTTATTTTTTGTTACTGCTGGTCCACATTTCAATGTCGGCATTCGCCTCCATCTGTCGTTCTAATTTATCGTCAACTGCCAAGAAAAAGTCAAGCCCTGTCATTCGTTCGATATAGTCAACGCTCACCACATGCTTAGTGTAGGAGCCACGGATTTTCTCATTATTGAAGATGAAGCCGATGGCGCGGCCATGGTTGGGCGCATAAATCACCTTGAAGAACGCTCCCGGCACCGATATATTTTTGTCTGTGCCAATGCGCTTCATCTTGTTTTTCAACACCGGTCCTGCCGCCACAATCAACCGTTTGTCACGCTTCGCCCAACGGTGAACAGCCATTTCGAGTTGTCGCCAGCAACCATCGTTCAGCGCATGGAGTTGCGGACACATATTCGTCATGTAGAAACATTCCTTCATGGCGGTTTTGTCCCACTTCATATCGTTGGCAGGCACCATGTGTCCACGGTCGTAGCCAGAGCCACGGTATTCATACCAATCGGGGCTGTCGGGACATTTCGGGTCGGCAAGAAACTTATAGTTCTTGCGTCGCTCTGCGCCGGGAGCATCGCATTGAGCCACTTCGGTGGCCGACAGTTCGTAGATTACGCAGTTGGGGATGCGGTGCTCCTTGTTGAAATAGCACACATACGCCATGTGGTTGATGCGTTGGTTTGCCACATCTTGCGGCACCTTCACCAGCAGGAGCGGATTCTTGTCGGTGCTGACAAGTTTGCCAACGGGGCTTTTCTTCTCCACATTCTCCACATTCGGCACTTCGGCATCGGCGGTTTGCCCTGCGGTGAACTTAACAGCAAAGCACACAATCCCTGCGCTCAGCAGCAGGGCGATAATGGAGTATGATAATTTCTTCATATAACGTTGAAAATTACATTTTTAAAACTGAAACCAACTGTCGGCATCAACTCCCGATTCAAGTCGGCGCTGCTCGGCATCAGGTAGCGTGTTGAAAAAGTCGAATCCCGTGAGACGTTCCACCTCGTCCACGCTCACGGCATATTCCGAACAGAGTTTGTCGGCATCGGCGTTGGGCATCACAAATGCGATGGCGCGCGACGGACGGGCATAAGGGGCAAACACCACCTTGAAAAACTGCCCAGGCACGGCAATTTTGCTCGTTTTGCCAATGGTGGGCATCTGCTTGGCGAGAATCGGACCGGTGATGACCACAAGCACACTGTCGCGCATTGCCCATTCCCTCACCTTTTCCTCCAGCATCTGCCATGCGCCGGTGTTCAGACTCTTGCGCTGTGGGCAAATGTTGAGCATCGTGTAAGATTGCTCCAATGCTTGCTTGCTCCACTTCATGTCGGCAGCCGGAGCCATGTGACCACGCTGGTAGCCACTTTTGGCATACTCCGACGGCTCGGCGCACCCATTCACCGAATCGGCACAGGTGAAAGTGCCGCTATACGATGCCTTGCCTCCGATGTGGCTTCGCAAAAGGCGGTAAACCACATAGTTTGGAATGTGGTGGGCGGCGTTGAAGTGCACCGTGAAACCGTCAAGCGTCACCACCTCATCGGGCGTGGTGTCGGGCAACTGCACCTCGCAGATTTGCGCCAGCAGCGGCTCATCTATCGCGATGCCCACCGATACCGAACGCTGGCACCTGACCACCAGCACAGCCACCGCCGCCGTCACTGCCACACCCCAAATGCCCGAAAGCAGATGAAGCCGCCAGCGGTGCGAAGCATAGGTTTTGCGCTTTTTACGAATTGCCATCATGCAAATGCCTTGTTTAACATTACAAAATTACAAAAATTATTATTACCTTTGCTCACATAATACGCAAATAAACTGCCCACGCCTATTTAGGTGTGGCTTAAACATATAACCACAACATGAAATTAGTAGATAGATTTCTCCAGTATGTGAAGTTCGATACTCAAAGTGACGAACTTACCAACCTCACTCCCTCCACACCTGGGCAAATGGTGTTTGCACAAGAACTCAAAAAAGAACTTGAAGGCATGGGCCTCAGCGACATCTCGCTCGACGAAAACGGCTACTTGATGGCAACTCTCCCTTCAAACACCGACAAGAAGGTGCCAACCATCGGCTTTATCGCACACCTCGACACCGCCACCGACATGAGCGGACACGGTGTGAATCCCCGTGTGGTGAAATATGAAGGCGGCAAGGTGGTGCTCAACGAGGAAAAAGGCATCGTGCTCGACCCTGAGCAATTCCCCGAAATGGCCGACTTCGTGGGTCAAGACCTCGTGGTGACCGACGGCAACACTCTGCTCGGTGCCGACGACAAGGCTGGCATCGCTGAAATTATCAGCGCCATTGAATACTTCCAGGCACACCCCGAAATCAAGCACGGCGACATTCGCATCGCGTTCAATCCCGACGAGGAAATCGGTATGGGCGCACACCACTTCGATGTGGAAAAATTCGGTGCCGAATGGGCTTACACCATGGACGGTGGCTATCCTGGCGAACTTGAGTTTGAAAACTTCAACGCCGCATCGGCAAAAATCACTTTCACCGGCTTGAACGTGCACCCTGGCATGGCGAAGCACAAGATGCTCAACTCTATCCGAGTGGCTAACCAGTTTGCGGTGATGATTCCACGTTGGGAAACTCCAGAGCATACCGAAGGCTACGAAGGCTTCTATCACCTTATTGGCTTTGAGGGCACAGTGGAAAAAACCGTGCTCACCTACATCGTTCGCGACCACGACCGCGCACGCTTCGAAAGCCGCAAGCGCGAACTCGAACACCTTTGCCACAAAGTGAACACCGAGTTCCCAAACTGCGCGTCAATCGAAATCAAAGACCAATACTACAACATGCGCGAAAAGATTGAACCAGTGATGCACATCATCGAGGTGGCAGAAAAGGCAATGAAAAACGCCGACGTCACCCCAATCGTTCAACCTATCCGCGGCGGCACCGACGGCGCACAACTCTCGTTCAAAGGTCTGCCATGCCCCAACATCTTCGCAGGCGGCATGAACATGCACGGTCGCTACGAATACGTTTCCGTTCAGGCAATGGAAAAGGCAATGCGCACCATCGTAGAAATCTGCAAAATCGTAGAATCCGAAGCCTAACCCCCACCGCTTCGACCAAAACAACACCCCAGAGGCTGAGCCGCACCCACCCCAAGCGGCCCAGCCCCTGCTTTTTTTACCCATGAATTCTAATACAATCAACCAGAGAAATGAAAAATGAAATTATTAAACGCAATATAACTCAAGATAAAGAGTTTTATTGGACTGAATGCAGCGGAAGTATTGAACGATTATACGAAAAACACAACGGAATAAAAATCCCAAATGAATATGCTTTCGACATTCTTCAAACCCCTGTGACATTGTTAGATGATGGTTATCACTACGAACGAGTGATTAAGGGCGAAACACAAAAGAAGGTGATTTATGGTTTTAATAATGAAGAAACATTCAATATTGTAAAAAAGGAATTTACAGAACACATCAACGGCTGTATTAAGCATATCCTTAATTGTCAGATAAATGAGGATGTTGAAACGCCGTCTTTTGGGCGTTTGAGTAAGGTGCAATGCTCTGTTGCCGTTGTCAACTTTTTCGTTGATTTGAGATGGGAAGATGAATGCTACGAACTGTCATCAGAGAGTTTAAAACTGCTTTCTGACCATGTTGATTATTTGAAAAGCGTGGTTGATGATGGGCAGCAAGACGAAATAACAGCACTGGCGATTGACAATGGAGAGAATCTATTAAACACAATGTCAGTTATGACATTTAAGAAACTATAAATGTTTAAAGACACTTCTCGTCCGTGCCAAATGATTGATATTCAACATTGTATTGCCATTATGGGCGGACGTGAAGTATCACGTCCCTACCGGTTTTGTTTTTTTATGTTTTTGTTTCAGTCCCTCCAGTATTTATGCGCTGAACCGTATTTTAGAACCGGGGGTATTTTGTGAACCAGCCTAAGGCGTCGATACGGTATTTCAATAGGAATTTCAGACAGCATAGGTGAAATGGTATGCCGTGGTCAAAAATCCATTCTTTCTTGTTGACGACCAAATATAGATGTATCATCTCATGGATTAATGTGTCACGAATCAGTTTATCGTTCCAGTTATATACGGTGCTGAAGGATATTGACAGGTTTCCGTTGTTCGGAGTATTCAGACGAGCGACAGGATTACCTGTACGGTGTCGGCGAAAATCAACCATCGGTAGTTTATCATCAAAGTAACGCTTGTTGTATTCAATAAACCGTTCTTTTAAAATCTTTGTTGTAATTTCCATATTTTATAGGTTTTTAGTGTGTGCTTCTAAGTGATTAACGTGGGGAGGTGCCTTTGGCATGTTTCTAAAATGCTGACATATTTTATATTGACAACAAAACATACCGAAGGCACATCCCTACGTTATGACGAAATCGCATTCCCGACCGAGCCTCTTATTCGGTGACTTGGATGGTGCTGGATGAACTGTCGGAGGATTTAACCACTTGGATTTGCACGGGTATGTTGTCGCGCACTTCCTGTATGTGGCTGATGATGCCCACGTGGCGGCCATTCTTTCCGCGGAGCGAACGCAGGGTGTTGATGGCGTTGGTGAGCGGTTGGCCACTCAACGATCCAAAACCCTCGTCGATAAACAGGGTATCGACCGACAGCCCTTGCCCAATATCGCTCAATGCCAAAGCCAAAGCGAGCGACACGAGGAAACTTTCGCCACCGCTGAGCGAACTGGTGTCGCGCGAAGCATATCCTTGATAAGCGTCCTCCAGCGATGAGTAGAGGGTGCGTGGCACGCTCTTCAGACTATAGCGTGGCTCCAACTTCTCCAAGTAGGTGTTGGCAGAGTTGAGCAAACCGCCAAAAATGTAGCTTTGCGCTATTGTGCGGAACACCTTGCCATCTTTATCGCCAATCAACTTGCTTAGGCGAAGCCATTTATCGTATTCCTTGCGAGCCTCAGCCTCCTTTTCCACCAGTGCAGTGAGTGCCTTTTTCTTCTCTGCGTCGGCGCTCAACTCCTTGTTGATGGCACCAATCTGCTGGTTGAGTTCACCGATGGCGTTTTCTGCCACTTGGCAGGCGTTGGCGGTGCTGTCGATGGTGTCATCTTCAGCCAATTCGGGCTTGGCGGCTTGGTGCGCTTTGTGGCTTTCAATAGCCTCTTTCCACAAAGTTTCCTTTTGCGTAGGGGCTTTGCGCTGATTCTCAATTTTTTCAGTCAACTTGCTCACCGATGTAGCAGCGTTAAGATATTCGAGGCGAACAATCGTGAGATCGGGGTGCTGCTCTAAAAACTGGTTCAGACTGTTGCGATTTTCGGTTGCGGCGCTCTGGGCAGAAGCAATGGCAGAAGCCACCACGCCCACGCGTTGCAACACACTGTTGGCGCTCTCAAACAAATTCGCCATTTGGCACGCAGCCACAGGCTCGGTTTTGCTCCAATCGGCTTGCTTTTCCTGGATTTGCTTGATGATGTTGGCGGTACGCTCGTTCTCGCGCTGTGCCTGTTCGATTTGCGCTTCAAGGCTGGTTTGTTGGCTTTTCTTGCTTGTAAAATCGGCGACGGCTTGCTCCAGTTCCTTCTTAAACAGCAGCGGCTCGTTCTTCCAGTCGTGCTTCCACTCGCTGTCGGCAAGCAGTGGTTCCACCTCACAGATAGCAGCGACGATGTCGGCATTATGTTCGGCGATGGCGCGATTGTTGTTTTCAATCTTCGCCTTGCTGCCGTCCACGGCTTGCTTCGCCTTTTCGCTTGCCACACGCATCTGCTCAAGGGTTTTCGTAGCAGTTTCGTGCTCGATGCGCAGCCCCTTCAGTTCTTCCTCAAGTTTCTCGCCATTAGTGATTTTGGGGACAATGTCGGTGGTGAGGTGCTTCTGCTGATCATCGCAGAGCGATTGCAACGCTTGTTTGGTGTCGGCGTTAAGCGCGTCAATACCGCATTTCTTGCACGATTCGACAGCTTTTTTTTGAGCGTCGGCCACAGAGTGGTCGGCATCGTATTTCTTCTTGTCGGCATCGTATCTTTTGGTTTCCGATTTCAGTTCCGACTCGGCTTCGCGCATTTGCTTTTCGGCAAGTTCGCATTTGCTTTTCGCCTCATTGTAACTCTGGTCGGCATCGAGATACATCTTGTTCACCGCATCTTCCAGCGGAAGTTGCTCTACCTTCTGACGGCACACAGGGCATTCGCAACCCACCGTCAGGCGACTTCTCATCTGCTTTGCAAAACTATCGACCGAGTCGCGCAAAAGGTCTCTCGCCTGTTCGCAGGCAGCGGTGGCTGCCTTAGCCTCGGTGTAGCAGGGCACAAGTTCTTTGTCAAGGCGCAATTTTCTTTCCTCAATGTCGTTTTTCAGTGCGTCGAGGCGCTGTTTTTCTTTATTTCTCGCTTCCGCGGCCTTGTCGATAGCGTCGATATTGTCGATGGCGATGCCAATGTTGGTGAGCAGTTCTTTCACGGTGTCGCGCTCGTTTCGCAAGTCTTTGAGTTTCAACGCGTCGAGTTCGCTATCTTTCGTTTTGATGGCATCGGCAAGCACTTGAACTGCCTTTCCATGCTCGGTAAACTCCCCGTTGGCTTTCTCGCACTGAGGCACAAGAGTGCCGGTGAGCAACTGCTGCTCTTTTTCGACAGCGGCAACCAACTCTTTCACCTTTTTGCTTTTGGTGGCAATGGTGGAGAGGCTTGCACCGATGGTTTGGGCGTTGTCGAACACGGCAGCCTTGCCACTATTGGCGGCAATAGCCTCGCCAAGGGCTTTCAACTTGGCTCCGGACTCCTCACATTCGTTTTGGGCATACTGATAGCCGCTCTGCACCTTCACATACTCCGCTTTCAGTTTAGAGAGTTCGCCCTCTTGCTGCTTGATTTGCTTCTCGGCGGCAACGGCTTGCTCAAGGTGCTTTCGGGCGCCAATGGAGGCGTTCCAATCGTTCACAAAACTGCAATCGCTCTTGTACTGATTGCTTTCAAGCACTTCGCTGGCGGCGTCAAACTCCTGTTTGGTCTGCGCTTCTTTCTGCGCCAACTTGTTTTCGGTTTCCAGCCAATCCCTTTTCTTGCGGGCGTTGTCGCGCTCGGCGCTCTGCTGCTTCCTGCTTTCTTCAAGTGCAGCCACTTGCTCCTTCTTTTCCGCTATTTCGTCGTCGGTGAGGCCTGTGTCGCTTGCGGCTTTCTGGGCGGCTTCCCACGCTTCTTTTTTTGCGCTTTGGATTTCATACACCTTGCTACCCACAGCCGAGAACTCTGCGGTTTGGGTGATTTTCTCCAAAATGTCGGCTCTTTCCGTCTCGCTGCTCGACAGGAATTTGGTGAACTCGTTTTGGGCAAGCATCGTGGTGCGGCAGAACTGGTCGAAATCCAGCCCTATCACTTCTGCTATCTTTGCCTGCAATTCAGCATCTTTGACACCTGCCGACTGTATACTTTCGCCTGTGTCAAGGTTGGTGATGCTACGATTAATGCTGTTGATTTTGTTATCGACTTTCTTTTTCTTGCCACGTTGCACTTGCCATTCTGCCTTGTAGTCTGTGCCGTCGTTGCCCTCGAAAAGCAGTTCAACCAATGCTTCGCCGGTATTGCGACGCATCAATCGGCGAGGGTCCCTCAACGTGAGTTCATCGTCGCCATTCTTCACGGTCACCTTGGAGCCCTTTGCCAGGCGTGGGGTGTTGTTGAACAATGCCAGACAAATAGCATCGAGAATGGTGGTTTTGCCTGCGCCAGTGTCGCCAGTGATGAGATACACGTCGCTGTCGCAAAGTGGTTGCGCAGTGAAGTCGATGGTGGCTTCAATGATTGAAGCGATGTTGCTGATATGCAGTTGTTTGATTTTCATGGTTATTCCTGATTTGAGTTCAACATTTCCTTTACTTCCTGGAGCATTTCGAGCATTTCGTCGTCGAATGTCACGCCCTCCGACTCGATATACATTTTTGCCACTTCTATGAAGTCGATTTGCTTCAGTTCGGTGGCTGTGAGGGTGGGCTGGTCGCTGGTGGCGTGGTCGCGCGGCACCTTTCGCTTTGAGTTGATGAGGCAAAGGCGGCATTTCTTGTCAGCCACAATCTGCTGCGCCTCGTCGTTGGCACCTGCGGGCAGATAGCCATCCACCTCCACATTCAGGCGCACAAACGAAGGGATTTCGCTGTCGTAGTCAGCGAGCATTTTCTTCACATCTTCCCATTCGGCGGCTCCCTCAAATGGCAAATTCACCAATGGGTTGATGTTTTTCACGTGTATCGACTCCACGCTCACCGCTGCGCCACGATGCTCGCACTCCACCATCAGCACGCCGTGCTCATTGCCTGAGTACGACTCGTCGAAACTCACCGCTATCGGTGTGCCGGCATACCAAACGCGCTTTTCCTTATCCAGGCACTGCTGCTTGTGTATGTGCCCCAGTGCCACATAGTCGTAGCCGTCGGCAAACACACTCAATTCCTGGCAGTTCAGTCCGCCGATATTGGTGTCGGTCGAGAAATCGTGTCCTCGCCAGTCGGAGTTTGCCACAGCCAAGTGCGCGGCAAGCACCACAGGCAGCCCCTTCTCGTTGCGCTCAGCCACCTTCTCCGCCATCACCTTAAACACATCTTCGGGCATATAGCGGTCGGCGGCGAAAGGCACAGCCACCACATATCCCTTGTCGGCAACGGGGATAATATAGTCGTCGAGGTTGCAGTCTTTGGATATGGTGCCCACCATGTGCACATTCAGCGCACGCCATGGGGTGTGGAAAATCATGTGCTTGCTGCCGCTGTCGTGATTGCCGGCTATGCACACAATGGCCATCTCTTCGCACGCCTCGTGTATGTTCACAATGGCATTGGCAAACATCTGCTGCACGCTGGCAGAAGGCTGGGTGGTGTCGTAAATGTCGCCCGAAATCACCAGTGCGTCGGGCTGTTGCACGGCCACAATTTCCGCAATCTGGTTCAGCATATCCAACTGCGCCGCTTCCTGCGATTCGTTATACAGGAAATGCCCTAAATGCCAGTCACTCGTATGTAAAATTTTCATCACAAATATTGATTTACAAGTTAATCACACAATAAACTATCAAATATACAAAACAATTCATAAATTTCGCCTAAGCAGTACCATCTTTTTTTAACCCAAACCGGTCAATGGTCAATTTGGGTTAATGCGCCATATATGTTGGTGCCTATAGCGCACAGCGGACTCGTGCACCCACAAGTTTTTTTTCAAAGTTATATCTTGACATTCAACGCACTGTTATCTGGACACCGCACTATCTCTGCTCCTTTGGAAATTTGGGCAGATTGGGTGTCGGAAGTGAGGATGAGAGTGCGCAGAGCACAGTGCCTCGCGTCGTTATAGAGATGGTGGGAAATATGGGTGTGCAGACTCATGTGAAAACGCACGGCCAAAAATTCGTCATGCGACAAATGCAATCCCAATTCCTTCAACATTCCAGCCGAGCGGCGGCCATGCCCTACTTGGTCAGTCATTCCGCCACAGTTGCAAAAGTCGTGCAGCAAAGCGCAAATGGCGATGCTCTGCTTGTCAATGCCATTGGGGTTGTTTTGCAGGGCAATCTGATAGGTTTGCCACGCATGGTCTGCCAGTCCACCTCTGTAATGATGGTGACGGTGGCAACTCTTCGTAAAAAAGCCGTTGTTTCCCATGTACTCGATCACCTGTTCAATGTTCTCACGGCCAGTGGCACGCAGTGTGCCAATAATCTTTTCCTTAACTGTCATAATCCTTTTTAGTAGTTAAAATTCGTAATCCAATATCTCAAAACCGACATCGCCATATCGTAGGAACATACCTTTGGCATGTTTCCAATGCGTTGACACATCCTCAACTGGGTTTTAACTTCGCCGCAAAGGTAATCACCACATGTGCAATCTACCTGCACACATAACAAAAAAAATCAAATAAAATTGCATTTTTTTGTTTCGGCGGTAGTGAAAGCTCGCATATCATCATTTTTTAGTAACTTTGTCACCATATATTTAGTAACTTTGTCACCATATATATAGAGCCGTTGCAAAAATGTTGAGAATAACAGGGCGAGGCTCGGACCGGGATGTGGAATGGCATTTTGGAGGGAAATGATTTTTGAAGAAATTTTTTTGATATGAAGAGAAATGAAGTGTGCTACATTGCTGTTGTAGCAGTGATTGGCGTGTCGCTACTTTTGGGATTCGCCGAGGAAGTGTTTGGATTGGAATTGGGCGAGTTGGCGTGGATGGCACATTGGGTGTCGTCGCCTGTGGCGTTGGCTTTGGGCTTCGCATTCGCGCTGATTGTGGGCGAGGCTTTCCCTGCGTTCAACAAAACGATGTCGAAGAAACTGCTCCAATATTCAGTAATCGGCTTGGGATTCGGTATGAACGTGAACAAGGCGCTTGCTTCGGGCAGCGAGGGTATGCTGTTCACGGTGGTGAGCGTGTTTGGTACGCTTGCATTGGGCTGGTTTTTCGGCAGAAAACTGCTGAAAGTGGATTCGCAGACCAGCTATCTGCTGAGTTCGGGCACGGCAATATGCGGTGGCTCGGCAATAGCCGCTGTGGGGCCAGTTATCAAGGCGAAACCTGAGAGCATGTCGGTGGCGCTGGGCGTGGTGTTTGTGCTCAACGGCATTGCGCTGTTCCTGTTCCCTTCGATTGGCGACGCTTTGGGCATGACCATGAAACAATTTGCCATGTGGGCGGCAATTGCCATTCACGACACCTCGTCGGTGGTGGGAGCCGGCGCGGCTTACGACCAGATGCACCCACAACTCGTTGCCGCACAAGGCGTGAGCGCGCTGGAGGTGGCGACAACCATCAAACTGACTCGCGCGCTGTGGATTGTGGTTTTGGCACTGGTCACTCCGTTCTTCTTCCGCAGTTCGCTTGCGTCGGCTGGTGGCGAGGCTAAACCCTGGTACAGTTGCGTGCCACGATTCATTATCTGGTTTATCGTTGCCATCATTTTCAACACCTACGTTTTGAGCAATGCCGCCCTCATCGGCGACGGTGCTGCGGCTATGGGCTCGGCGTTCAGCAGTGCCGTCAACAAGCTCGCCAAGCACCTCATCACCCTTTCACTATTCTTTATCGGTGCATCGCTCACACGCGCCACACTGCGCTCCGTGGGCATTCGTCCACTCATTCAGGGCGTGCTGCTGTGGATAAGCATCAGCCTTATCAGCCTCACCTACATCTTTTGGGTGGAATAACGGCTTTTCGGGCAATTTTATAGTAATTGTGTAATTTGAAAACTCGGTCGAATGTTTAGCGTCATTCTATTCATATTTTTAGGCATCTGTAGCGGATACTTGCTGCGGAAAAAGTTTTCGCGCTCTTGCGCCAAGGTGCAGACTGCGAAAGACAAAGTGATTACGGTTTTGATATGGCTGTTGCTCTTTCTGCTTGGCGTGGAAGTGGGCGGCAACGAACAAATCATCAAGGCGTTGCCTACGCTCGGCGTTGAGGCGCTGCTGCTGTCGGTGGCTGGCACACTGGGCTGCTGCATGCTGGCTTGGGCATTGTGGAAAATAGCAGGAGGAAAGCGATGAAAGGAAGTTTGATTATCGTAGGATTCTTTATCCTTGGCATCGTGGTGGGCCATGCCGACTTGGTGCCAGCGCTGCTGCGAGATAGCGATGTGAGTTTTGTGGCACTCTGCGGTCTGCTTTTCTGCGTGGGATTGGGCATAGGCATGAACCCCGACACAAAGCGCGACCTGCGATCCATCAACCCACGCTACGCCCTGCTCCCACTGGTCACCATTTTAGGCTCGTGGCTGGGTGCCGTGGTGGCATGGCTGATGCTGCATCGAGGCTTTGCCGACACTATGGCGATTAACAGCGGATTCGCCTACTACTCGCTGTCGAGCATCTTCATCACCGAATTTCGCGGAGTGGAACTCGGCACCATCGCCCTGCTCGCCAACATCATACGCGAGATGATCACGCTACTTCTTGCCCCACTTCTGGCGAAAGTGTTCGGACCACTTGCCCCCATCACCGCAGGCGGAGCCACCTCGATGGACACCACCCTCCCCATCATCACCCACACCATAGGCGACCGCTACACCGCCCTCAGCATCTACCACGGCTTCGTAGTAGATTTTACCGTCCCCTTCCTCGTCACCATGTGGTGCCTGATATAACCCCCACCACACACGCAAATCCCCAATGAATTATTCGTGAAAATATGTGCTATCCGTGTTCGCTCTTTTTCGGCCACACATTAGTCCAAATTTTTTTGGAAATGATATACATGTTGTCCCGAAAACGATGCGATGAAATTCCGTTAGGAATTTGATGTGTGTAGGCAGGTATGCAGAAAAG
>OIXA01002610.1_pt1 | contig 20231 bp, 14 predicted proteins | sample 1587721 | NCBI WGS metagenome assembly OIXA01 (sample SAMEA3888900, study PRJEB22519) | human gut metagenome | biome: human gut; feature: human-associated habitat; material: faeces | place: Denmark | collected 2013 | reverse complement strand
TTTGCCCAAAAGTACTTCGAGCAATAAGCATACAGTTCCGACTGTATTTTTCTATTCTTATCGTACATTCCAGCAACAAGTCGGGCTTCTTTCTCTTGTTGCGGTGTACGCATTTGTATTGTCTTTGCCATTCTATCTACTCAGTATGTCTGTTATATTGTATTTGTTGATGTCTTCACCTGTCATTTCAGGCTGTTGTGGTCTGCTACTGGTATTGCGGTTGACGAACTTTCTGATTCGTCTCATAAACTCGTTGTTGTTTACTTTATCACTATTCTTCAGTTCTTTCCACAATGCGTATGTCAGTTTACCAACAGCAGGACTTTTCATCTCGACATTTACTTGGTCGCTTCTGCAAGCACTGATGGTAATCCATCGTTCCGCCAATGGCTTTGCCTTAGTATTAATGACATTCTCTTTGCTATTATCACCCATAAAGAACGATTTAATCTCCTCAAAGGTTTCATATAAGCCGCGAGCATTTTGGCTATCAACCACCAACGTGTCTTCCACACCTCGTACTATTTCATCATCTTCTCCACGAGTGCCATCACCACTATGGCAAGCGTCTATTACCACCAATAGCTTTCCTTTCGCTCCGATTTTATTACGGATAGCATTGAGATACACATTCAATTCATCATCCGTCAAGTGCTTCTCACCATGATAAGTTGCGCTTGCTTTCCTACAAGCATCATACGGAATCCAACATTCATCCAGTCCGTCTTTCTCGTCATTATGCACATCTGTCATCTGCTGTCCATGCCCAGAATAATGGATATATACCACATCGCCATGTTTGCATGATGCCGTCATTCTCTTGAATGCCCTAACAATGCCAACCTTTGTTGCCTGTCGATTTACCAATGTCGTGACAGATTTGAAACCTGCATTTTTCAGCATCACTTGAACAAACGGAACATCCTTGTCACCATTAATTTTGTTCCAAGCCTTATCCTGCTGTTCGCCTAACCCTATAACTATTGCTCTCTTTGTTTGTGCAGTAACGGACAAAGAGAGCAATAGGAGAAAGTATGTTATGATTCTTATTTTCATCCAGGTAAGCATCCAACCCCTATGGCAATATAGCTCTGCCCCCAGTAAACACTGGGGGCAGAGCTATATTGCCATGAATTGAACTTTTTCGATTTTTATCTATGTTTAACATAAGAGACAAACGAAGAAATTAAGTTATATAAACTTAAATATCAAAGAGTTGTAAATTATTCAGCAGACACTAACTAAAGTTTTCATAATCCTTAAATGTTATAGTTCTATATCAGACAAAGTGGTTCCATTGGCAAATCGATTCAAATCCACTGTTCCTTTTATACCTTTAATACTGCCTTTTTCTGAATACTGCCAGATGTTGTAGGTCCCATTACCTTTAAGAACTGGTTTCTGGGTGCCGTAGCGTGCAATGAAGATATAATATTTATTGAACTCAGGAGCAAGCATCTTATTATAGAAGCCATATTGACTATATAAAATTGGATATTGTCCATATTCTCTTTTTACCAAGTCCATGTACTCTTGCAGATTGCGTTGAAGTTGAGCGCGACTAATATATCTATTACCTGCTTCTTCTACGTCAACCACAGGGATTAAGTCCTGATCTTTTTTTCTAACGTGTCTTGTAAAATTTTCAAATTGATCTTTCGTGGCTTTTCTTCCAATAAAGAAATGATAACTGCCGACCTTTATTCCGGCATTTCTTGCTTGCGTTATATTTTTGTTATACTTGCTATCAAAATAATCACTTCCTTCAGATGCTTTAATATATGCGAACTGAATATGACTATCCTCAGAAACCTTATTCCAGTCTATATTACCTTGATATTTAGAAACGTCAATGCCGTTATAATCAGTTGCAGTTATAGTATGTCTATTTGTGCCAATGTCACTAATTTTATCTTTGATGAAGAAAAAAGCCAAAACTGAAACACAAAAGATAATAAATAGCTTTCCGTACTTACGAAATCTTCTGCGTAATCTTTTGAAGATTCGTTTAAAAGAGAATTTGTTTGATTTCTTACGTGCTTTACGTTTCCTTTTTGCCATTATTATATTACAAAGCCTAAAGCTCCTACAGCGTTATCAAAGATAGTTACAGCACATCTCCAAAATGATGTAAACACATTGTACGAAGGAAAGAATGCCACAACTATTATACATACATTAATAAGACGTGCAACATTAATAAATAGGTAGGAGAACAGTAATGGATATTGGTTTATGTCAGTTTGGTACTTTCCAGTTTGATGAATAAAACAATTCACATGAAAGGAAAGACTAACTCCTATGATTATATCATATATCCACATACCATGAAAATTCATAAGGCATCTAACCGACAATAACAGGAAAGTATATATCGGCAGACAATATGGAGCCAATGCCATAGGTACTATCATATTGTTAGATTGTCCGCTTGTATAAACCACTCCAGACCCTTCTTCCGCATGAAAAGAATGAACCTTACGAAGGAATAGCATTGCCACAACAATATGCGTCAATTCATGTGTAAATGTTTCAAGCCATAAAATGTTCTTGTTGAGAAATCTTCTTATTATAGAATAGCTAACAAATCCAACAGCAGCCCATTGAAACAATGAGAGTTGCTGTAACACCTTTACATGCTTAGGAAAAAATACTATCTGTACTAACTTCCATGCATAAGGTATTGTTAAAACAAAAAGTACTATTAGTAGAAATATACCAATATGATATTTGTAAGTTTTCATCTACAAAAACTGTTTTACGATGATACATATTATCAAAGAGTAAAAACCTGCTAGAGCATCGTCTAACATGACTCCCCATCCACCTTTTACATTCTGATCAACCCATCTGCACCCTAAAGGTTTAAATATGTCAATGATTCGGAAAGCGACAAAGCCTAATATTGCCAATATCCATGTTTTCTCGCCACATGGTGCAACGAGAGCAGGAATCCAAACACCAATAAACTCATCGATAACTACAGTTCTTGGATCCTCGCCCCAATATTTTTCCATCACGTTGGAAGTCCATACTCCAACGACTGTCACGATTATTGTGGTGAATAAAGTTACCCAAAATAGGGTTTGTTCTGTCAAGAAGCAATAGCCACACCACCATGCAGCTAATGCCAATAAAGCAGCAGCAGTTCCTGGGGCTACAGGTGTAAAGCCAATTCCAAAACCTGTGGATATAATAACATGAAACCAAGGTACCTCACCTAACTTGTGGTTATTGTTATTGCTCATAAACAAGAATGATAATGTACAAGAAAATGTAAGGGTGGCATTTCTACCACCCTTACTATAGTAGTTTATTTGAAGATCAAATGTTTAAGTTCTCGAACACCTGTTACCATAAATCCTATGATAAAGATGATAATCCAATCCATCAAAGGTAACTGTTGAACATTGAAGAAGCTATTAAGGAATGGAACCTGAACAATAGCAACCTGTCCTAAGGTAACAACTGTTGCAATAATCAAGAAGCCATCACACCCCTTAAGATTCCATCCAGAGCCACCAGTCTTATATCCACGGGCATTGAACATATAACCCATATGTGTCATCACAAAGATTGTGAACAAGAGCGTCAGTTCGTATGTGGAAACGGAACTACGTTCTCCGAACGAGAAATTCAAGAGATCACTCATACTAGTAATATCTGCATGCTGGAAGATGATCAGCAACACAAGTAGGATTGCAAAGAAGAAGCCACCAACACCGAAGATATTGCAAAGCATAGATGAATCAAGAATAAATGCCTTAGGATCACGGGGCTTATCGTTCATAACAGACTTCTGTGGAGGCAAAGCAGAAAGTGCAATAGCAGCAAATGTGTCCATAATCAAGTTAACCCAAAGCATCTGAGTAACAGTAAGAGGAGACTCAGTTCCAAGGAATGCACCGAAGAGAACCAAGAAACAAGCCGCTACGTTTACAGTAAGCTGGAACAAGAGGAAACGTTGGATATTCTTATAGAGTGAACGTCCCCACATAACTGCATTCGCAATTGTACTAAATGAGTTGTCCTGAATAATCATATCAGAAGCATCCTTTGCAACAGCTGTACCATGACCCATAGAAAGACCAACGTCAGCCTTGTTAAGTGCTGGTGCATCGTTAGTACCATCACCAGTAACAGCAACAACTTGGTCAAGTCTCTGTAGAGCCTCTACAAGTCGTTTCTTGTCCATAGGTCTTGCGCGAGCAATAATCTTCAAATCCATTGCACGCTCTTCGAGTTGCTTATCTGAAAGCTTTGCAAGTTCAACACCTGTTATGATATTCTTTTCTGTATCGGTCTTATCGTTCCAAAGGTTAATCTTTCTTGCAATAGCAATTGCAGTTTTAGGAGTATCACCGGTTACAACCTTTACGGCGATACCAGCCTTCATACATTCGCCAATAGATTCCTTAACACCTTCACGAACATCATCCTGAATTGCATAAACACCAACAAAGTTCAATGTGTTAAGACAAATCTTACCATCCATGAAGATGTTGTCTGTATCTTTCAACTCTGCGTATGCAAGACCAATTGTGCGCATTGCTTGGTCCTGATACTTAGCAAGACTCGATTCAACTGCAGACTTTGCAGATGCTTCAATCTTTGATATTTCGAGAAGAATCTCAGGAGCACCCTTTACATAAACAACCTTCTTACCGAGAACTGCAGAATTTACGATAGTAGCCATGTATTTGTTCTCAGTAGAGAATGGCAAGCGGTCAACAATCTGAAGTTCTTCACGTATGTCTAGATAGTTAACGCCTGTCTCATTCACCCAAAGAAGAAGAGCTCCTTCTGTTGGATTGCCGATAACCTTAATAGCTTTGCTATTAGTATAATCAAGATTTGCAGTTGTATTTACAGCAATCATTTCAGCTATCAACTTCTTATCGATGCTAATAAGATTTGCGTCTGCAACCTCCATTTGGTTCTTTGTAAGCGTACCTGTCTTATCTGTACAGATAACAGAAGCTGCACCCATAGTCTCACAAGCGTGCATAGTACGAGGAAGTGTATTACTTTTCATGAGCTTTCTCATACTAAATGCTAGACTCAATGTTACTGACATAGGGAGACCTTCTGGAACAGCAACAACGACAAGAGTTACAGCAATCATGATTGTCTTCAACAAATAGCTAACAAACTCTACCCAGAACTCACCTGACGAGAATTGAGTATCTGCTGAAATAAAAAACCATACTAGACGTCCAACTACAATGAATGCAGCAATCCAATAACTTGCCTTTGTAATCCAATCTGCAAGACCATTAAGCTTTCTACTCAAAGGAGTTTCACTGCCCTTGCGAACACGCATTCGGTCAATCAATGGCTGTTCAACAACAACATCATCATCTTCATGCTCACCCATGTAGTCTTCAAGTGCGTCATTAGCATCATCCTCACTGTTGAATCTGTCAATAATCTCACCTGTGGTAACATCTTTGAGCAACCAGCCGACCTTCACCTCATCACCTTCATTAAGTGACTTGTAAACCTTGCCACTCTCCGTAGCATCACCAACATGAGTAACCTCTGCTGTACAATAGCCCTCAATGAGGTTCGTTCCTTTCTTTATTTCATTAGACTTATAGGTTGCATCACCATCAAACTCTTTAGGATCTGTTGTCTTTGTTGCCTGTAGCTCACCAGTAAGAGAAGACTCGTCTACAATAAGATTTAGAGACTCTAATAACTTTGCATCAGCAGGGACTTCCTCACCAGTTTCAAGTTTGATAATATCGCCTACAACAATATCCATACGAGGAACCTGACATACATGTCCGTTACGGATAACTTTTACAGGCTCATCATCATTTGACTGATTAAGGCTTTGGAATGTCTTCTCATTGCTTTTCTCCAACCAAAATGCAATACTAGTTGCAAGAATAAGAGCAACAATAATACCAATAGGTTCAAAGAAAGTGGTCCACTCTGCATTGTTCCATTCAAACTCATAAATAGATATACCAATTGAAAGAACGAATGCGGTTATAAGAATCTTAAACAACGGGTCCCCGAAACCGCCGAAGAAACCAACAATTAGGATGAGTAATGTAGCAATAGCCACAATAGCTGGCATCACAAAGATGGTTGTTCCCATACTTCCTACCAAAACACCAGCAAGAACAGCTGTTGCTGCGATAAGTATGAACATAGTAATTGCAATCGGATGTATGCAAACTTCTTTAATCTGATCCCAGATGGAATCTTCTTCAGGCGGAGTAAGAACGTTTGCTCCATACTTCGCGCGACTCTCGAGCACCTGGGCGTCGGTTAAGCCTTGGTAATGTTTTGTTTCTTTCATTTAGTTATCTTTATTACTATTATTAAAATGTTCAAACAATATATTATATATAATGTCAATAATTTCATCTGGAAGACATTCTACCCATAGGGATTCAATGTCAGGTGGCCTGAATGAAAATTCTCAACGTAAGCGAAAAGTTCATTATCTTCTATAGCGTAATCCCATATTCCATACCATGATCCATTTCCTTCCCAACATAAAGATTGTTCACTTAAAGGTTTTTGATAATCGATTGTTTTTCTATATCCCAAAACGTCACATTCTTCTTTACTTTCTTTGGGGAAATTAGTATATATGGTTTTTATATAATCGATTTTGTTTTCTCTATCAATTAAAGACATCATTATCTTCTCTGATTCCATATCTTTTGTTCCTGAGAAAAAACGTATAAGAACTTCCGCTAAAATATCATTTGGCGATACTTTATCGAAAAGAGTCATGCAGGACTTTAATTTACGAGCATCAATGTGATACATCATAAATACATGAGGGTCAGCATCTTCTGGATACGAGAGAACTACATCGGTAATTTCTCTTAATCTTGTTCCTAATACAGGATGATTGAGATATACTTTAGCCTCTCCGATTGTACGAATGCCATATCTTCTTGATTTATTGCTACATCCCAAACCATAAAGTTGGGGAAATATATACCAAATCCAATGGCTACGCTTACCGCCATTTTTCATCTCTTGCAATGCAGTTCCATATCCATTATTGTATGAATCTTGTGCAATCAGAAAGCGCGCTAAGTCATATAAATCTCTTTGTTTCATGGAAGATGTTTTATAATCTATTTACAGCCTCTTTAATAGCAAATCTTACATGCTCTTCTTGTTTTTTGTGCTTCACTTAATGATACAGCTTTTATCTTATGTGTAGCATTACTTAACCCCCTACAGTCCTTTGTGGAGTGATACACCTTACCTGTGACACATATATATATACCAACACGTTAGAAAAAGTACCAATTGAGGCTCCATTAGTATATATTTTTGGCACAGTTACCACTGTGAGAAAGAGTAATACTATAAGTCTTTTCATTATAAAGTTTTTAAGACTGGACGCGTTTCAATTCGCCCAGTCTATAATTAGTACTTATTTAACTTGACCGTTTCGATACATTTCATTAACCTTGTTCTGAATATCTTGGTAACGGTCGCCTAACCTACGACGGCGATCTGGATTATTTCCATAGTTACCACGTATTACAGATACTGCTTCTTTTACAACGTCTTCAGACACTGCAACAACTCCTGTAATAGTGTTGTTCCCATTGTCGTTACAAGATTCTGTTACAGAACCAACGTTGGTTACTTCCTCAACTATTGTTGTGGAATCCACAGGTTCGGTTTTTGTTGAGTCTGTTAACATAGCCTGTGTTACAGAATCATTTTTTAAAGTATCGGTTACAAGAGTGTCTACTACAGGCTTTTCACCAGTAGAACATGCTCGAGGACCAAATATTATAGTTAGGACAGCACAAACAATAATTAGGACACCTAACATTATTTGTTTGAGATGCTCAGCGAGCCAATTCCCCTTCGGAGTTGGTTTGTCAAAATCTTCTTCTGAGAAAATCTTGTTGTTTTTTCGATTGTCGGTCATATCTATTAGTTGAATACGTCAATAGCAAGTTTCTGCATACCACCATTGTAGCCATCTGCCATTGGTACAAATGACCACATCCAATCATCACCATATACGAGTTTGCCAACACATACGGCATCCTTGTCAGGGAATTGTGATGCCAACTGATACTGGGCAATAAGTTCTTCAGTTTCTGCATTGTAAATAGAAACCAGAGGACTGCGAGCATCCTTGAATGTTTCTCCCTTCTGAATTCTGTCCTTAGCAACTGCAGCGACAAAGACAATTGACTTGTGCTTATTCGTGTTAACTTCTTCAAGGAGTACGTGCATTGTTTCTCCACACTCGTTATCCTCGCTTTCGTCATCATCGTCCATGTCATCCCATGAACCAATTACAGCATGATCTGAGGATAATGGTAGAGTGGCTTCCATCCATTTGTTAGGGTTCTTAAAGTTCGCACCATCCTCGTCAAATATACTTGGGCGACCTTCAAGCGGATCAAACTCGTCGTCATCGAATGGCTTTGCAGGGAGCCAACGAAGTCTTGAGTTGAAGTAAACAAGATCTTCACGCTCGTGAATCATACCATCTGACCCAAGCAAGAATGCTCCAAGGTCAAGGTCGGTTCCTTTCCATGTTAGGTCTATGCGTAACTTCTTGATCTCAGGCTTGTCAAAGACAAGCTCGTCACCGATGCTGAGACTCTTGTCAAAATCATCAGCAGAGAAGAGTTTTTGTTTTTTTTCCATTGTTAAATGTATTTAATTAAACTTATATGTTATTATGAATTCTTTTTTACTTTTGGAAATTTTCTCTTTCGCTTTATTTGTTGTGGTTCATTAATTACCTCTTTAGTTGTATTTTCGTCTTCGATATTAGGTCTTTTAACCTTGGGGAATTTTCGCTTTTCTGCCATGCAAGTCTTTGTGACATCTTTTGTTGCGACTACATCAGTGTAATGTTTGTCTACATTAACCGACTTCCCACGCTTCCAAGGTTTTTTCTTTGAATCTCCTTTGTCATTTTTTTGTTCCACAGGCGGAATAGTCTCTTGGGGTACATCAGGAGTTTTAACCTTCTTTTTCCACGGTTTTTCCTTACGTCCTATTCCTCTTTTTTGAGGTTCCATTTCAACCGTTGTCATGCTACCTTTTTGGGGTAGATGCTTTTTCCAAGGTTTTTGTTGCTCTTCTTTGCCTGTCAGTTGTCCTATTTTTGTAGATATAACCTCAACAGTTCTCTCTATTATATTCTTTGTACCATCTTTTGAGATTATAGTATTCTTAATAGTCTCTATGTACTTGTTTTCAATTATGCTTAAATCTCCAATTTTTGAAAATGGATTACTATTTATAATAGAGTCACACATATACTCATTATAAACCAGTTCAAGGCCACCTAGCGTTAATTCCATTTCTTCTTCAAATCGCCAATTATCTCCCCAACGTTTTACCAATCCTATATCAATACATCTGCAGCCAGAGTCAGAGTCTTTTGCTAAGTCACAAGAATATGATACTCCTGCAGAATCCTCTATTGTGAACTGTGTTGTTAAAAGTGTATCAAAACCAATTTGAGGATAGTCTTCTACTTTTGGATTAATACTAACAACTATTCTGATTTTATCAACGTCTACTTTAACTTTTTTCAAGTCAATAGACATTTTATAAACGCCTTCTGTACCAAATCCTTTTTTGAAATCTACGGGATCGCATTTGATACTCTTATCCTCAGAAAGAATACCATCGTTACTCATTTTTGAACCATAGAAAACAAAGTCTTCCAACTTATCTATCAAACCTGTTCTTTGGTTTAGCATCAGTGCAGATATGCTCAATGTCAATGGAGGTTCGGCAGAATTACGTTTCCACTCAACCTTCACTGTCAATGGTGATTGTAGATTTTTGTATGAAATATCTGACATCTTTGATTTTATTATTGGTTATTTTGATTCTTGCTTCTCCAATAAAGAACTCGACCAAGAATAACAGCTGGACAAAATACCATCTGGTTCTTACGCTTCAGTTTTATTGTTACAAAATTATCATTCTCTTCATAGTCGAAATAGCTCTTTCCTTCTTCAATGAGGTGTTTGCGGTTGGTGTTCATTCCGTCAATACGCTCATGAAGCAAGTATTGCTTTGATGTGTAGCTTAAGATGTATTTCGAATTACTTGTGCTATCTATTTTGACATTACCATTAGTCATTTGCGTAATGCTGCGAGACAGTGAATCCATACGCACCCATACAAATTCCTTGTTTTCAACAGGCAAATCGATTTTTTCTATATCCGATTGCACATTACGACCTAATTGCCAGTAAGAGAAACTGGCAAGTAATGCGACAAGAATGAGCGCAACTATTATGTTTGAGTACTTTATCATATTGATGTTTGCATATATGTTGTGAATGATTTGCTGGCAATAATCTGATTAAGAATCTTACTGATGCTATACATATCACCAGTTTGCTTGAAGCGGAAATATACGACATAGAAACGGAATGATTCAGGTGATGTTGCCGTCAAAACATCCTGGTTAGTGATAATCACCGCTAGCATTCGGTCGTCTTTTATCTTATTGCTGAGTGTCAGTGTACCTGTCTTTGCATATAGATAGTAAGAACTATTATTTCGGTTAACACCATTTAAATGTTTAGCGGCGGTACCAATTGTTGTACAATGATACATACCTTTAAACAAATTCTGTTGATAGAATTGGAACATGTCGTTTCTATTAACTCCATTAGGAGATTCCCATTTCTTGTTGAAATGTTTATTTTCTTTAGTTATGCAAGCGTAATAATCTGGATGCATAGAAAATAAGCGTCCATACATTTCTGCCATCATAAGAGGAGTGATACGAAGAGGACTTGCACCAAGAGTATATTGCTTAAGTCGCAAGGCTTCTGTCTGTAGCTGACTCAACTCACTCATATATGCATTTGATGTTGCAGGGAAAACCCAAGGGTGATTCACCGCTTTTGCGCCATTCATCCATCTTGAAGAAACAAAATCTGTTCTGATAGAATCGTCATCAGCTACACTCATATTGAAGTTCATAGATAATCCCGTATTGAGAACACAGTTCTGTCTTCTGTTACTTGGAGACTTTTTAAATGTATAACTACTTCCATTAAGTTGAAATACAGGATATGCTTTTGCATCTGTAGCAGGTTCTATCAACTCACTGATTTTACCCAAATCTCCAATATCAAAGTTGCCGAGATAAGAGACAAGGGCATTGTAATAGTTACTTGACTTGTAAAGATAGAAATCGTTATCAACCCAAGTCCCATCACCTCTCTCGTCCTCACTCATTGACTTGAAAGGAGCTTCTGGTAAATACTTGTAATCTGGACCATATTTCAAGAGCTGATAGTATCGTCCGTTTTCTGACAGATATTCTCTGTCTGGTGCATGAAGCTTTAGAGATGGCCAATTTACAACATTGATACCAACCTGTGATGTTACTGCAGCATATGTAATTGGCTTTAGTGACGAACCTGGTCCAGGTAACATATATATAAGGTTTTGGTTGCCGAAGATCTTTGATTCTTCTGAATAATCAGGGTTAAGATAGCTTTGTTCAATGAAGTTCTCAATGGCCTCGTTATCATTTGGGTCAAGGTTATAGTTTGCTCGTAGATTGTTTTCCGCCATAAGACGAACGTTTCCTTCACCATCAAGAGCAACAACAGAACAAGTTTTCTTTAAACTAGCCAATTCTGATGAGACCTCATCCATCAAGTCTTTATCAATCGTGAGTTCGCAGTTTACGTTCTTTTCTCCATGTGACTGAGATGCCAACATCTCAGAGAAATCCTTAATCCAGAAGAACTTTTTGCCAAGAGGATAGAAAAATTTGTTCTCGCCATTGATAATCATGTTCTTGGCAAGAAGTTTCTCTTTCCTTCCAGATAATTGATCGAGGAAGATGTTACTTCCGATTCTACTTTCTATGCAATCCTCATTATGGATAACAAAGATTCCAGCAGAGAGATTATAGTCATTTTGTGGAGAATGAAGTACTTTATCGCATTCCTTGCTCGAATAGCGAACATCAGCAATACCACAGTCTTCTTGTTCATCGGATAACCATGAACGAGGAACGCGATAGATGTCAATCTTATCACTGTTGCTCGATGGTACTAACAGATGATCAACATCGTTTTTGTCATCATAGGCATAGACGTTTCCACTCCATAATGTTTTCTGCATTTCAGGAGCACGGAGGCTATAGAAACCATTGTTGATTGCAAAACGATAAGAATCAGATGCATCAATGTACTGCAAGTGTACAATATTATCAACCCTATTATCACGCTGAAGATTGTTGCGGAAGGCACGATATAATGAGGCAGAAAAACTTCCTATCTGCTTATCCTGTTCCAATTTGTCAACAAAATCATCCAATCCAATCTTGTTGTTTATCTTTTGGAAAAGAGATGTGAGATTCTCACCATGAGGTTTTAGTGGTTTTGAGGCAGGATATGTTGCAAGAATTTCATTAATCTTCTCAAAGTCTTTTTCTGCTTGATTAATAGCTTCACCTGCGCTGAAAGTTTTTGCCTCACTTGTTTCGTATAAATTCGAATAGTTGTTTCCTGTAAAGAAAACTATGCCAAATACTAATACCACGAATACACAGAATATCTTGAAAGGTCTCTTGTTAAAGTAGTGGAAACCTTCAATAGACAATCGTCCTTCTTTCTCAATCTCTGGCTCTCTATTGCTACTTGCCATCATCATGATAAATAGTAATACAACAAAGAGAATCATCGTAGCGCGAGCATTTTGTGACATGAAAGGGAAATCCTGACCGAAGAATATCATTCGGTTAGTATTTGCCATCCAGACAAACACAATCTGCATCAGCATCAAAAGAGCAACACCGTAAGCTATGGATTTACTTTGGGCTGAGTCATTCCTTTGACGAAGAGAGAACACAAAGAATACAAAAGCAAATATAATAATAGCCAATGGTACAATCATAGACAGTTCTCCGATGATATAGCGAGAGCAGATTACATCACTAATCTGAGTATTCCAAGACACACCTTTCTTAAAGTGTGGATAAACGTGCATCAAACCGTCATCAAAGATGCGGTCTTCTCCCAAGTTACTGTGATATTGGAGAAACCATTGATTCTGAGATGCTTCAAGAAGTCGCTGATTGTCTCGCTTCTCCACATCTTCATTCATCATTATCTGTCCAACATCTTGTGTGTGTATAAGAGTTCGATATTTGACGTGTTTGTTGTCGTCAAGAAAAGAAGGTGCAGCAACTGTAACACATATCGCAACAACAACTCCAAACATTCCTATTTTTCTTACTTTATTAACTCCGTAATAAGGAATGAGTATTTTGCATACAGTAACTAGCGCAATAATACTAATTATAGCAAAAACATAGTAAGGAAATTTAATCCCTAATAGAGTTTCAGAGCTATAGAAAGATGATACAATATTAGGTAAGAATATAATCAAGGCTGATACGACCACTGAAAGAACAAGTGCCAGTTTCCATGCAGCATTACGTTGATTACCGATACTGCCTTCAGATTTTTTATACACTATTGTCTGTATGATGAAATACACACATTCAAACAGCGCAAACATGATGGCATAACCTGGATCACCAAGGACAAGGAATCCCAAGATTAAGAATGCATTACCTATTCTATATGGAAGCGAGAGGTATCGAATACATAGGTATTCGTTAGCAAAGAACACAATTACAGGTATCGTGATGTTTCCAAGCACCAATCTTGAGACAAGCACAATTGCTGTAAAGCCAAGCAAACCAAAGTATGCCCTTTTTGCCTGTTTAAATGTAAGGTTGAATTCCTTATTATATCTATGATACGCGTATAAAACAAGAGTCAAAAGTAAAAGCAAGCCAATACACAAAAGCGTTAACACCATTGCATTCTGGCTAAGTGCATTTTCCATTCTGTAGCGAAGAAACTCCACCTTGCTAATATCTTTTACAGGAGGAAAGACTGCGATTCGCCACAACAAGTATAGACGTAGGGTCAGCAGAGGAATAAAGAAACACCATATGTTGAACACAGCTGTAGATTTTGCTGATAGTCTCCCTTCGCTATTGAATAAAAAAAGGGTTGAAAACGCAAACAACGAAACAATCAGGATTATACCCAACAGAGTCCAATCCTTTATCCATATATTTGCTGATTCAGTTATAGGACTCTCCTCACGTAGATTCACGATAGAAATATTCCATCTCGCCTTATTATCCTTTGTTGTTAACTGGAAATGATTGGTTTTGTCATCAATATTTGCAATGACTTTCTTTCCTTTTTCTCTACCAGAATCCAGAATGCTTACTTTCAATGGGACAGGAGATGGAGCCGTTTGGTAAGAAATTGTTCCAGCAAAATGATTTACATTATTTTTGCAATGGAACATATCAAAGAAAAACGCTTCCTTGATTTCATTAGAAAGCAGATCTTCACTTGAAGATGATATTGCGGAAATTTTATTACAACAGCCTAAAGAGTCTACAGGGAAGTTGTACATTATCGGCATGTCATAGTTCATGACAACGCCATTACCATTATTGGGGACAAACGTTAGTGTTCTAGTTTTTAATGCCCCATAGCCAATAAATAATTTGTCCTTTTCACCCAATTCAAAAGAATTCTCCTTTGGTGAGAATACTACACTCTTACCATCGGCTTTAATAGAATATGAACTATTTGACAGAGCGTTCTCTAGTTCTGACGGCATTGTTATGTAAAAAGAAGAATGCTCTACATCTGTTGAAGAGTAAGAGATGGTACTATTTATAATAGCAACATCCTTTAAAGGTGATATGAGATTTTCCTCTGCTGCGGTACAATTGCCTGCACTTCTGATAATGTCAACAAGAGGGTAGCCTTCCTTTATATGTTTGTTGAAAGCAGCAATACTATTTCGTATAGAATCCTCTTCTGTCTTAAAATAAATCTTGTATTGAACACTATCTTCAGCAGTTACAAGAGTTAATTCTACCTTTTCCTTGCCATGAGAGAAGGATAGTGACTTGTTAAATTCTATTAAATTTCCTTTGTTTTTTAACACATAAGCACCATCACTCCCTGCATTTTGGTCAAAAACAAAAATCGGATGTGAAGAGAGTTTTTCATTTAACAATATAGCTTGTCCATCATTTGAAATCTTAACATAACCATTGAAATCATTTCCGTCAAAAACAGCAGTGCGAGGTTTTGCGGCATTTACAAGTGTAATGTCTCCCTGGCTTTCATAACCTTTAAGGGCAATGACATGATGGGCTGCATTATTGTATACATCAGCAGACGGTCTTAGATAGTTAAGAGTAACTGCAACCGCTGCTGTAACTATAAGGCTCCAGCATGTATAATAAGAATTCCAATATACACTTGCAAGTAGTCCTAATGCACATATTAGGAAGAATGCGGTAAAGTTTATTGGGAATAACAGATTTACCAGAATAATAAGTACTGCGGGAACGATAGTCTGTATAAGTAACCTTTTGTTATTCATTGTTATTCTTTGTTATTTGTCAGTTCAATGTAGTGTCCGAATGCTTGGATTGGGAAAGACTGGTTGTCTTCAAGTTGCACTTTTAGAGTGTCATTAACAGTAATAACACATGCAGGAACAGTTGATGGATCATCATAGAATTCCTTCAATTCCATATCTGCATATTTCTTACCATCAATGATGTCCTTAACGCTTTTTTTATGTCTTCCCAATGTATTAGGGTCATCATTATCTGTCATTAGGAAATCTATGGTCGCAGAAGCAATTTCCCAAGATATGACATTGATTTCCGCCTTTACTGATGGCTCCGCTGGATATTTTATATGATCAAATAAATCATTCCATCTTTCAGCAAATCTTGAATACATTGCCTTTGACCATTCTGTTTGAACAGTATTATCTGTATTATTTGCAATTCCTGTGATAGGCTTAATTTCTTGCTGTGGTTGTTGGTGCTGACACTCAATGTGTTTTTCAACAACTGTTGTTTCCATTATCTTCTCACTTTTTACATGGAAAAGAATCGCTATCATGGAAATAATTTCACCAAGGAGAATTACGATTGTACTATCAAAAGATAAACTCTCATGATAGAACAATGCAATTATGACCACAGCAACTGCTACCGACAGCAATGATATTATATAATTAGCGTATTTCATAATTTATTTAATTGAAACTGTTTGGTAATTCCATTCCGTCCTTCAATGAATAGGGGAATTGGCTCTCAAAACACAGCTCTTGCGAACCTTGCATCGCTGTTGCTATTAGTTTGTAAGAATAGTTGCGGCATCTTAAGTGAAAATCATTGTCATCAAAATATATAGAAAACGGTTTATTATCGTTGTCTATCAGATAATTTAATGGCGTATAGAATCTGCCTGAAATGCTAATCAATGAATTTGCATTTATATCTTGATACTCTTTACCTGTAGCCATCAGTTCTTTAACTTCATTCGCTCGTATGCTATGAGTTTCTGAAGTGGGCTGTGCAACCTGGCCAGCATCAGGATTTCCAAAAATGTCTCTTATTATGCCCAAAAATCTTTCCGTATTTGAAATAATAGAATTCAGAGCAGATTTGGCTTCATCTTTTTGGGGGTGGAGTTCAACAGTGTTATTTTCTATAGATTCCCCAAGCTCCCGTACTAACTTTTTGGGCTCGTCCGTCAATTTTGAGGCATCAATAATGAAAGGGACGCCTACAATAGAAGATGACAAACTTAGTTGTTTGTTAGAGCAAGCCCCAAATAAACAACCACTTTTCGCCGTTTCTGAGTCATAGTAACATTTATCAACATTGAATTTCTCTCTTAGTTTTGATTCCAAAACATCTTTAAGCATCTCAAATTTGAAAGCACGTCCACTTATGACAATCTTGTCAATTTTTACTTCGGGTAAGCGCTTTAAAATATTGTCTGCTATCGATTCTGTAAGTTTTTTTACTTCACCATAAGCATCACCAATCGGTCCCATTTCTCGTATTTTATCAAGAATGAGTTCTATTGAGGCCGTTTGTACATTTATTGTTTTAAAATCTGATGATTTTTTATCCTTCCAGTTAATTTTATATTCTTCAATGAGGTTGTCCAACTCATAAAGTCTTGCTTGTTCCGAATTTAAGACTTTTTTTATTAAGTCCATGTATCTTAAACCTCCGAGAGCCCTCATGTAATTAAGGAAAATTGCAAAAGACAAAGCATTTCCTGCCCCAACAAAGCCGGAACGAAATTCACTCACTGCTTTGCTGGCATCAAGTTTTCTTGTTATAGAAAAATCTGTAGTGCCCTTACCCACATCAATAGTAAGACATCTTTGTCCATCTGTCATGCCAATATGATTCATGCGCTCTAAAAAAGATGCATCACTTTCCGAACAACTTTGGACATTGATATAAAGAAGATTAATACTGTCTTTGTGTTTGTTAAGGAATTTATCACTATTTGAGAAATCCTTTAGGCGTTCAAGTAAGCTTGAAACAGAAGTCTGAGGCATAACATTAGGTAGAAGTAAAGTGAAACGAACAGCTATGGGAGTGTCTTTAGTGCCTCCTGCTCTTTCATTCATTTCTGCGATTCTTGTTAACCCTTCATGCAAAAATCGGAGTATGATTCCAGTATGAAGGCGCATAGTATCTGCACCTTCCGCTTTCTTTCCTGTAAGAAAAGAAATCTTTACATTTGGTATTCTTTCTACATGGACATCATTCCTTCGTGAAACGAAACTGAAGTAAGGGTCTTTCTTGCATGGCAAAAGAACCTCAAAATCATCACCTTTCATTTCACCATTTTCTTTTTTATAGAAAATGCTACGGAATAAATGTTTATCTTCATCCTGCTGATCATAGACTCTTTTGCCCTTCACAGTAGCCCCCCAATAATGCTTTAACACATTATTAAAAAGTTCCTGAGCAATAACAGCTCCCCCTTCTGTAGCAGTTTTTATTAGCATCTGGCTGGCTTCGGAACCAAAATCTAACACAACGTCATACAAATTTCTTGATGGGACACAATGAACTCGCACACTTGCGGTATAATTGTGGTCGCCATTATCATATTTAAATGTTATGTTGTATGCAGCATAAGCATCCTGGTCTTCAATAATATTTTCTATAGAATCTATAGAAACAGATTCTTCATTACCTCGAACTCTAACATAGTCATTAGAAGGAAGATTCTTGTTTGTACCAGCCTTGTCTGACAATGTAATCATGATAGATTTTTCATCAAGACAAATATCACTGATGAAAACTTTTTTATCATCGTTGATGCTGGTTGAAGAAACAAGCATAATAGCTTTGTCGATAGTCAAGAGTTCATCTCGCCCATTCGTGTTTATCGTCAGGTATTGAATAAAAGAACCCTTAGGTTCACCCAATCTGATGACATGAGCTTGTTTGTTTGCTTCGAAATATAAATTATATATCATGACATTTTTTTATTATTGATTCTGAGAGGAATACCTTATGTCGGTTCTTGTACCAACGTTCAAACTGGGAATAAACGATGCCGTTCTTCTGGCAGAAGGCGACTATCGAAACACCACATGTTTTGGACTCCTGGTTGTAAAGTTCCAGTATCCTTTTAAAATCTTCACTGCTTGCCATAATCGTATTTTTATGTTTTGCAGTGCAAAGGTAACTTAATTCATGCAAAATGCCTAGGAAGCAATTGAGTGCTTACGGTCTTCATGAAAGACAATGGCATGGACAATTCCATAGCAAAAGTTAAGTCATTGATGTTCAATGCGAACTATACGAAATTAATTTTCAACATGTCCCGATGCCGACCGAACCGAACTTTAATTAGTAAGATTGTTAAAGAACTCATTGGCTGGCAGCCTAAGGCTGCGTAGGCATATACTCAAATTTTAACGAACTATTGTTTCATCATATGTCGTAAACAAACTGGCATTTGCATTGTCATCCATTATTACCATGCCTACTTCATCCAATTCTTCACGACCATTTGGATGTCTTAATAAAGCATTATCATCAGCAGACAACTCATCTATGGGAATATACTTATCTATATTCTTATTGTAATACAGTAGATTAAATATTCTGAAGCCTTCAAGAAAATCTTCAGTTTCTATGAAGGAATATTTAGAGTTCCGCCTCTTCGCAAAAAGAGTGGCTCTGAAGGATTGAATTCAATTTCTTTAGTTATAAATTGTATTCTAGAATCAGCTATTAAATGTTCCATATAAGAAGTCTTATTTATCCATTAATTCTTTTAAATACTTCACTCTAATACCATAATTGAAATTTTGCGTGCCATTAAGTCCTGCAAAATTTATTGCAACCAGCTGTCCTTGTAAATTTACAACAGGAGAACCACTACTACCAGGAAGTGTAGGTATAGAGTACATTATCTTTTCGTTTGTTTTTTGACTCACTGAGCCGCTATTAAATTGTGACTTAACGCCTTCTTTTGTTAAAGCTAATTGCGGTCCAAGGTTAAAGCTTGACATAAACAGTTTGCTATTCTTGTCATCTTTGATTTTCTTCTCTATGTCGTCCTTCCAATTATATGTTTCCAAGGGGTCTTCATTCTCTATCTGGAACACATATTTATCGGTAGGTGTTTTTTTGTCTTTAAGTTGTATGATTGCCAAATCGTGATCACTATCTGTCTTTGTTACAACACATGAAACAAAGTCATTCGTATTTGTTACAAATGTGTTGTTGTATGCAATACTGACCTTATTATGATATTTTATTTCAGAATCACTTGCTCTAATTTCGTCCAAACCATTATAGTATTGGGCGTATTTTTGCATTTCTTCCTTTATAGCGTCACGAATATCTCTAACTTGATAGAATTCTTCGTAACTCACTTCTGGAGTTTGATTGGCGTAGTCATAAGCCAATTGTGCCTTTTCTAATTTCTCGTTATAATCATTATATACGGCAGCAATAACCTTTTTTAATGCTGAAAGAACATTTGCTACCGACTTGTTCACCTCTTTGTCTGCAACCATATTTGAAACGACATGAGCATTAGTAGCTATTTCACCTGTTTCTGATACAAAGAAGCCTGTTCCGTAATTAGTCACAACTTCAACAGAGTCCTCCTCTGTCGCAATGCCTTTCAAATCTCCATCCTCATCGAAATTTGAGAAATAAATTGATTCACCGTTTGAAAGAACAACCTCATAGTAGCTTTGATTTTGTACTAAGACGACACCACTTGATGTTGTCTCTTCAATTTCTTTTTCTGATAAATTGCTACAGGAGAATAGCAAACTGCAAAGTACGAGAATAAGGAAAGATGTTTTTTTCATATTATTGT
>OIXA01002606.1_pt1 | contig 20243 bp, 14 predicted proteins | sample 1587721 | NCBI WGS metagenome assembly OIXA01 (sample SAMEA3888900, study PRJEB22519) | human gut metagenome | biome: human gut; feature: human-associated habitat; material: faeces | place: Denmark | collected 2013 | reverse complement strand
CGCAAGACGGCGCTGGGCGGCGCGGCCATGCCGGATAAGCTGCGGGACTGCAACGAGAATAACCCGGAACTGACTGAGCTTTATATCGTCGAGGGTGACTCCGCAGGCGGCTCCGCCACCCAGGGCCGTGATTCCCGGTTTCAGGCGATCCTCCCACTATGGGGCAAGATGCTGAACGTGGAAAAGGCCCGGGCGGACAAGGTGTATGGCAACGATAAGCTCCAGCCGGTGATCACGGCGCTGGGCGCGGGTATCGGTGACGAATTTGACGCCGCCAAGCTGCGCTATCATAAGATCATCATCATGGCGGATGCCGATGTGGACGGCGCCCATATCCGGACGCTGCTGCTGACCTTCTTCTTCCGCTTCATGCGGCCTCTGATCGAGCAGGGCTATGTATATTCCGCTGTGCCGCCGCTTTACAAGCTGACCCGCGGCAAGACCACACGGGTGGCCTTCTCCGACGAGGAACGGGACGCGGTATCCGCTGAGCTGCGGGGCGGCAATCCCAATGTGAAGATCGACATTTCCCGGTTCAAGGGCTTGGGCGAGATGAACCCCCATGAGCTGTGGGAGACCACCATGGACCCGGAGAAGCGGACCCTGCGGCGGATCACTTTGGATGACGCCGTACAGGCGGACGAGACCTTCACGATTTTGATGGGCGAGAAGGTGGAACCCCGGAAGGAGTTCATTGAGAAGCGGGCCCAGTATGCGGTCAATCTGGATTATTGATCCCTCAAGGAGGAGAAAAAATGAGTAAAAAACCCCAATATGACCCCGAGGAGATCCGGTATCCGGAACAAAGAATCGTGGAATCTCCTCTGGTGCCGGAGATGGAACAATCCTATATCGAATATGCCATGAGCGTCATTGTGGGCCGCGCCCTGCCGGATGTGCGGGACGGCCTGAAGCCGGTGCACCGGCGCATTTTGTACGCCATGTACGAGGACAATCTGACAAGCGACAAGCCCTTTAAGAAGTCTGCTACCTGCGTGGGCGACGTGCTGGGCCGGTATCATCCCCACGGCGATGCCTCCGTGTATGACGCGCTGGTGCGTCTGGCACAGGACTTCTCCATGCGCTATATGCTGGTGGACGGCCACGGCAACTTCGGTTCCGTGGATGGCGATCCCCCCGCTGCCTACCGTTACACGGAGGCCCGTCTTTCCAAAATTTCCAATGAAATGCTGCGGGATATCAAGAAGGACACCGTGGACTGGGACCCCAACTTTGACGAGAGCCGCAAGGAACCCCGTGTGCTGCCCAGCCGCTTCCCCAATCTGCTGGTCAACGGCTCCTCCGGCATCGCCGTGGGCATGGCCACCAACATCCCGCCCCACAACCTGCGGGAGGTCATCGGAGCCTGCATCCACGTGCTGGATGATCCCGATGCCACGCTGGCGGACCTGATGACCTATATCAAGGGTCCCGACTTCCCCACCCGTGGCCTTATCATGGGACGCAGCGGCATCCGGGCCGCCTACGCCACCGGCCGTGGCCGGGTGGTGATGCGGGCCCGCCACGAGTTCGAGGAGTTCGGCCACGACCGCACCCGCATCATCATCACGGAGCTGCCGTATCAGGTGAATAAGCGGATGCTCATCAAGAGCATGGCCGATCAGGTGGAGGACAAGCGTCTGGAGGGCATCTCCGACATCCGGGACGAGACGGACCGCAACGGTATGCGGATCGTCATCGAGCTGAAGCGGGACGCCAATCCGCAGGTGGTACTCAACCGCCTGTTTGCACAGACCCAGCTGCAAACCACCTTCGCCATCAATATGCTGGCGTTGGTGAATAACCAGTCCCAGCCGAAGATCCTCTCCCTGCGCCACATCATCGACGAATATCTGGCCTTTCAGGAGGAGATCATCGTCCGCCGCACCCGCTATGACCTGAAGGACGCACAGGCCCGTGCTCATCTGCTGGAGGGTCTGCTCATCGCACAGGACAACATCGACGAGGTCATCCACATCATCCGCACCAGCTATGACAACGCCAAGGAGAACCTCATGTCCCGCTTCGGGCTGGACGATGTGCAGGCACAGGCCATTCTGGATATGCGCCTGAAGGCGCTGCAGGGGCTGGATCGTGAGAAGCTGCAGGCGGAGTACAAGGAGCTGGAGGAGAAGATCGCCTACTTCCTGAAGGTGCTGTCCGACGATGCTCTGGTGCGCTCCATCCTGAAGGAGGAGCTGTCCGCCATTGCCGAGAAGTACGGCGATGACCGCAAGACGGAAATTCAGGACGTGGAGGACGAGATCGACATCGAGGACCTCATCGAGGAGGAGGAGTGCGTCTTTACCCTGACGGAGAACGGCTACATCAAGCGCACCGCCGTCAGCGAGTACACCGCCCAGAGCAAGGGCGGCATGGGCAAGAAGGGCATCACCACCCGTGACGAGGATACTGTGGTGGATGTGTTCACCGCCTCCACCCATGACTATCTCCTGTTCTTCACCGATACCGGCAAGGTCTACCGCAAGAAGGGCTACCAGATCCCGGAGAGCGGCAAGACCGCCAGAGGCACCAACATCGTCAATATCCTGCAGGTGGAGCAGGGGGAGAGGATCCAGACCATGCTCCACTACCGGGAGGCCGGGGAGGGCCAGCTGTACCTCTTCATGACCACCCGCAACGGTACGGTGAAGCGCCTGCCGGTGGAGACGCTGAAGAATCTCCGCAACAACGGCATCCGGGCGCTGACGCTGGACGAGGGCGACGAGCTCATCAACGTGCAGGAGACCGACGGCAGCCAGCGCATCCTCATTGCCACCCACGACGGTCAGGCGGTGTGCTTCGACGAGACGGACGTGCGTGCCATGGGCCGCACCGCCGTGGGCGTCCGGGGCATCCGCCTGCGGGAGGGGGACTATGTGGTGGGCGCCGCCCGAGCCGAGGCCGGCAAGACGGTACTCTCCATCACGGAGCGTGGCTACGGCAAGCGCACCCCGGTGGAGGAGTACCGCATCACCAGCCGTGGCGGTCTCGGCATCCGCAACTACATGGTCACGGAAAAGACCGGCCCCATTGTGGGCATCAAGGTGGTGGACGGGCAGGAGGACCTGCTGCTGATGACGCAGGCGGGTATCCTGATCCGCACGGCGGTGGATAGCATCCGCATCGCCGGCCGGGCCACGCAGGGTGTTATCGTCATGCGCTTTAAGGAGGAGGGCGACCACGTCATCTCCATGGCGCTGGCGGACCGGGAGACGGAGAAGGAAACCGCCCCGGCAGAGGAATAAGCCATGGGGAAGAAAAAGGAGCAGTACTGCCCCCTGACCCGGTGGCGGTACTTCACCAAGACCCTGTACCACGATCCCTCCGCCACGGGGGAGTTCACCTATGACGGCGTGGTGTACCGCAAAAGTGAGGCCCTCCAAGCGGTGGAGAGCCGCAACTCCCGGCTCCAGATGGGGCTGGTGGGCCTGATGTTTCTGGCCTTTGTGCTGGCCACCTATTTCCGCAGCGCCATGCCGCTGGCGGCGGGCATCCTGCTGATCGTGGCGGGGCAGGCTCTGCGTCTGAGCCGTCTGCCCAAGGATATCCTCTCCCACCTCACCGACACCGGACGGAGGGAGCTGTGATGGATGCTTTGCAGGTCATCGCCCGCATCCATACGGAGCTGCCGGAGAAGTTCGGCGTGCCGCGGCAGAGCGGATTGGTGCCCCAGCTGCGGGGCCGCATCGTCTTTGAACCGGCCTACAGGAACCCGAACGCCGTCCGGGGGCTGGAGGATTTCTCCCATCTCTGGCTCATCTGGCAGTTCTCCGGGGCCGTCCGGCAGGACTGGTCCCCTACGGTGCGGCCGCCCCGTCTGGGGGGCAATCGCCGCATGGGGGTCTTTGCCACCCGTTCTCCCTTCCGTCCCAACCATCTGGGCCTGTCCTCGGTGCGGCTGGAGCGGGTGGAGCAGAGTGAGGCGCTGGGGCCGGTGCTCCATGTCTGCGGCGCAGACCTGATGGACGGCACGCCCATTTTTGACATCAAGCCCTATCTCCCCTATACCGACAGCCATCCCGACGCCGTGGGGGGCTTCACCGATGGGCTGGAGAGCCGCTGCCTGCGGGTGGAGTGTCCGCCGCAGCTGCTGGAGCGCATCCCGGCGGACAGCCGGGAGGGCCTGCTGGGCGTGCTGGCGGGGGATCCCCGCCCCCGGTATCAGGAGGACCCCCAGCGGGTGTACGGCATGGGCTTTGCGGGGCAGAACGTGCGATTCACCGTGGCGGGGGATACCCTCACGGTGCGCTCCATCGACCCGCTGGAGAAGTAACGCCAACATAAAAAGCACAAGAACGCCTATGAAAACTGTAACCATTTACACCGACGGGATAAAAACCGCTATGCGGTTTTACCGGTGATGCCGTTCTGCTGGCCCCTTGCGGGGCAGCTGCAGAACATGGCGGACAGGCCCCGTCGGACGGGGGCCGCCTGATAAAACCACTGGGAGCAACACAAGAACGCCTATGAAAACTGTAACCATTTACACCGACGGGGCCTGTTCCGGCAACCCCGGTCCCGGCGGCTGGGGAGCCATTCTGGAGTGGAACGGTATCGAGAAGGAGCTCTCCGGCGGCGAGCCGGAGACCACCAACAACCGCATGGAGCTGACGGCGGTGATCCGGTCGCTGGCTCTGCTGAAGGAGCCGTGCATCGTGGAGCTGTACTCCGACTCCAAGTACGTCATTGACGCACTGGAGAAAGGCTGGGTCTGGGGCTGGAAGAAGCGGGGCTGGGTGAAAAGCGATAAAAAGCCCGCTTTGAACGTGGATCTGTGGGAGCAGCTGCTGCCCCTGATCCAGACCCATCAGGTACACTACCACTGGGTAAAGGGCCACGCCAGCAACGAAAAAAACAACCGCTGCGACCAGCTGGCTGTGGCGGAGAGTAAGCGGTTCTGAGAAATTCACAGAAAGTTCATGTGGATTTCATGATTCCGCCATCTTTACAGGGTACTATCTTACTCGTACAAAGGAACCATTCCTTATGTGATTTTCTCTCTCTCCTAACAAACACACAGCAAAAGCGCCAGCCGCAAGGGCTGGCGTTTTTGCGTCTCTCCTGCAAGAAACTATTTTTCTGTTCAAGGAGAGGTTTTTCTGTGCAAGGAGAGGTTTTTCTGTTTCAGGAAAGATTTTCCCTGCTTGTCGGGGAGCTTTTTGCGTCCGTTTTTCAGGATGATATTTTGGCCTGCCTGACCAAGTGATTTTTTCGGCTGCCTGATGAAAAAATGTTTGGCTCTGTTTGCCGAGAAGAATTTTCGTCTCCCTGTCGGAATTATTTTTTCGCCTGATCGTGGGGATGGATCTTCCCTTTCAAGGGGCAGTCGAGCCTGTCCATGGGGACAGGCTCGGCACAATTTTGGACGGATCGGACAGACAGGACGTCACACGCCACGGAAGAAGGCCCGGATGGCTGCCTCATCGGCGGCGACGCTTCCCTGAGCGAAGCCGCTGCGTCCGCCGCCCCGACCGTAGAGGGCGTCGTTCATATGCTTCACGAACTCCCGCAGGTCTGCTCCCGGATGGATGACGGCGTACTGATACCGCTCCCCCTCTCCGGAGAACACGGCGCACCGCCCGCCGCAGGTATGGCTCACGGCGTCGCACAGCCGTCGGGTGCCGTCTCCCGCCAGATTGTGCCGCACCAGCAGCACCTCTCCGGCGTCCCGGTACTGCTCTGCCAGCAGCCGGAACAGCTCCTCCTCCAGTCCGGCGCACCGGGTCTTCAGGGAGAGGACCTCCCGGCCCTGCCGTTCCACAGCTGCGGAGGTGTCGCCGGGCTTCACCGACAGCTGCTGCCCGATGGAGCGGTTCTGCTGCCAGCTGCGGCACAGGTGGGCCATGGCCCGGCCGCCGCACACCAGCTCCAGCCGCACCCCTTCCCGGAGCTTCTGGCAGGAGAGAAATTTCACCAGCCCCACCTGTCCGCTGCCGGAGACATGGGTGCCGCAGCAGGCGCACAGATCGGCCCCCGGAAACTCCGTCAGCCGCACCGCACCCGTCAGGGCCTTTTTGCTGCGGTAGGGGAGGGCCTCCCGCTCCGCCGGGGAGGGGAATGTCACCCGGCAGGGATGATCCTCCCAGATGTATCGGTTGGCCTGCCGCTCCACCTCCAGAACCTGCTCCCAGCGGATGTCGGCATTATAGTCGATGGTCACGACATCGGTCCCCATGTGGAAGCCCACATTGTCGCAGTGGAAGGCGGAGCAAAGCATCCCACTGACAATATGCTCCCCGGAGTGCTGCTGCATATGGTCAAAACGCCGCTGCCAGTCAATGGCGCCGTGGACGGTGCTGCCCACCGCCAGCGGCCCGGCGCAGGTGTGGCAGACGACCCCGTCCCGCTCCTGCACGTCCGTGACCGCCACGCCGCCCAGGATGCCGTGGTCGGCGGGCTGCCCGCCCCCCTCCGGATAGAAGGCGGTGCGGTCCAGCACCACCAGATACCGGCCCTGCTCCTCCCGGCACGACAGCACCGCAGCGTCGAACTCCCGGAGATAGGCGTCCTCATAATAGAGCTTTGTGGTTTCCATAGGCGTCTCCTTTGCGTTTTTTTCCATTATGCCACAAACGCCGCCCCATTGCAACGCCGCCTATTCCGCCAGCGCCGCCAGCTCCTCCGCCGTCAGCCCCGGCTGCAGCGCCAGCGAGATGCCGTAGCCCAGCAGCCGCCCCAGTTGTCGGACCTGCCGGTCGATGTCTCTGGGGGTCACATACAGCCCCTGCGGTGCCGCTTCGGTGCCGCTGCCCAGCGCCGCCCCGTCGATGACCGTAGGCACTCCCACGGCGATGACCGGCACCCCCACTGTCTCTCGATCCACGGCGGTGCGGTGGCTGCCCACCCCGGAGCCGGGGATCAGCCCCGTATCCGACAGCTGGACGGTACGGCACAGCCGCCGGGGACTGCGGGCCGCCAGCGCATCCACGGCGACGACGGCTGCCGGGCGCACCGCTCCCGCTGCCGCCCGGATCAGCTCACAGGTCTCCATCCCCGTCCGGCCCAGCACCTCCGTACACAGGGCGGAGAGCTCCCTCATGCCCCGGAACGGCTCCTGCCCGCTGCGGACCAGATGCCGGGTCACCAGCAGGTGATCCACCGCCGTGGGGCCGATGGCATCACAGGTCATGTCCCGGTTGCCGATGCCCGCCGTCAGCACCGGCCCACGGGGCAGGAGCTCCGCCAGCAGGGAGGCAAGACACGCCGCCTGCTGCGAAAAGGGCTGGCTCTCCAGCTCCATGGTGACATAGCGTCCCACGGGCTTTCCCAGCGCTCTGGCTCCCGTCTCGTCCAGGATCCGTACCTCCGTCACGGAGACGCCCTGCCGCCGCTCCGTCCGGGTGACTACCCCGGAGAGCTTTCCGGCTGCGGGGCCGCCTGCCTGTAAATTTTCCGCTGCTTCCAGCGCCAAGTCCGTCCGGATCTGCGTCATACTTGTGTTTCCCCCTCCCATTGTGCCACAAAATGTGGTAGATTACGGGTAGTTTCCCGCAAAAAATAGGGAATATGCAAAAAAGAATGGCAAAAATTCAAAAAGTGCTTGCAATTTTCAGATAAAGATGTTAAAATATCATCCTGCGTGGATGTTTCATTCCAACGCAGCTACTTTATCGTCGGGGAGGTGTTTGGTTTGCCGAATATCAAGTCTGCTAAGAAGCGTGTGCTGGTGTCCGAGGCTCGTAATGCCCGCAACAAGGCCAATCGCTCTGCACTGAAGACCGCTATCAAGAAGTTCGAGGCTGCTGCCGTGGAAGGCAATCGCACCGAGGCCGAGGGCGCTTACAAGGTCGCAGTGAAGTCCATTGACAAGGCTGCTGCCAAGGGTCTGCTGCACAAGAACAACGCTGCTCACAAGAAGAGTGCGCTGACGCTGAAACTCAACCAGATTGGCTGATCCAAACCAAAGGACACCTGCCGGGTGTCCTTTTTTTTGCCCGGCCGTCGGAAAGTGCGGCCAACAGGGGAAAAGACAAAACAGAGCGTAATTTTTCAAAGAAAAATTACGCTCTGTTGTTGGTCAAGTGCCGTTTTGCGGCTTATTTGTAGTAGTCCGTGCCGTCCTCGATGACCATGGGCAGGCCGTTGTGGTACACCGGCAGGGTCTGGAACTTGAAGCGACTGGCCCTGTGCATCCGGTCGATCTTCTCCCGGACGGCCTCGTCCGGGCAGACGCCCCGGCGGATATACTCGTTGACGGTGTGATAGGAAAAGCCCAGATTGTCCTCGTCGGTGAGGCCCGTCAGACCGTCGGAGGGGGGCTTGATGAGGAACCGCTCCGGCAGGCCCAGCGCCCGGCCCAGAGCGATGACCTCCTCCGTGGTGTACATCCCCAGAGGGGAGAAGGCACCGGCGCTGTCACCATAGATGGTGCAGTAGCCCACCCAGTCCTCCGACAGGTTGGAGGTGTTGAGAACGATGCCTCCCTCCACGGACTGGGCCACGGCGTAGAGGGTGGCCATGCGGATGCGGGAGGGGAGATTCACCACCGTCTGGCGGCTGGGGGTCAGGCCCGCCTGCTCCAGCTGGGACAGTACCCCCGCCACGGCATCGTGGATGTTGCAGAGGCAGTGGGGGATCTGCAGATGCTCCACCAGCGCTTGAGAGTAGTCGATATCCGGCTGAATGCCGTCGGGCATCAGCACACCATAGACGTGGTCCCGGCCATAGGCCGCCACCGCCATGGCCGCCACGGTGGAGCTGTCCTTGCCGCCGGAGATGCCGATGACGGCGGTCTTGCCGCCGCAGCCGGCCATCTGCTGGCTCATCCACTCCAGCACCCCGGCCAGCTGGAGCTGTACGTTGAATCCGCTCATGTGATCCCTCCTGTGAATGGTTGATGGATGGGGGAGGTGTCCCCGTTGATGGCTTATTGTACTCCCATTTTCCACAAAATGCAACTGCCGCCCGCTGGGGGCTGCGGAGGGATTTTCCGTATTCCATAGAAAACCGGCGGAAAAGGATCAGATTTCCGGCTTTTCCCGCATTTTCTTTTGGAAAACGACGTGGTAGAATATAGAACAGATCAGAAAAAACGAACCCAAGGAGGAATTCTATGAAGGATAACAAGCTGGGTATCATGCCCATCTCCAAGCTCATTTGGAATATGTCCCTCCCCATCATCGTGTCGATGCTGGTGCAGGCCCTATATAATATCGTGGACAGCGTGTTCGTCTCGCAGGTCAGCGAGCAGGCCCTTACCGCCGTGACGCTGGCCTTCCCGGCCCAGAACCTCATGATCGGTCTGGCCACCGGCACCGCCGTAGGCGTCAACGCCCTGCTGGGCCGTGCGCTGGGCGCCGGGGACGGCAAGCGGGCCGATCAGGTGGCCATCAACGGCATTTTCCTGGCGGTGGTGGGCTTTGTACTCTCCGCCGTGCTGGCCCTGTGCTTTGGGGGGACCTTCTTTCGCACCCAGACGGACATCGACTACATTGTGGATAACGGCATCACCTATCTGCGCATTTGCTGCTGTGCCTCGCTGGGAATGTTCTGCCAGATCATGTTCGAGCGCCTATTGCAGGGCACCGGCCGCTCCATCCTCTCCATGTATACCCAAGGGCTGGGCGCCATTGTCAACATCGTGCTGGATCCCATCTTCATCTTCGTGTTCAAAATGGGCGTGGCGGGTGCCGCTGTGGCCACCGTTATCGGCCAGTTCTGCGGCTGCGGTCTGGCTCTGTATATGAACCTGCGGAAGAACCACGATCTGCACCTTCGGTTCCGGGGCTTCCGGCCGGACTGGAAGATCGTGGGTAATATCTATGCCATCGGCCTGCCCTCCGTGGTGATGGTGGCTATCGGCTCGGTGATGACCTTCTGCATGAACAAGATCCTCATCACTTACCACTCCGCCAGGGAGACGGCGGCTACCGCCTTCGGCATCTACTTCAAGCTCAACAGCTTTGTCTTTATGCCGGTGTTCGGCCTGAACAACGGTGTGGTTCCCATCGTGGCCTATAACTACGGCGCTCAGAATCGCCGCCGCATGATGGAGACCATCAAGCGCAGCGCCATCTATGCCTCCTGCATCATGGTGCTGGGTATGGCCATCTTCTGGGCCATTCCGGGGACGCTGGTCAGTATCTTCAATGCCACGGAGACCATGAAGCAGGTGGCCGTTCCGGCCCTGCGGATCATCTCCCTGAGCTTCTGCACGGCCGGCGCCTGCATCGCTCTGGGCAGCTCCTTCCAGGCGCTGGGGAAGTCGGTGTACTCCATGATCACCTCCATCATCCGCCAGCTGGTGTTTCTGGTACCCATCGCCTATGTGCTGGCCCGCTACGGCCAGTCCATAGGCAACGACGATCTGGTGTGGTGGTGTTATCCCATTGCGGAGATCGCCTCGCTGGGCGTGACGATGCTATTCTTCCTGCGGGTGTATCGTACCGTCATCGCCAAGGTGCCGCTGGACGGCGCTCCCTCGCTGGAGGAGCAGGAGCTGGAGGCGGAGCAGTAAAATATTCTTCCATAAAAAGGAGCGGCAGGCGCATAGCGCCTGCCGCTCCTTTTTGCCGCATCCTTCAGCGGATGAAGTTCGTCTGATGACCACGCTCCGGGGCAGGGAAGTCGTACCCGGCCTCCCGGCCTGCCTGAATGCAGTGCAGCAGCCACGCCATGCTGCGGCCCAGATTCCGCATGGTCTGGAGTCCCTCACCGTCCAGCATCACATCCTCGGGACAGTGGCCGTGGACCATGTTCCAGTAGGTGGAGCCCACCGTCACCATGTCGGAGATGCCGAAGTACTTGCCCAGAGCGTCCAGACTGGCGGTGGTGCCTGCCCGCCGGGCGGAGGCCACCGCAGCGCCGGGCTTTCCGGCAAAGGCGCTGCCTCCGGCGTAGAATACCCGGTCCAGGAAGGACAGCACCCGCCCGCTGGGGTGGGCGTAATAGACCGGTGTGCCGAATACGAAGCCGTCGGCCTGCCGGGCCTTGGCGATGAAGTCGTTGACGCCGCCGTCGGTGAACACGCAGCCGTTCTTGCTGCACTGGTTGCAGCCGATGCAGTCCCGGACGGGGTCGCCGCCCAGCTGCACGATCTCGTAGTCGATGCCCGCAGAGGTCAGGGTCTTGCCCACCTCCGTCAGGGCGGTGTAGGTGCAGCCCTTGGGGTTGCAGCTGCCGTTGAGCATGAGAACCTTCATGGGATGATCCCTCCTTGAAAATGTGTGATGTGTGGATTTCTCTTTTTGGTGGGCAAGAGCCTTGCTTGTTATGGGCCGTAAAGGAAATTGACTCTGCAACAGACCCGCTGCCGCTCCCGCTCCGGTGAAGGGGATGATGCGTCTGCCGCTGGGCAATCCGTTCCCCACGGTAGAGCTGAAGGTTTCTTCGACTGCCCACGCAGCGGCAGCGTGAGTAGGAGAAAGTCAATTCCCTGCTTCGGTGGGAGTTAGGATGTAACTCTTACATACCGGGAAGGAAGTGCAGAAACCATGGGTTTCTGCTGGCGTTCTTTGGTGACTTTCTGCCGCTATTGGCAGAAAGTTACCCGTCGGAGACACGTTCCTTATGCAAAAGAGTCTACTGAAAGAAAGTTACCCGCCGGAGACACGTTCCTTATGCAAAGCGCTGCTGTTGACAAAAAGTATGCCGCCGGAGGGAAAACAAAAAACTGCCATTGAAAGAACGCACCTTACCGGTGGTAAAAAAGGCACGTCCGCAAGATCGATCAGGGTGCGGCATCAGCCGCCCCGAAGGTTCGGGACGGCTGATGCTTGAGCGCTTAATAGGCCAGCTTCTCCGTCAGATAGGCCTTCAGCTGGCTGATGGGAACACGCACCTGCTCCATGCTGTCCCGCTCCCGGACGGTGACGCACTGGTCACCGGGATTCTCCCCGTCGCCCACGGTGTCGAAGTCCACGGTGATGCAGAAGGGCGTGCCGATCTCATCCTCCCGGCGATAGCGCTTGCCGATGGAGCCGGTCTCGTCGAAATCCAGCATGAAGTCCTTGCACAGCTCGTTGTAGATCTCCGTGGCCGGCTCGCTGAGCTTCTTACTCAGAGGCAGGATGGCCGCCTTATAGGGGGCCAGCGCCGGGTGCAGCCGCAGCACCACACGCACGTCGTCCTTGCCGTTTTTATCCTGTCCCACGACCTCCTCGTCGTAGGCGTCGCACAGCACTGCCAGCACGCTGCGCTCCACGCCCAGAGACGGCTCCACCACATAGGGGATGTAGCGCTGGTTGGTTTCCGGGTCGAAGTAGGTCAGATCCTTGCCGGAGACGTTCTGGTGCTGAGTCAGGTCATAGTCGGTGCGGTCCGCCACACCCCACAGCTCGCCCCAGCCGAAGGGGAAGAGGAACTCGAAATCCGTGGTGGCCTTGGAGTAGAAGCACAGCTCCTCCGGGTCATGATCCCGTAGCCGCAGGTTCTCGTCCTTCAGACCGATGCCCAGCAGCCAGTTGTGGCAGAAGGTGCGCCAGTACTGGAACCACTCCAGATCGGTGCCGGGCTTGCAGAAGAACTCCAGCTCCATCTGCTCGAACTCGCGGACGCGGAAGATGAAGTTGCCCGGGGTGATCTCGTTGCGGAAGGACTTACCGATCTGGCACACGCCGAAGGGCAGCTTGCGGCGGGTGGTGCGCTGGGTGTTGACGAAGTTGGTGAAGATGCCCTGCGCCGTCTCAGGCCGCAGGTACACGGTGTTCTTGGCATCCTCGGTGACGCCCTGGAACGTCTTGAACATCAGGTTGAACTGCCGGATGTCGGTGAAGTTGTGCTTACCGCAGGTGGGGCAGGGGATGTTCTTGTCCTCGATGAAGTCCTTCATCTCCTGCTGGGAGAAGGCGTCGATGGGCTTGGGCAGCTCCACGCCGTTGGTCTGGCACCAGTCCTCGATGAGCTTATCGGCGCGGAAGCGCTCCTTGCACTCCTTGCAGTCCATCAGGGGATCGGAGAAGCCGGCCAGATGTCCGCTGGCCACCCACGTCTGGGGGTTCATGAGGATGGCTGCGTCCTGTCCCACGTTGTAGGGGTTCTCCTGCACGAACTTTTTCCACCAGGCCTTCTTGATGTTGTTCTTCAGCTCCACGCCCAGGGGACCGTAGTCCCAGGTGTTGGCCAGGCCTCCGTAGATCTCGGAGCCTGCGAAGATGATGCCGCGGTTTTTGCACAGCGCCACGATCTTATCCATGGTCTTTTCCGTGTTTTTCATGTGAACGTCTCCTTTATGTGAATATTTTTGGTCTCTATGGTCAAGCCGCCTCCGGCGGCGTTACCTGCACAGTCACGACTCCCGCATTCCAATCCGTCTGGTCTGTGGACACACCGTACCACCACATGGTCCCGCCGTCCGGCAGGTGGTACAGGATCGCATAGAATTCTCTTGGGTGCAGCGCCATGGGATAGTTGCTCTCCGGCAGCTGATCTCCCGTGGTCTGCCACGCGGAAAAGGCGTCGTATCCGCCCTCCACGCGCCAGAACTCGCGGCTGGCGTAGTCGCTCCAGTCGGAGATGTCCTGCTCCCCGAAGTAGGCGGCTTCGTATGCTTCACCGGCGATGGTCAGTGTGTCCGTGCGGAGCGGCTCCAGCTCCGGCTTTTCCTCCCGCGCCAGATTGGCACAGGTCACCGTCACCTTGCTGCCGTAGTGCGCCGCGATCTGAGCCGCCATGGAGGGCACGGTGCCGGTCTGGTGATCCATCCCGTTGGGGTCAGCGTGAGCGCTGCCGCAGAAGGCTACCACGCTGACGCCGTCCAGCGCGTCAAAGGCGTCACAGAAGTTGGCCGCCATGATATGCTCCCGCTGCACATCGGCCGCATCGTCTGCGCCGCGCCGATAGTACATGGTGCCCTGCTTGATGCTCCGATCCACCGTGCGATATTCGTCGGTATCGGTCTTTCCCTCGTCCTCCAGCAGCCGACGCGCTTTTTCGCCGGAGGCGGCGTACTGATGCTCTATGTCAAAGCCGTGGAACACCGTGTCCGGACACGTCTCCTTGATCTGATGGTAAAAATCCGCTACCACCTCCGCATGGAACAGCGTTCCCTCGCAGGCGCCGTATACCATGTCCCAGTAGGCGTCGTCCTCTGCCGCCATCCAGCGGTTCAGCAGCAGTGTGGAGCCTGCGCCCATCTCTATGAACAGGTGGCGCATTCCCTGACCGTAGCAGGTCTGCCACAATGTCAGCTCCTTATCCAGACAGGCAGCGTTGGCGTGCTCCTCGCCGTAAATAAAAATCTCCCCTGTGGGCGCACCTGTTTCTGCCGGTACGCCGCAGGCTGTCAGCCCCAGCAGCGCCGCCAGCAGCAGCGCCGCGATCCTCTTTTTCATAGACAGCTCTCCTTTATTGCAGCAAAAAACGCCCTGATGCCATTGCTGACATCAGGGCGAACTAAGTTTTAGTCCGTGGTTCCACCTGAATTTGGATGATTCCACACTCTTACTGCCGGTAACGGGGCGTCCGGCGGGCATTTCCTCCCGCAGCTCCGGGCAGCCACGCCCTTCATCGCCTGTAACAGGGAAAGAATAGCATCTTTTCTCCCGCCCGTCAAGCCTATTTTTCGCTGTCCGGCGAGTCGGCGTCCTCGGGGCAGGGCGCAGCATCCGTGACAGTGCCGCCGCCATACACGTACCGCACGTCGTCGGTCTGGCCCATGGCGCCCTTTGAGAACGTCACCGCCCAGCAGCCGGTCTTTACATCGTACCAGCCGTAGGCCATGTCGTACTCCCCATCGTACTGTGCCCGGGCCAGCTCGATAGCTTCCTCCTCCGTGGGGATGCCCCGCCCGATCCGGGCAGTGCCCAGGATAGCCAGCACCTCATCGCGGCAGCCGTCCCACGCGGCCCTGTCCATCGCGCCGTCGTTATCGGGCATACACACATAGCTGCCTGGTGTACCCCGGAACACGACGTTCACCCACACGTTGTCGTTGACGCCCTCGGTATACTGCCAGGCCGTCTGGCCGCCGGACAGCGTCAGCTCCTGCTCCGTCACGCCGGTGCCGCAGATGCCGTAGCCGTCCAGCCAACAGGTGAGCCGGAAGTCCACGGCGTCGTCGTCCGTCTTCCAGAACCGCAGCCCCGCCTGCCCATCCTCCTCCAGCGTCTCAAAGGCCCAGCCATCGGGGATAGTCAGCGCCATGTCCACGTGGTCTATGGTATACTCCGCCAGCTGACCCGTGATCTCGGACGGGTCCGGTGCGGGACTGATCTGTGGCTCATCCCCCTCCAGCGGCAGCGGAACAGCCGACCACTCGCAGGCCATCAGCACCGCGGCGCAGCCCAGCGCCAATACGCACAGCAGCAGCTTTTTCATACTCTCACCCTCCTTTTGTCCATATGACGAAGCAGGGAGGGGAAATGTTCCCCTCCCTGCCAGAGCTCAGATGTCCAGCAGCTCCAACTCGCTGTCGTCCACCTTTCGCAGTTCCTTCTTATTCATCATATCGTACATGCACGGCACCACGAACAGCGTCATCAGCGTGGCGTACAGCAGTCCGCCGATACACACCAGTGCGATGGGCTGGATCAGGGCCGTACCGGCGTTCTTGGCCAGTGCCGTCACCACAAGGCCCAGGACGGTGGTAAGGCTGGTCATCAGAATGGGCCGCAGACGGGTGACGCCCGCGTCGATGATGGCCTCCCTCCGCGCCATACCGTCCTGCCGCTGCTGGTTGATGTAGTCCACCAGCACAATGCCGTTGTTGACGATGACGCCCACCAGCATCACGAAGCCGATAAGACTGACGACCGACACCTCGATACCGGAGACCAGCAGTGCCAGGAAGCCGCCGGTGAAGGCCAGCGGAATGGTGAACATCACGATAAACGGGGACTTCAGGGATTGGAACTGAGCCACCATGATGAGGTACACCAGCACCACGCCCAGCAGCAGCATCAGCATCAGCTGGCTCATGGCATCCATGATCTGTTCGTTCTCGCCGTTGAACTCCACGGTGACGCCCTCCGGCAGCGCCAGCGGCGCCACGGCCTGCTGCACCGCCGATGTCACCTTGGTAACGTTGTAGCCATCGGCCAGCGTGGCGGTCACGGTGATGCACCGCCGCTGCTGGTCGCGCTGGATGCTGTTGAGGGACACGGTCTCGCGGACCTCCGCCACCTCGCCCAGCTTGAAGGAGCCATCGTCGTCCTCCTCCGTCTCCTCGCCGGTGAGCTGGCTCAGGCCGGAGGTATCGCTGCTGCCGCTCATGGCGGCGGACATGGAGCTGTCCGGTGTGATGGTCAGATCCAGCAGCTTCTCGCGGGTCAGCTTGCTGTCCGCCGCCGCGTCCACCATCAGCTCCATGCTCTCGCCGTCCAGCGTCACATCCGCCACCGTGGTGGTATCCTGCAGCGCCGCCGCCAGCTGCATGTAGATCTGGGCCACGGTGACACCGCGGGTCATGGCCGCGTTGCGGTCCACCACCACCTGTAAGGCAGGCGCCGCGTCCTCCAGACCGTCGGACACATCCTTGACGCCCTCCACCTGTCCGATGCGCTGGCCCAGCGCACGGGCGGCGGTCTGCAGGCCCTCCATATCGTCGCCGTAGACCTGCAAAGAGATGCCGCTGCCGGTCATATAGCTCATCATACCGCTCATGACGCCGGAGGCCTTCACCGTGCAGGGCAGGTCGGCGCACAGCGCCTCGATCTCCCGCCCTGCGTCGGAGCCGAAGGTGCCCTCCGTCATGGTGAGGTAGCCGGTAACATCATAGTCGCCGTTGTCGCTGCTGGTCATGCTGAGGCCGCCCATGTTGCCGCTGCCCATCATGAAGCCCACAGCTTCCACATTCTCCACGGACATGGCCCGTTCCATCACCTGGTCGGCCGCCTCCACCGCTTCCTCGCGGGTGGTGCCCTCCGGCATGGTGATCTCCAGCGAAAGGTTATTCATGTCGATCTCCGGCATGAACGTAAAGCCGCGGCTCAGTGCGCCCCAGGCCGACGTCACCAGCAGCACCAGCGACAGCAGCAGCACGAAGGCCTTGTGGTCCAGCGACCAGGAGATGGCCTTGCGGTAGGCAGGGTAGAGCTTATCCAGCAGACCGGCCTTGGGTGTGAAGTCCCGCCGCAGCATGCCGGACGCCATGGCCGGCACCAGCGTCAGCGCCACCAGCAGGCTGGCCAGCAGGGAATATGTAATGGTCAGGGCCAGATCGGTGAACAGCTGCTTCGTCAGGCCCTCCACGAACACGATAGGCGCGAACACGCACACCGTGGTGAGAGTGGATGCCGTCACCGCGCCCAGCACCTGTCCCGCGCCGGACACCGCAGCCTGGATGATGGTAGCGCCCTTGGCCCGCAGGCGGTAAATGTTTTCGATGACCACCACCGAGTTGTCCACCAGCATACCCACCGATACGGCCAGGCCGCTGAGGGAGATCATGTTGATGGTGACGCCGGTGAAGTACATCAGCACCACCGCGAAAATGACGCTGACGGGGATGGAGATCAGGGTGATGAGGGTGGGCCGCCAGTCACGCAGGAACAGGAACAGCACCACCACAGAGAACACCGCGCCCCACAGCAGGGACGAGAGGATGGTCTCCACAATGAGATAGATATAGTCGCCCTGATCCATCAGGGCCACGAATTTCAGGCCGTCGTACTGGGCCTCCAGCGTCTCGAACCGGTCGGCGATGTTGTTGGACACCTCCGCCGTGGCGTAGTTGGACTGCTTGGTAAAGGACAGCAGGATGCCGTTGTCGCCATTGAGCTTGGTGTAGAGCTGGTCGCCGTTGTCCGTCACCACCACCGTGGCCACGTCACCCAGCGTGATGGGCTCCACGCCGTCCAGTCCCAGGTCGAACAGCACCATGTCCTCCAGCTCGCCGCTGCTCTCAAATTTCTGGCCCACCGACACCATATAGCTGACGCCGCTGTTGTCGTCGATGTACCCCGCGGGCATGGAGAAGTTCTGGGCCGTCAGCAGCCCGCTGACGGTGGAGATGGACAGCAGTCCCCCAAGATCAGTCTGTTCGGCCACCTTGTCATAGGCCGCCTGTATCTGCTTCAGCCCGCTTTCGATCTGGGTCTTGGCCTCGCTGAGCTGCAATTCCGCGCCGGTCATCTGGGTCATACCGTCCATCAGCTCCACCAGCAGGTCGGACACGTCGCCCTCCACCTGTGCGCGCAGGTGACCGCTCTTCAGCGCCTTCATCAGCTTCTCCATGCTGCCCTGCAGCGTCTTCAGATCGTCGTTCAGCTTCTTCAGCGTCCCATCCGGGTCGGTAATAAAGCCGCCCACGATGTCATCGATATCCGTGTCCTCCAGCACACCGTAGATATCCTTCAGCTTGTCGTACACCTTATCCACCGCGTCGCCGACAGACTCGGCGACGCCGTCAGCAGCGGCGCGCTTGGCGTCCGCCAGCGCCTGCTGTCCGTCCGTCACCTTCTTCTCCGCGTCGCGGAGCTTGCCCTCCGCCTTCTTCAGCTGGTCCTTCACCGCGTCCTCCAGCGTGGCGGACAGGGCGTCCATCTTCTCCTGATCCAGTATCACGTGGGCCTCGCGGGTCAGCGCGCCGGACACCGTGACGCCGGCCACGCCGCTGACGCCCTCCAGCTTGCCGGTGAGCTCATCGGTGACGAAGTCGCTGAGGGCGTAAACATCCTTTCCCTCCTGGGACACCGCCGCCACCATGACCGGGATCATGGAGGGATTGATCTTCAGCACGTAGGGCGCACCCACCGAGTCGGACCACTGGCTCTGCAAAATCGAAATTTTCTGTTGGATATCCACACTGATGGTGTCCATGTTCACGCCGTCCTCGAACTCCAGCATCACCATGGAAACACTGTTCTGCGTGGTGGAGGTGACAGTCTTGATGCGGTCCAGCGTGGCCATGGACTGCTCCATGGGCCGCGTGATGGTCTCCTCCACGGACTCGGGGCTGGCGCCCGGGTCGGTGGTGACGATGACCACATAGGGAAAGTCCATGTTGGGCAGCAGATCCGGTGTCATCCTCAGATACGCCACCACGCCAAGCACAACAATAGCCAGCACCACCACGAAGACGGTCAGCGGCTTCTTTACGCTGAATTTCGCCATACTCCTGCTCCTTTGCGGGCATACGCCCCAAAATACCATAATAGAGAAGTGTATCACGCTGCCGCCGTTTCTGCAAGAGCCGTACCGGAAAATTCACGAAAGTGTTACAATATCCCACAGTTTCCGGCAAAAAAGTTCGCCTGCCGAACAAATCAAGAAACCGTAAAGCGATGGGACGAGAGAGTTCCCTCTCCCGTCCCATTTGTCGTGCATTTGTCCTCACACAACGCGGAAATCGCCCTCGGCAGCGGCGGCCAGACGGGCCGCCTTCTGTTGGCCCAGCGCCTCCTGCAGGGCCGCGATGATGCTGTTGGATACCAGGAAGCCCTTGGGCGTCAGCCGCCAGCCTCCCTCCGTCCGGACGGCCAGCCCCGCCCTCTCGTACTGCACGAACAGCTCCTCCATGGGCTCGAACCGCTGGCGGTAGCGGTTTTCGAAGGTGCGGCGGTCGATGCCCGCCGCCGTCCGCAGCGACAGCATCACGTATTCGTAGTCCCGGGCCAGTGTGCTCTCCCCCTCGGACTCCGACAGCACCAGCCGCCCCGCGATGTACCCGTCCAGATCCCGCACGTAGCCGTACCGGACGCCGCCGAAATCGGAGTGCGCCCCGGGGCCGAAACCGGCGTACTCCTCCATGCTCCAGTATTTCAGGTTGTGGCGGGACTCCCGCCCGGGCTTTGCGAAGTTGGAGATCTCGTACTGCCAGTAGCCCGCCTCCTCCAGCGCAGCCACAGTGTAAAGATACATATCCGCCTGCGCGTCGTCATCCGGCAGCGTCAGCTGCTGCCGCTGCTGCCACAGGGGCGTGCCCTCCTCCACCTTCAGCCCGTAGCAGGACAGGTGCTCCGGTCCCAGAGCCACGGCGTCCGCCAGCGTCCGCTGCCAGTCCTCCATGGTCTGGTCCGGCAAACCGTAGATCAGGTCCAGACTGAGATTTTCGATCTTCGCCTTCCGCGCCGCCGTCACCGCCTGCTGCACCTGCTCATAGGTGTGTACCCGCCCGATGCGCCGCAGCAGCGCGTCATCGGTGGACTGCACCCCCAGCGACAGCCGGTTGAATCCCGCTCGCCGCAGCTTCCGCAGCTCGCGCCAGTCGCCGGCGCTGTCAGGATTGGCCTCCAGCGTGATCTCCGCGCCTCTGGCCACGTCGTACCTCCGCAGCACCGTCTGCAAAAGGCGTGTCAGCCGGGACACACCCAGATAGCTGGGGGTGCCGCCGCCGAAATACACCGTGTCCACCTGCATACCGG
>OIXA01002603.1_pt1 | contig 20251 bp, 20 predicted proteins | sample 1587721 | NCBI WGS metagenome assembly OIXA01 (sample SAMEA3888900, study PRJEB22519) | human gut metagenome | biome: human gut; feature: human-associated habitat; material: faeces | place: Denmark | collected 2013 | reverse complement strand
GCAGTGCAATCGGCAAGCATTGCAGCTCTTCGAGCTGCTCGCTTGCAATGTAAACCTTTCTCTCGGGGGATTTAAAGGGGGATACTCTCTTTTGTGAAAGAGAGTATCCCCCTTTGCCTCGTGCAGCGCCCGCGGCGCTGCTCTCCCTTGCAGACTGCAAGGAGTCTATTCCATCTTGCATAATTCCACGATTATGGTAACAAATCGAATTCCTGTTCTGCCATAAATTTTCCAATTCCAGAATTATGTAAATTTCGACACACGCCTATCTGCACAGTATGTTTTCCACTCCGCGGAAATCAAATCAATTTTTCCCTGTCAAATCAGTGGATTTTGAGAAATCCACTTGTGTGGAAAACTCTGTGGAAACTGTGGATAACTCACCGTAGAATCTCTTTATTGAATTTATTATGTTAATCTGTCAGTTTCGATCAAACATTGCCGCATCGCGGCGGATTCTGTCGGGAACGCGGCTACTTTGACGGCTTTTCGCAACTTCCGTCATGTCTGCTGATTTTTATTTTTGCCGTTCTGCCGAATCACAAGAGCCTTTCTGCACACGCATTTTGCAGAAGCTCTGCAAAATATACTATTTGTATAGAAACTGTAAAGGCCCTGTCGAAAACTCGGCAGGATCTTTTTTCAACACGGTGTTTCAAGGCCGTAGCAGCCGCTCACGGGGTCTAAAAAGAGCGGCAGGTGCGGTGGGCGATACGTAAACCAGACGAACGTAAACAGCAGCGCCCACAGAAGTAGAAAGCCGATGAGCTGCATCGCACCCCCGCGCAGCGCGCCGTCAGTCAACAGGCGGTAACTCACAAAGTACAAAAGCGCGTCGGCGAGGAAGAAGATCGTGATGTTCACCCAGTCAGGGAGCTTGCCGAACATTCCCGTCAGCGTGTAGAAAAGCGCCGGAATCGAGACAAGGCCCAGCAAGATGCTCGCCGCCTTGACGGCGAAGAAGTTCCGGAACGCCTCGGAAAACACAATAAACTCCACCACCGTGAACACGAGAAACGGGATGAACAGCAGCTTCATGTGCTCCCAGGTCGACTCGTTGATTGCCGAAAACGCCGCGACCACACGGTTCCCACCCGACCATTCGTAGACAAAGTGCAACAGCGTCCCGAAAAGGCCAGTTGCGATAAAGCCGACAATCTCCCATCGGCGCAGCTCCCGTTTCATGCTCCGTCCTCCCTTTCCGCCCCGGTCAAGCCGGGCAAGCACTATAGTCTACGCGGGAAAGAAGGGCTTTATACAGCAAAAGCCGCCCTAAACGGGCGGCTCTTGCATTTCTTCTCTTATTCGGCAAATCGCGGCACGATGACGCCCGCAGGTGCGTTCTTCGTCAGCTCGAAAGAGTTCCCATCAAGTTTGTGGATCTTCTTTGCCTCATACAGCGCCAGAAATTCATCGAGTGTGCCGATCTCAGGGTAGCCGTGCGCGCCGAAGCGGTAGTGCATCGGCACGAGCACGCGCGGCGCGATCGCGTCCGCGACCTTTTTTGCCGTCTTCGCGTCGATCGTATAGTACCCGCCGACGGGGATCAGCAGCGCATCGCAGCCCTTGACCGCCGCGAGCTGCTTCTCGCTCAGCTCATGGCCAAGGTCGCCGCAGTGCACGAGCGTCATCCCCTCTGCGCGCAGGATATGGATGGCGTTCTCGCCGCGAAGTGAACCTTTCTTGTCATCGTGGAACGTTGAAACCGTCTCGACCGTAAACGGGCTCTCCGATTTGTCGCGGCCCGAGAGCGTCACCGCCTCCAGAAAGGCGTGGTCACGGTGGCCGTGCGAGCACAGCGCCTCGTCCGCCTCGACGCGCAGCGCGGGATACGTCTCCACATAGTAGGGGTCGAGCACAATGCGCCAGCCCGCGCTCTCGACCGCAAAGCAGGAATGGCCCAGCCAAGTGATGTTCATGGTGTTTTCCTCCTTAATTCCGCGTCATTCAAGCTCATCGAGCGTCATGGAGAAGCTCTCCATGCAGTTGACCATGAAATAGTCGAGCTCGGGCATGTGCATCTCATTCAGCGCGCGGCGCGTCTGCTCCGCAGCCTTTTTGAATTCCATGTTGCCCGCCTTGAGCTCTTCGACGCACTTGATGTAGGCCGAGAGCTTGTCCGCCGCCTTGACGAGCTTTTTCGTCGTCTCGTCCTCGATCTTGATAATCGGTTCATAATCCGCGCGCAGCTCCTGCGGCAGCATGGAGAGCAGCTTGTCGCTCGCCACAGCCTCGACCTTGCGGTAGGCGTCACGGATCTCGGGGTTATAGTACTTGATGGGCGTCGGCATATCGCCGGTCAGGATCTCCGTTGCGTCGTGGTAGAGTGCGGCGACCGCCACGGCGTTCGCGTCCGCGGGCAGGCCGAACACGTGCGTGCGGATGAGCGCGAGCGCGTGCGCCAGCACCGCGACCATGTGGCTGTGCTCCTGAATGTTCTCCTCCTCGGTGTTGCGCATGAGCGCCCAGCGCTTGACACAGCGCATGCGGGAGATATAGGCATAAAAATGGTTGGCCATGCGTTATTCCTCCAACTCGCCGCGAAGACTGCCGCCGTCGACCGCCGTGATCTTCACGTTTTTCACCTGATTGTGCAGGCCTTCCTGCGCGACGGATACCTCCATATAGTTCGGCGCGTGGCCCGCGCTGCCGCCCTTGCGGTCGCGCTCGAAGAGCACGGGGAATATCTTGCCCACGCAGCACGCAAGATACGCTTCGTGCATCATCTTGGCGACAGCCGAGGCGCGCGCAGCGCGCTCTTCGCGCACGGGCATGTCGATCTGGCGCATCTCCGCAGCCTTCGTGCCCGGGCGGATGGAATAAGGGAAGACGTGCATGTCGGCAAAGCCGACGCGCGCGATGAAGTCAAGCGTCTGCGCGAATTCCTCCTCCGTCTCCTCGGGAAAGCCCGTGATGAGGTCCGTCGTGATGGCAGGGTCGTCAAAATACTGACGCAGCAGGTCGCAGGATTCCATATAGCGCGCCGTATCATATTTGCGGTTCATACGCTTTAAGGTCGCGTCGCAGCCCGACTGCATCGAGAGGTGGAAATGTGGGCAGAGGTAAGGAAGCTTCGACGCCCGCTTGCAGAATTCCTCCGTGATGGTCCGCGGTTCGAGCGAGCCGAGGCGGATGCGCATGTCGCCGCCCTCGCGCGCGATGAGCTCCAAAAGGTCGATGAGTGAGGTCCCGTCCTTGAAGTCCGAGCCGTAGGACGAAATTTCGATGCCCGTGACCACGATCTCACGGTAGCCCTCCTCACGCAGCACTTTCACCTGCTTTGCAGCTTCGTCCATCGGCAGCGAGCGCACGCGCCCGCGCGCGTAAGGAATGAGGCAGTAGGTGCAGAAGTTCACGCACCCGTCCTCGACCTTGAGCATCGCGCGTGTGCGATTCACCATACCGCCCGCGGGCAGCACCTCAAAATCGCGCCGCTCCCAGACGTCGTCGACATCGACAATAGGCGTTTTGTCCTGTGCCGCGCGCTCCAGAAGGTCGATGAACTTCGCGCGGTCATTCGTGCCGGCGATGACGTCGAGCCCGAGCTTTTTGACGTCCTCGGGATGCGTCTGGGCGTAGCAGCCGCAGGCGGCGATGACCGCGCTCGGGTTGCGGCGCTGCGCCTGACGGAGCATCTGGCGCGACTTTTTGTCGCTCACCGCCGTGACCGAGCAGGTGTTGACGACGTAGGCGTCCGCCGTCTCCTCAAAATCCACCAGTGTATGTCCGCGGTGCAAAAGCTCCTGCTCGAGTGCCTGCGTTTCATATTGGTTCACCTTGCACCCGAGGGTGCAGATCGCAACTTTCATGTATGTTTGTATCCTTTTCCGCGATTTGGGCGGTAAAGTCCCGCTTTTTTCTGCCGTTTCCGACGCAAAGCGTCCGCCGCCCTTGCTTTTTTATTTTTATATTGTATAATCATTTGAGCATTCTGACAAGACCAAAGAAAGGATTTTCCCGATATGATCTATTTCGATCACGCGGCCACCACCCCCGTCCCCCAAGAGGTGGCGCAGGCCGTTTACGATACGCTGGTTTCTGGCTGGGGCAACCCCAGCTCGCAGTACCCCATTGGAAAGCAGGCGCGCGACGCTGTCGCCGCGGCGCGCGAGACGATTGCCGCCGCGCTCGGCTGCAAGAGTGAACAGTTCGTCTTCACCTCCTGCGGGTCGGAGAGCGACAACTGGGCCGTCCGCCTTGCCCTGCACCAGAACCGCCACGTCGGCAAGCACATCATCACGACCGCCGTGGAACACAGCGCGATTCTCGAGACCTGCAAGACCCTCGAGCAGGAGGGCTGCTCCGTCACGTACCTAAAGCCCGACAAGAACGGCGACATCACCGCCTCTCAGGTCGAAAGTGCACTGCGCGACGACACCGCGCTCGTCACGATGATGCTCGTCAACAACGAGACGGGCTGCATCTTCCCCGTGGCCGAGGTCGCGCAGCTTCTGAAAGTGAAAAAGTCCCGTGCCCTGTTGCACACCGACGCGGTGCAGGCCTTTTTGAAAATTCCGTTCCGCGCCGACACGCTGGGCGCGGACCTCATCTCCGTCAGCGCGCACAAGCTCGGCGCGCCCAAGGGTATCGGCGGCCTGTATTTGGGCGAGCGCATCCGCGCGCCCAAACCGCTGATCTTTGGCGGCGGGCAGGAGAGCGGCCTGCGCTCCGGCACAGAGGCCACGGGCCAGATCGCAGGCTTTGCCAAGGCGGTCGAGCTTCGCGCCGACCATCTCGATGAAAAGCTCGCCCACATTGCCGCCATCAAGGCCTACGCCGAGGAAAAGCTCCTCGCGCTCGACGGCGTCGTCCGCATCGGCGACGGGACCGCGCCGCACATCCTGTCGATCTCGCTCGTCGGCTACCCGTCGGCGAATGTCGTCACGGAACTTGGCGCACAGGGCATCTGCATCTCGGCAGGCTCCGCCTGCCATCGCGGGCAGCTGAGCCACGTCTACCGCGCGATGGGCCTTGACAAAAAGACCGCCGCGGGCGTGCTGCGTGTCAGCTTCGGCCCCGAGACGACGAAAGAAGAGATCGACGCACTCGTCTCCGCCCTCAAAACCCACCGCGACACGCGCTTCCCCATGCTGTAATTCCAACATTCGAGGTTTTTATGTTCTCCTATCTTCACCAGCCCAAGGGCTTTTACAAGCATCTTTTTCTGCTGGCACTGCCGGTCATCGTGCAGAATTTGATCACCACGTCGCTCGGCTTTCTCGATACGTTCATGGTGGGACTTCTCGGCAGCGATCAGATGTCCGCCGTCACGGTGGCGAACGTGCCAGTCTTCATCATCCAGCTCGTCGTCTTCGGCCTGCAAAGCGGCTCAAGCGTGCTCATCAGCCAATACTGGGGCCGCGGCGACCGCGAAAGCATCAACCGCGTCATGGGCATCGGCTTTATGATCGCGGGCGGCGTGAGCGTGCTGTTTGCCGCCATTCTGTGCGCGTTTCCCGCGCAGGTGCTCTACCTCATCACCGACAATCTGACACTCGTGGAGCTGGCCGAGCCGTACCTGCGCATCGTCGGCTTCTCCTACATTTTCAACTCGCTTTCCTCCATCTACATCGGCATGCAGCGCAGCATCGAAAATCCGCGCTTCGGCATGATCGTCTTCGCGATCTCGATGCTCTGCAACACGCTCGGCAACTATGTGCTGATCTTCGGCAAGCTCGGTCTGCCCGCGCTCGGCATCACGGGTGCGGCGGTAGCGACGCTTCTGTCCCGCGTGGTGGAGTTCGTCGTCGCGTTCTCCTACGCGTTCCGCTGCCGCACGATGCCGCTCATGAAGCACGCCATCCTCCGCCCCGGCATGGACATGCTGCGTAAATTCCTGCGCTACAGCGCGCCGGTGCTCATCAACGAGACGCTCTGGGGCACGGGCTTTTCGATGATCACGGTCATCATGGGCCACATGGCAAATAGCAGCGATCTCATCGCCGCCTACACGCTTGCGGGCAATATCGACAAACTGATGACCTCCGGCGTGTTCGGCATCGCGGCGGCGGTGTCCGTCATCGTCGGCAAGGAGATCGGCACGGGCAACTTAAAGGGCGTTTACAACATCGGCCGCGCGCTGTGCTTCACGGCGTTCGCGTTCGGCATTGTGCTCGGCATCGCCGAATACACGATGTTCGTGACGCTGATGCGCCCGTTCGTCATGCCGCTCTTCTCGCTCTCGGCAGTCGCCGAGCGGCTTTGCAGTGTGATGCTCATGTGCTATGCCTGCGCCATCCCGCTGCACAGCTTTTCGACCACGATGGCTGTTGGCGTGCTGCGCGGCGGCGGTGATGTGAATGCCTCGCTCGTGATCGACAATGTTCCCCTCTGGTTCGGTACGCTGCCGCTCATGTGCCTTTTGGGTCTTGTGCTCAAGGTTCCGAATGAGGTATTCTGCCTGTGCCTGATGATCGAATACATCCTCAAAACACCCCTTGGCCTGATTCGCCTGCACTCCGGCAAGTGGATCCACGACATCACCCGCATCGACGAATAACAAAAAAGCGGAAGGGCTCTGCCCTTCCGCTTTTCCATTCTCATTGTCAAGTTTTTACCGCGCGCTCCCGCCGCATTTCTCTCAGCACCGGCACGCTGACACACAGCGACGCCGCCACAAAGAACGCGATGCCGACCATGCGGTTCACGCTGATGAACTCCTGATACACCACCGCGGCCAGGATCGTCGCCAAAATCGGCTTGATGAGGTAGATGAACGATGCCTCCGTCGCCGAGGTGTACTCCGTGATCTTTGCCGTGAGCACAAAGCCGAGACCGGCGCAGAACACGCCCGCGTAGCACAGCAGCAGCGTCAACTTGAGCGTAAAACCCGTGAAAAACGGCACCTCGGCAAAGAGGTCGAGCCCGACCGCACGCATCGCAGCCGCAACTGCCGGAATTTTGCCAAGCAACAGGACCGCCAGCATTTCAAGTCCGCCGAGCAGGATGTTGAAATCCGCGATCACGATGCCGCCAAGCCGACTGACACGCAGCTTGCAGAGCGTGCCATATAGGGCGAACAGCAGCGTAGCCGTGATGATCTCCAAAAAACCGCGCAGGCTGATCTCCATGTGCGCGGGATTCAGGATGAAGAGAATACCCACGACCTCCAGCGCGATGGCCAGCAGGTGATTTTTCCGCAGCGGCTCGTGCAGGATGACATGCGCCGCCGCCACGGCAAACACAGGATTGCCCGAATAGATGATCGACGTAGCCGAGGCATCCATGTGCAGCACCGCCATCTGCAAAAGCGACATGTGCAGCAGAACGGTCAAAAAGCCCATCAGCGCAAAATAACCGTAATCCGAGCGCGTGAGGCGGATGTTTCGCTTTTTCAGATCCTTCAGGGCAAACGGCAGCAGAGCGACCGCCCCGATGAGCACGCGCTCGACCGTCACCTGCATGGGCGCAAACGTGTCGCCCAGTCCCTTGAGCACAACTTCCGTCGTGGAGTACAGCACTGCCGCGACCAAAATGAGCAGATATCCGCGTTTCCGGTTCGTCATCTTCGTCCTCCCCGTTCCGCCCGAAGCGGAACGGTATCATTGTATGCCGCTGCCTGCGAAAATGCAAGAAAAAGCGTTCTGCCGCGGGCAAAAAATGCCGCCCCGAATCGGGGCGGCATTTTGATTGCGGAACAGAAAATTACTTGGCAGTCTGCGCGGCCTTCTTGCTCTCCCACTTAGTCACGCAGCAGGCGCAGGAGATATCGCCCGTGATGTTGAGGCAGGTGCGGCCCATGTCGAAGAGACGGTCGATGCCGTAGATGATCATGATCATATCGACGGGGATGTTCATCGCCTCGAGCACCATGGCAAGCATGATCATGCCTGCGCCCGGCGTACCGGCTGTGCCGATGGAGGCAAGCGTTGCGGTGACGACGATCGTGACCATCTGGCCAAGGGTCAGCGTCATGCCGCAGCAGGTGGCAAGAAAGATGGTGGCGACGCACTGATAGATGGCGGTGCCGTCCATGTTGATCGTCGCGCCGAGGGGGATAACAAAGGAGGAAACGTCGCCCTCCGCGCCCAGCTCATCCGCGCACTCCTTGCTCAGAGGGATCGTGGCGGCAGAGGAGGTGGAGGTAAAGGCGAAAATCATTGCGGGGGATGCCTTCTCGAAGAAGGTGAAGGGGCTGATGCCCGCAAACGCCTTGGCAGAGAAAGAGTAGCAGAGGACTGCATGGACGATGTAGCCGAGGTACGCGCAACCGAGCACCACAGCAAGAGAGCCGAGGATCTCAGGGCCCTGCGTGGCGACGACCCACGCCATCATCGTAAACACACCGATGGGGCTGAGGGCAATGATGAACGCCATCACGCGCTCGATGACCGCATAGAGCGTGGAGACCAGGTCCTTGGCAAGCTTGCCCTTTTCGCCCGCGGCAAGGATGCCGCCGCCGAACATCAGGGCGATCACGATGACCTGCAGCATGTTTGCGTCGGTGAAGGACTTCCACATGTTGCTCGGGAAGATGGCGACCAGGGTATCCATGAAGTTGGCGCTGGTGGCCTTATCCCAGACCGCGCCGTCCTCCAGCGCGAGCGTGGGAAACCAGCCTGCATTGTTGAAGAGGTTGGCGAATACCAGGCCGATGACGCAGGCCGCGGCCGTGGTGACAAGGAAGTAGGCGACCGTCTTCCAGCCGACGGAGCCGACCTTCTTCATATCGCCCATGGAGATGATGCCGTCGATCATCGACAGCAGCACGACGGGGACGACGATGAACTTGAGGAGGTTGACGAAGATGGTGCCGAAAGGCTTTAAGTAGTTGGTCGTGAACTCGGGTATTCCCAGCATATAAAAGGCATAGCCGGCCAGAATACCGAGCAGCAGCGCAATTCCGATCTGCTTCGGCAAGCTTAGTTTTTTCTTTTCCATGCTCCACACACACTTTCTAAATGAAGATCCCCCATTTATAGGCATTATCAATAGGGGTCACACTTATTGTACTGCATTTAATTTCATTTGGCAAGGGTTTTTGCAGGAAAAGTTTCGTTTTGCTGCTCGCATTTTTGCACAAAAATGATGGATATCTTTCATGTAAATTGGTCAAAATTCCGGCTTGCAATCTTGCCTGCTTTCGGGTATTCTTGGTCAGACGACAACAAACGAACAGGAGGAACGACCCATGATGCTCTGCACTGCGCCGAAAAAGAAAAATTCTTCCGTTGGTATTGCTGTTTCCGTTTTTATTGATATTGTTTCTTTTGACCGGTAAGTTTCCTTACCGGTCTTATTTTTTGCCCACGCGGGGCCCAACCATGTTTATTCAAATGAGAATAAAAATAAGAAGAAAGCAAAGAGGGAAAATCACATGAAGAAAGATCTCGGACACGAAGCCATCTACGACGCCCGACAGCTGGGCACCCCCAGAATGCTGATCCTGGGCCTGCAGCACATGTTCGCCATGTTCGGCGCGACGGTGCTCGTCCCCATTCTGGTCCAGGGCTACGGCCTGCCGCTCTCCATCCAGACGACACTGCTGTTCGCCGGTCTCGGCACGCTGCTGTTCCACGTGTGCACCAAGTTCAAGGTCCCCGCGTTCCTCGGCTCCTCGTTCGCCTACCTCGGCGGCTTCTCCACGGTCGCGACGATGCCCGCCTACGAAGGTCTCGATCCCGAAACGAAGCTCGCCTACGCGCTCGGCGGCATCGTGATCGCAGGTCTCCTCTACCTCGTGCTCGCACTCCTCTTTAAGGTGCTCGGCGCGAAAAAGGTCATGCGTTACTTCCCTCCCATCGTCACGGGCCCGATGATCATCATGATCGGCCTGAACCTCTCCGGCTCCGCCATCAATAACGCCTCCACCTGCTGGTGGCTCGCCCTCGTCGCTATGGCCATCATCGTGGTCGCCAACATCTGGGGCAAGGGCATGGTCAAGATCATCCCCATCCTGCTCGGCGTCGTCGGCTCCTACATCGTCGCGGTCATCGCCGGTCAGGTCGACTTCTCCGGTGTGAGTGAAGCAAGCTTCCTTGGTCTCCAGCAGTTCGTCATCGCCAAATTCGACGTCTCCGCCATCCTGGTCATGGCCCCTATCGCTATCGCGGCTATGATGGAGCACATCGGTGATATCTCCGCCATCTCCTCCACCACCGGCAAGAACTTCATCGAAGACCCGGGCCTGCACCGCACGCTCGTCGGCGACGGTCTCGCCACCGCGTTCGCCGGTTTCTTCGGCGGCCCTGCCAACACCACCTACGGTGAGAACACCGGTGTGCTCGCCCTCTCCAAGGTCTACGACCCCCGCGTTGTCCGCCTCGCGGCCATCTACGCCATCATCCTGAGCTTCTCCCCCAAGTTTGACGCGCTCGTCAACTCCATCCCCGCGGCCATCGTCGGCGGCGTCAGCTTCATCCTCTACGGTATGATCTCCGCGGTCGGTGTGCGCAATATCGTGGAAAACCAGGTCGACCTCACCAAGTCCCGCAACCTGATCATCGCAGCGGTCATGTTCGTCAGCGGCCTCGGCTTCAGCTCGGTCGGCGGCATCACCTTCACTGTCGGCGGCGCGGCCGTCACCCTCTCCGGCCTCGCCATCGCGGCCCTGTGCGGTGTCATCCTGAACGCCATCCTCCCCGGCAACGACTACGAGTTCGGCGTCAGCGTCGAGGGCGACAAGTCCGCCGACCTCGGCAGCTACTAAGACTTAACCCCAAACAGCAAAAAGGAAGCGGCACGCGCCGCTTCCTTTTTTTGCTTCTTCGTGCTATACTCTATCCAAATCCTTTGCAGGAGGCATCATTCATGGAAAGCATCAAGCCCGGGCGCTACCGACACTTCAAGGGCAAAGAATATGAGGTCCTCGGCGTAGCACGTCATTCAGAGACGGAGGAGGAGCTCGTCGTCTATCGCGCGCTGTACGGCGACTTTGGCCTCTGGGTGCGGCCCGTGAGCATGTGGAACGAGGCCGTTGAGCGCGACGGCAAGACGTTCCGCCGCTTCACCTATATCGGCGAATGACGGACTATACGCTCATCCGTGCCAGGCGGCGTACGATGTCCCTGCAATTGGACCGCGACGGAAATGCCGTCGTCCGCGCCCCCTACGGCGTCAAAAAAGAGTTCATCGACCGCTTTGTCGCCGAGCACGAGGACTGGCTTACCCGCGCCCGCGAAAAGCAGCAGGCGCGCCGCCTTGCCCATCCCGAGCCGACGGACGAGGAGCGCAAAGCGCTCATCGCGCGTGCGAAGGAATACCTCCCGATGCGCGTCGATTACTGGAGCGGCATCATGGGCCTCACGCCGACGGGCCTCAAGATCACGTCCGCGCGCACGCGCTTTGGCTCGTGCAGCGGGAAAAACAGCCTTTGCTTTTCCTGGCGGCTGATGCAGTATCCGCGCGAAGCCATCGACTATGTCGTCGTCCACGAGCTCGCGCACATCCGCCACCACGACCACTCCCCCGCGTTCTACGCGCTCATCGAGCGCTACATGCCCGACTGGCGCGAGCGGATGAAGCTGCTGAAAGAATAAAAAGAGACGCCCTGCGGGCGTCTCTTTTCATCATAATATGGTAGTCCGACCTTCTCTTACTTGTTGATCTTCAGCCGGAAGTCCTCGCCTTCGGCGGCATACTCCACTTTATAACCCTGCCTTTCGGCAAAGCGGGTGACGTTTTCCACGCAGGTCATGCTGTCGACCAGCACGTCGAGAGACGCGGGTGCGTTCTTCTTCACCTCGTTCTGCACCATCACCACGGGCATGGGGCAGGAATATCCTCTTGCGTCGATCATGCTTTCGCCTCCTCCTTTTTCGGCAGATTCAAAATGACGACCACGAGCATCACGACAAGGCCGAGCACGACGGCGATCTTACCGGCAGTCGAGATGCCGCCGACGATCAGCTCGCCCGCCTCGCTCTTGGAGTCGGGATTGCCCGCAAGGCCGAAGTTGTGCGCGAGCGCCGCGCCGACGAGCATACCGAACACGGTGACGGCACTGTCGCCGTTGCCCTGCGCGGCCAGAATGAGCTGGCGCAGCGGGCAGCCGCCGAGCAGCACGCTGCCCCAGCCGACGAGCACCATGCCCAGCAGGTTCCAGACGTGGGCGCTGTGGGCGATGGGCTGAAGCGCGAAGCCGAGGTTGAACTTATTCATGGCAAGATTGCCGACGAGCGTGACGACAAAGATCGCCGCGAAGCCGTAGAGCAGGTGGAAGTCCCCCAGCATCACGGCGTCGCGCAGACCGCCGACCATGCAAAGGCGGCTCTTCTGCGCCAGCGCGCCGACCACGAGCGCGACGATCAGCGCGATCCAGAACGGCGCGTGCATGGAGCCGGGGCCGGCCTCGGACGCCTTGAACAGCGTGGGCACGGTCAGCACGAGGATCAAAAGCGCCGCCATCACGGTCGGCAGCACGCTGCCCTCGGAGACGCTGACCTCGTAGGAGCGCTTGAGCGTGAAGCCGCGCTTGAGGCAGGCGATGCCGATGAGGATGCCGATAAAGAAGCCGATGAGACCGACGAGCGCGTTCAGGTCGCCGCCGCCGAGACGGAGCACCATACGCAGCGGGCAGCCGAGGAAGGCGAGCGCGCCGATGACAACGAACGCGCCGATGACGAAGCGCAGCGCGGGCGACGAGCCGGCGCGGGCCTTGAACTCCTTGCCCGCCACGCTCATGAGGAACGCGCCGAGCACGAGGCCGATGATCTCCGGACGGACGTACTGCACCTTGGCGGCGCTGTGCAGGCCGCAGGCGCCCGCGGTGTCGCGCAGGAAGCAGGCAATGCAGAAGCCCATGTTGGCGGGGTTGCCCATCGCCGTGAGAATGAGGGCGGCAAGACCGACGGCCACGCCCGCGAGGACGACGCCCCAATGGATCTTTTTCATTTTCTCTCCACTCCTTGTTCTTTCTCTCTCGTTATTCTTTGAGAAAGATATTGATGAACACAGTATAAAGTCTCCGTCAAAAAATGGCAAATGGATTTATCCGAAGAAAACGGTAATATCATCGGTTTTTCCGATGATATTACCGTCCTGTTTCCTATAGTTCTTTTTTCACAGCGTCAGCTCGTAAAAGCCCTCGACCTCCAGCCCCTCGCCGGCGGCAAGCGCCTCGAGCGCGGTGCGCTTGTCGATCTCGGCGCGCCATGCCATGCCGCAGTCCGCGGTCAGCGCGCGCGGCACCGGAATGAGCCGCCCCGCAAGGCCGCGCGCCGCGCAGAGCTTCTCCATGCCGATGGCGGCGGCGGTGGTGTGAAAGGTCACGACCAGCCACGTCTTTCTCTCTCTCATCGCGCCAGCTCCTCCACCGCGCGGATGGCCGCGTCGGTCTCCTCCTCGGTGTTGTACCAGCCGAAGCTGAAGCGCACCGCGCCCTGTCCCTCCGTGCCGAGCGCACGGTGCAGCCGCGGCGCGCAGTGCGCGCCCGAGCGCGCGGCGATGCCGTAGTCCTCCGCGAGCGCGTCGGCGACCTCGCCGGAGTCCAGGTCCGCGATGTTCAGCGCGACGACCGCCGTGCGCTCGTGCGCGAAGTCGCCGTAGACGGTCACGCCGGGGATGTCCCGCACGCCCTCATAGAAGCGGCGCATGAGCGCCGTCTCGTGCGCGCGGATGGTCTCCATGCCGGTCACCGCGATGAAGTCCAGCGCCGCGTCCAGTCCGGCGATGCCGTGGCCGTTGAGCGTTCCCGCCTCGAGCCGCACGGGCAGCTGCTCGGGCTGACGCTCGGAGAAGGTCTGCACGCCCGTCCCGCCGACCTTCCACGGCAGGATGTCCGGGTCGCCGCGCAGGCACAGCCCGCCCGTTCCCTGCGGCCCCATGAGGGATTTATGGCCCGTGAAGCAGAGTACGTCGATGTGCATCCGCTCCATGTCGATGGGCAGCACGCCCGCGCTCTGCGAGGCGTCCACCACAAGCAGCACGCCGTGCGCGTGCGCAAGCGCGCCCACGCGGGCAAGGTCCACCGCGTCGCCCGTCAGGTTCGAGGCGTGGGTGCAGACGATGGCGCGGGTCTCGGGACGGAGCAGGCGCTCAAGGTCCGCGTAGTCGATGCGCCCCTGCCGGTCTGCGGGCACGAAGTCCAGCGCCACGCCGCGCTCATCGCGCAGGCGGTAGAGCGGACGGAGCACGGAGTTGTGCTCCAGATCGGTGGAAAGCACATGGTCGCCCGGGCGGACAAGCCCGTTGATGGCGATGTTCAGCGCCTCGGTAGAGTTGGCGGTGAAGACCACATGGTCGGGCCGCGGGCAGCCGAAGAGCGCCGCGAGCTTGCAGCGCGTGTTGTAGATCGTGCGCGAGGCGGTCAGCGCGCCCTCGTGCGTGCCGCGGGCACTGTTGCCGAAGCTCCCCATCGCGCGCGCCACCGCGTCGATGACCTGCGGCGGCTTGCGAAGCGTGGTCGCGGCGTTGTCAAGATAGATCATGCGCACTCCTCCCGTCCGTTGTTTCCCGACCATCATAGCACACCGCGCACGGTTTGAAAACGGCTTTTTCCGGCCGTCCGGCATTTTTCATCGTTTTTTCCGATGGAAACCGCCGAATTTTCCGTGAAAGCATTTGACAAACCACGCCGCGCTCTCTACAATAACATTTAGAAAGCCACAGAAGGAGGCCGTGCGATGGAACGTCTGAATCTCCGTCAGCTTGAGATCTTTTCCGCCGTCGTGGACGCCGGCAGCTTCACCGCCGCCGCGGAAAAGCTCTACCTTGCCCAGTCCACGGTGAGCGACAACGTCCGCGCGCTGGAGGAGCTGCTGCATCTCAAGCTCTTCCACCGCGAGTCCAAGCGGCGGCTGACGCTCACGCTTGAAGGCAAGCGCGTCTACCGCTACGCGCAGGACATCCTCGGCCGATGCAGCGCCCTGCTGCTCGACGTCGCGGTCGACAGCGCGCTCGAGCTGACGCTCGGCGCCTCCACCGTGCCGGCGCAGAGCCTTCTGCCGGGCTACATGGCGCGCTTCGCCCGGGAGAATCCCGCCTGCCGCTGCACGCTCCTCTGCGGCGACAGCGCCGCGGTGCAGCAGATGCTGCTCAACGGCGACATCCACCTCGGCTTCGTCGGCAGCGCCGACGACCGGCAGGACCTCATCTACGAGCCGATCGCCGAGGACCGTCTGGTGCTCATCACGCCGAACACGCCGCGCTTCGCGGCGCTGAAAACGCAGGGCGTGCTCGGGCGCGAGCTGTTCCGCGAGCCGTTCCTCTTCCGCGAGCGCGGGAGCGGCACGCAGAAGGTCATCGACAACTATCTCAGCGAGATCCGCCTTGACCCGCAGGTCATCCACACCGTGGCCTACGTCTCCGACCCCACCGTGCTGCAGCGGCTGGTCGCGGAGGGCACGGGCGTATCCATCCTCTCCGCACTCGCGGTGCAGGAGACCGTCGCGGCGGGACAGCTCTTACAATTCGAGCTGGACGAAACGCCCGTGCGGCGCAGCATCTACATGGCCCGACGCCGGAAAAGCTCCATGAGCTCCCCCGCCCGCACCTTTGCCGAGCTGGTGCGCAAGCAGGCCAAGGCGTCCGTGTAACTTTACCATTTCACCACAGAAAGGAGGCAGACGGCAATGGATCAGAACCGCGAGCTTCGGCTCACGCAAATGACCTCCGCCGCCGGTTGAGCGGCAAAGCTGGGGCCGGGCGCCCTGTCGAAAATTTTAGAGGGTCTGCCTAATGTGTTTGACCCGCGGCTGCTGGTGGGCTACGACAGCAGCGACGACGCCTGTGTTTACAGCGTGTCGGACGACGTGGCCGTGATCGAAACGGTGGACTTCTTCACGCCCATCGTGGACGATCCCTACCTCTTCGGTCAGATCGCCGCAGCGAACGCGCTCTCAGACGTGTACGCCATGGGCGGCGTGCCGAAGCTGGCGATGAATCTGCTCTGCGTGCCGAGCTGCCTTCCGCTCGATACCGTCCGCGCCATTTTGGAGGGCGGGCACGACAAGGCCGTGGAGGCCGGCTGCGTCATCGCCGGCGGGCACACCATTCAGGACGACGAGCCGAAATACGGCCTGTGCGTCACCGGCTTCGTTCACCCGCAGCACATCCTCAAGAACATCGGCGCGCAGCCGGGCGACGTGCTCGTGCTGACCAAGGCGCTCGGCGTCGGCGTCATCACCACCGCGCTCAAGGCCGCTCTTGCGGACGACAGCGCCCGCGACGCGGCGTATGCGAGCATGGCGGCGCTTAACGCGAAGGCCGCGCAGGCCGTGCGCGAGGTCGAAAACGTCCACGCCTGCACCGACGTGACCGGCTTCGGTCTGCTCGGGCACAGCTACGAGATGGCAAGCGGCTCGGGCGTCACCGTCCGGCTGCACGGCGCGGCGCTGCCGCTGCTGCTGCAGGCGGAGGAGCTGGCGGACATGGGCATCGTGCCGGGCGGCGCGTACCGCAACCGCGACTATGTGAAGCCGCACCTGCGCGTGCTCGACGGCGCACAGCGCGCGAGGCTCGACCTGGCCGCCGACCCGCAGACCTCGGGCGGACTGCTCGTGTCGCTTCCCCGCGCGGACGCGGAGGAGCTGCTCGAAAAGCTCCACGCCTTCGCGCCGTGGAGCGCCATCGTCGGCGAGGTGCTGCCGCAGGGCGAGAGCGCTTTGGAATTTGACTGAACGGAAAAAGAGACGAAAGCCACGGCTTTCGTCTCTTTTTTCTCATAAATCCTGTTTTTTATGCTTCTTTGCCTCGCGCTCCTCGAGGAACTCCTTCGGCTCCGCTTCGGCGAGCGCTTTGGCGCGGCGCTCCAAGACCTCCTTGGGCTTGGCGGTGATCTCGCCCGCGGCGGTCAGCGCCTCCTTGGTCAGCAGCGGGCCGACCAGCTCATAGATCAGCACGGAGAACAGCACGATGTTGCGGACCAGCAGTCCGTCCGCCGCGCCCAGCTCCTGTGCGCTCACGCACATACCCAGCGCCACGCCCGCCTGCGGCAGCAGCGTGATGCCCAGCCACTTCTGCACCTTCGGCGGGCACTTCATAAACTTCGCGCTGATGCTCGCGCCCGCCCACTTGCCGAACGCACGCGCGAGGATATACGCCGCGCCGATCAGCACCACGGAGGCGCTGCTGAACACGTTCAATTCCAGCTCCGCGCCGCTGAGCACGAAGAACAGGATATACAGCGGCGCCGTCCAGCGGTCGGTCTTATCCATGATCTCCGCCGAGAAATCGCACACGTTGCAGAACACCGTGCCCAGCATCATGCAGACCAGCAGGCTGGAGAAGCCGATCTTCACGCCGCCGACCTCAAACTCCATCATCGAGAGCGCAACCGTCAGAATGACGAACGTGATGGACAGGGACAGACGCTTGCTGTTGGACTTAAAGTATTTTTCCGCCGCGGAGAAGATGCTGCCCATCACAAAGCCCAGCAGGATGGAGAGCACGATTTCCAGCAGCGGCTCAACGAGGATGCTCGTCATGTCGTAATGGCCGTAGTTGATCGCCTTGGCCACGCCGAAGCTGATCGCGAACACGATCAGACCCACCGCGTCATCCAGCGCGACAATCGGCAGCAGCAGGTCGGTCAATTCGCCCTTCGCCTTGTACTGACGAACGACCATCAGCGTCGCCGCCGGGGCGGTCGCCGTCGCAATCGCGCCCAGCACAATCGCGTCCGCGATGGACATCGCGTCGCCCAGGACGAAGTAATGCAGTCCAATCAACACCACGTCAACGACAAGCGTCGCCGTCACCGCCTGAAAAATGCCGATGACCGTCGCCTGCTTGCCGGTGTGGCGAAGCTGGGACAGGCGGAACTCGTTGCCGATGGCAAAGGCGATGAAGCCGAGCGCCACGTCGTTAAACAGGCTCAGCGCTTTCACGTCGCCGTTCGTCGGGAAGCCCAGACCCTGTACGCCGAGCTTGCCCAGGCAGTACGGGCCGATCAAAATACCCGCAATCAGGTAGCCCGTCACAGCCGGCAGCTTGAGCGGCTTGACGAAACGGGAAACCAGCAGACCGGCGCAGAGCGCGATCGCAATGCTGAGCAGCGTTTCCATAACGATTACCTCACTTTTTCCTTTGTTCCGATGCACTATTATATCACTGACCCACGCGCAAAAACAGGTAAAAAAGCGCCTGACTTTTGCGGCTTTTTCTGTTCTTTTTTATACCTTTTTTTCGAAAACGCCTCCCGTCACGGGCGGCAACGATTTCAAACGTTCCTTGAAGAGGAAGATTTTATCCTTTCACAGTTCCATTTTAAAGCCAAAAGGGCTCCCTCCTTGAGGGCGTGGAGCTTGCCGCCCGCGTTGCGGGAGGCAGGCAAGCGGAACGCCGAAGGTCTGGCACGGCGCAGCCGTGACTGAGGGAGTCAGGCAGGCGCCCTTTTTCAAGAGACGTTCTGAATCTGCGTAGAAAAATTACTGCGCAACCGGGTACACGCTGCAGCGGGTCTTCTTCTTGCCCATGCGCTCGAAACGGACGACGCCGTCCACCAGAGCGAACAGGGTATCGTCGCCGCCGATGCCGCAGTTGGTGCCGGGATGAATGTGGGTGCCGCGCTGACGGTACAGGATGTTGCCCGCCAGGACGAACTGGCCGTCCGCACGCTTCGCGCCGAGGCGCTTAGACTCGCTGTCGCGGCCGTTGTGGGAAGAACCGGTGCCCTTCTTATGAGCGAAGAGCTGAAGATTCATCGTAAGCATCTGCTTGCCTCCATTCTTCTTGCTGTATCCGAATCAGATTCGGATAGATTTTTTGAATGTCTGTCAGTCCCGTCATGACCGTTTGGAGCACGATCTGCGCTTTTTCCATCCGCCCGGCGTCAATCGCCCGCGGCAGCTCGCACCGGAGATATCCGTCCCGCACGGCGACAACGGGTGTCACCTTCGCGACGGCTTCCAGCGCGTTCACGCCGGTCTGCGTCAGCGCGGAAACCGCGCAGCAGACCAGATCGTAACCCCGTATCTTCTTGCCGCCCGCGTGGCCGCTGGCCAGAAAGCCGCGCACCGCGCCGTCGGCAGAAGTATAGACCGTGATGGTGGTCATCTCTTAGCCGATCTTGGTGATTTCCACCTTGGTATACGGCTGGCGATGGCCCTGCTTACGGCGATAGTTCTTCTTGGACTTGTACTTGTAGACGACGATCTTCTCGCCGCGGATCTGGCCGACGACCTTGCCCTCGACCTTGACGCCCTCGACAACCGGCGTGCCGATCTTCACGTCGCCGTCATTGCCCATGAGCAGAACGTCAAAAGAAACCGTGGAGTCAACCTGAGCATCGATTTTCTCGATGTAGATCACGTCGCCCTCACTGACGCGGTACTGTTTGCCACCAGTCGCAATAATCGCGTACATTATGGTGACACCTCCTCATAAATACTCGCCGGGTTTAGGTAGCCTTTCGGCGTTTACAGACCAGCCCCGAGCGGCTTGCCTTCCTATGATATCAGTTTTTCCTGCTGGTGTCAATCATTTTGACGCAATTTTCCGTCAAATTCCGCAAAAGGCGGGCTGAGCCTGCCTTTCCCTCCGCCGAAGTCCGCAAAACATCAAATTCCGGCTCACGCGGGCGATTTTGCGCAATTTCCTATACGTACATACGCCGCGTAAGCAGCGCTTTGCAGCTTTGCTCGCGCGGCGTATGTATAATCCTGTCTTAGGACAGCAGCATTCTGTCGTTCGCGATTTCCTGACCTGCCGCCTTTTCAAACAGCTGCATCAGGTCTTCACGGGTCAGCTTCTTCTTTTCTTCCCCGCGCACATCGACCACAATGCGCCCCGCGTTCATCATAATCAGGCGGTTGCCCATGGCAATCGCGTCCTTCATGTTGTGGGTGACCATCATCGCGGTCAGCTTCTGCTCGGCGACGATCTTTTCGGTCAGCTCCAAAACCTTCGCGGCGGTCTTCGGGTCGAGCGCCGCCGTATGCTCGTCCAGCAGCAGCAGCTTCGGTGTGCGCAGCGCGGCCATCAGCAGCGTCAGCGCCTGCCGCTGTCCGCCGGAAAGCAGGCCGACCTTGCTGCTCATGCGCTCCTCCAGCCCGAGGCCGAGGGTGCGGAGCTGCTCGCGATACATGTCGCGCTCCATGTTGGAGATGCCCCAGCGCAGCGTCCGCTTTTCGCCGCGGCGCATGGCCAGCGCCATATTTTCTTCAATGTTCATGGTCGCGGCCGTGCCGGTCATCGGGTCCTGGAACACGCGGCCGAGGTACTTGGCGCGCTTGTATTCCGGCAGGCGGGTCACATCCACACCCGCGATTTCAATCGTGCCCTGATCGACGGTGAATACGCCCGCCACCGCGTTGAGGGTGGTGGATTTGCCCGCGCCGTTGCCGCCGATGACGGTAACGAAATCGCCGTCTTC
>OIXA01002602.1_pt1 | contig 20256 bp, 27 predicted proteins | sample 1587721 | NCBI WGS metagenome assembly OIXA01 (sample SAMEA3888900, study PRJEB22519) | human gut metagenome | biome: human gut; feature: human-associated habitat; material: faeces | place: Denmark | collected 2013 | reverse complement strand
ACCTTATTAAATTCATTAAATAAATAGAATAAAAATTAAATTAAAATTATAAATTTATAAATTAAATTTTTTCATATATTATATATAGATCTATCACAACCTTAAATACTAACATATTTATTATACTGGACTTTTGAGAAAAAGTCTACATTTTTGAGAAATATTTTTAATAAATTTTAAAAATAATTTATAAGTAATTGAAAATCAAATAATTTAGATATATGAGCATTAGTAAAAATAATACAAAACAAGTAAAAACAGGTGTAGTTGAATCAATAGATGATCCTACATGTTCTGGACGTGTGAAAGTGAGAGTTGCTGGATTACATGATAATATAGCAACAGAGAATTTACCATGGTGTAATTATGCAGGTTCTGGTATGTTTTCAGGTTCAGGTGGCGGCTAGATTTCAATACCACGTGTAGGAACAAAAGTAAGAGTAAGATTTGCATAGGATGATGTCAATGCAATGGAATGGTACGGTACAAATTCAATAGATAGAAAATTATCAGAAGAAATTGCTTCCGATTATGAAGGTTCATAGGTTCTTCTTTATGATTCTGAATATGATTTGTCTATCAAGTTTCAACCTGGGTCTGGATTGGCATTTTATTATAAAGGTTCATATATGCAGATGACACCTGATAATACTATAACTATTCATTATGGACCTGATGAAACAACAGGTGTTTAGATTTAGTTAACAGATGGAAAAGTTTATATATAGGCACCATAGCAGATTAATATAACATCTGGAAATGAAGTTAATATTGAAGGGAAGATTATAACTTTAAATGGAACATCTGCAGTTCGTATAAAAGGAACAACACCGAATACATGTGCTGTTAATGCGACACAACTTATGACATTGTTATAGACGATGGCAACAAATATAGATACAAAATTAGGATAGTCAAAATCTGGTATTTGTGCTGCTACTGTTTCCGGTTCTAAAGAGAAAATAATGAATCAACATATCCTTTATATTTAATAATGTACACGTACATTATATAGTATTAAAATGAGATATTTTCATTGTTACAGTATACTTATACTGGATCAAGAAAAACATTAAAAAATTGAGAGTTTTTTAATGTTTTTCTTATGTTTTTGAAGAAAAAATATAAGTTTTTTAAGATATTATTTTTTATTATGGAAAAATATGTGTATCTTTGTATTGTGATTAAAAAATAAAAGATATAACAATTAAAAAATAAAAAATATGGCTTCAATTAAAGATATTTTCGTTGGTAAGAAAACACGTAATTCTATCTATACAGCAGATGCTATTAAGAATCTGCTTGTGAAGATCGCATGTGGTAAGACAAAGTATAATCTTACTACAAAGACAGGTAAGAAGTGCTTCTACAATGAAGTTTATCATGAAATGAGCAAGTATTTCATGTTGAATATTGTGAATAAGAATCTGAAAGAATTCGGTATTGGTTCTGAAGAATCACTTGCAACAGCATTCATCGAAAATAAAGAATTTCTTATTAATGAATGTAAGTTGAATCTTTCAGGTTTGGTTATTGAATCAAAGTTTGAAAAGAAGGCAAAGGCATACATTAAGAAGTATGGAAATGGAATTGTACCGCCAACTGATGATAATGAAGCTAAACTTTCAGATTTGGAACGTTGTGTTGTTGTACGAACAAAGTATGGTACACATGACCCGTTGATGTATACAATTAAAGGCGCATTGACAACAGAGATTGCAGATAGTGTAAAAGCTATGTATGCATATGAATCAGGTTGTAATTATTATGAGGCTCGACCAATTCTTTATACTACATGGATTAATCTTCCAGATGAATATAAAAATGCATCTCGTCCATGTGAAGAGGATGATTTGAAGAACGTAAATGAGTAATATATAAAACAAAAAGAAATGTTTAGAATATAAATATCTAAACATTTCTTTTTTATTAATATGACAGATAGAAAGTATATTAAATATGTAATTGATGAAGTTGTATTCAGAGAATTTCCAGATGAAGTTACATTGGCATTAAATATATCAGGTTGCCCAAATCATTGTCCTGGTTGTCATTCATCATATTTAGCAAATGATATAGGTACTGAATTAACAGAAGATGTATTGGATAAATTAATTAATGATAATAAAGGTATTACCTGTATAGGTTTTATGGGTGGAGATAATAATCCTAAAGAAGTTGTAAGATTATCTATGTATGTTAAAGAAAAATATCCAAATTTACATACAGGTTGGTATTCTGGTAGGGAAGTATTTCCATTACATCATGGTACTTTTGATTATATTAAGTTAGGCCCATGGAAAGAAGAATGTGGACCTTTAACATCAAAGACTACAAATCAAGTTATGTATATGAAAGTAGATGGTGGTATAGATAATCCAATATTTGTTGATATTACAAAGAAAGCATTTCAATCTTCAAAACCATGGGAAACTGATTATTTGGAGAATAATGACAATGTGTAAAAATGAAAGGTAAATGTTACAAATTACATATAGTTTTTAGTAAATTAACAGATCTAGATCAGAAAATGATACATTTTTATGCTGAAAAGCATGTTTTTTGAAAACAATTAGATAAATAAAATGTAAGATAGTTAAAGAATTTGATTATAGATAGTTATTAAAATAAATTACAAATATCTAAAGAAATTAAAAAACGGTTTTCACAAACAATTTTCTAAAATTAAAAATAAATTGAATTTACGTTATGAGAACAATTATGAACGCAGTTAAGAATGCTTGGACAGCATACTGTAATGGTAATTACGAAATGAATAAGGCAGTTTATGAAGCAGGACTTATTCTTATCTAATTTAAAAAATTGATAGTTAAAAAAGATAGTTAGAAAAATTTTAAAATTAAATTTACGTTATTTGATTATGAAAAGAATTTTTAGTTTATTGAAGCGTGCTGGTAAAGCATACTGCAAAGCATATACAGACGCTAATACTATTAAATTAGGTAATGGTAAAGTTGCATACATAGGTGGCACTTTTGGCAATATGAGCATTGTATATGTATCTTAATTTTTAAGCAAAGATGAAGTATTTTTATTGACACACATTCAAATGAGCAATACGGCTCATTTGATTCGGTTATGGTTGGATTCCATATAAATAATAAAAATTATTTAGTGTTTTGTGATGTATTCATCTTTATTTTTAGAAAGTTATTTAATCCTTAATGGATATTCATATAATATGAATGATGATATGATTTAGGAATACTATAATCATATCAATAGTAATATAAAAGAGGAAATAGTTTAATGTTAAAAACTATTTCCTCTTTTTTTAATATAATATTTAATATAAAAAGTAATAGATTACTTAAATAATGACAACAACAAAAAATATAATTTAGATTAAGGCAAGTAAATGTATTTTTCTTGCAGATATTCATTTAGGTGTAAGATCTGCATCAGAAGAATGGCAAGAAAATATTTCATCATATTTTTATAATTGGTTTATTCCATATATAAAATCATTAGTGGAAAAAGACCCTACTTATTTTTTAGCAATTTTAGGTGATGTATATGATGATAGAAAATCTATTGATATTAATGTAAATGATTTAGCAATAGATATATTTGAAATTTTAGGATCTATATTACCTGTTTATATTATAAACGGAAATCATGATTTATCTAAAAGAACAAATAAAGGAAATACATCATTAAGAAATTTAGATAATATTCCAAATGTTACAGTTATAAAAGAACCGACATTAATTAAGATTAAACCTTCAACAAAGATATTATCAAATATTATAGCAATACCATATTTGGGTTCACATGAAGAAGAAAATAAAGTATTACTTGAATATTCTGGTAAAGCAAATTATGCATGGATGCATACAGATATTTCACAAATGAAATTTGATAATGGTATGACTATTATCGGTGCAGTTGATTCAAAAATATTTAAAGGAAAAATATTATCAGGACATATTCATAAACGGCAGGAATTAGGTAATGTTATTTATGTAGGTTCTCCATATCAATTAAGAAGATCAGATATAGGAAATACAAAAGGTGTTTATACAGTAAATTTTACTAATAATGAATTATTATTTAAAGAAAATAATTATAGTCCAATATTTCATAAAATAAAGGTAGAAGATTTTCTGAAACTAAGTGTTAAAGGAAGAGATGAATTTCTTAATAATAATTATAATGATATTCTTATAGAAGAATCTGATTTGAGAAAATATAAATCAGGAACAATATATGATATGGCAAATCTTTCTAATGCAAAGAGAGTGCAAATTATTGTTAATAAATCTCATCATGATTTGGATAATATAGATAATGAAGAATATAAAGAATTATCTATTGAAGAACTTATCAATGAATCAATTTCACAATTAGATGTTGATGATGAAACAAAAGACAGATTAAAGAATATCAGTAGAGACAGATTAAAACAAGCAGAAAATGAATTGAATGAAGTTTAATTATAAATAAATTAACACAAATTATTGAGATTGTGTTAAAATTAATTAAACTAATTTTTAAATGGATACTATAACATTTATAACAATATATTTTTTAATAGGATTAATAACATATATATACTTTATTACTTTAGTTAATAAAGCTGAATTAACTTTAGACTGTAAAATAAAGATATTCTTAATTTCAATTTTGGCAAGTCCATTAGTTATTCTATTAGAATTGTTTGTTTTAATTTTAAATAGAACACGTAATTTAAATGAAGATAGAGAAGATTGAATTTCGTAATTTATTTTCATATGGTGAATAGGTATAGGAAATAAATTATGATGATACGGGAAAACTTATACTTTTAAAAGGTTAGAGTGGTGCAGGTAAATCTGCAATTCTTTCATTACCATGTTTATTATTATATGGAAAAATAGAAAAAGTTCCAAAAACTTCTATTGCAAATAGAATTAATAAAAATGGTTGGATGAGAGGAACAATTAAACAGGGGTAGCATACATATGTAATAGAAAGAAAGTTTTCCCCAAATGGTGTAACAGTATTTAAAGATAATGAAAATATTGAAAATTATGGAACAAAAGATGCATAGTCATTTATTGATTCAGAAATTATAGATATTCCATAGGCAACATATTCAAACATGATTTCAATTTCAATGAAATCATTTAAATCATTTCTTAAAATGTCACCAGCAGATAGAAAATAGATTATAGACCGAGTTTTTGATTTGGAAATTATCAATGTTGTTTTTGAAAATCTTAAAAAAGATATGAGAGAATTAGGTTCTTCTATAAATGCAGATAATTCTACCATATTTTCTTTAAACCAAACTATATAGAATGCAAATAATGAATTAATTCAAATTCAGCAGAAAATATAGTCGAAAGAAAGTAAAGATAAGATTGAAGAAAATAATAATAAAATTTAGGAAGATAATCAGAAACTTAAAACATTAAATGATGGTTATAATCAATATGTATAGAAACAGCAAGAAATAACAAATCAATTTAATTCTATTAAAAATTAGTAGATTGAAAATTCTATTAATATACGATAGATTCAAGAAAAGATTAATCTTTTTAAATAGGAGAAATGCCCTACATGCGGATGTTCTTTTTCATCTGAACAATTTAATGAATTAAGAGAAAATCTTAATAAGTTAATGCTAGATAAAATGAATATTGATACATAGTTACAAGGTTAGATGAAAACACTTACAGATAACAGTAAAATTGTATCAGATTATCTTAATAAAATCGCGTCTGCTGTAACGAAAATCAATTAGAGTATAAATGCATTAAATTCAGAAAATCTTGTGATACAGGAGAAATTAAAGTCTAATTCTGAATATAAAGCTGTACAAAATATTATTGAAAAAACTACTGATTAGTTAAATGTAATCAAAAAGAATATTGAAGATAAAAATCAATAGATGTTAGATTTACAGAATTTGTCTTTAGTATATTCAATAGATGGTGTAAAACAAAAAGTTATTAATAATTATTTACCTTTATTGAATAAAGAAATTGAGGATAATTTAATATAGTTGAATATTCCATATGGATTGGAATTTGACAGTAAATTTGATCCACATCTTAAAGATTTAGGTAATGAATTAGATCCAGTTACATTAAGTGATGGAGAAATGACAAGAGTAGATATAGTTGTTTTATGTAGTTTATTTAAATTACTTAAAAGACGATACCCATCAATTAATACATTTACATTGGATGAAGTTATTTCTACATTGGACAATTCAAATTCAGGTGCAGTATTGGAATTTTTAAAGAATTTTGCAAAAGATAATAAATTGAATTGTTTTGTAGTTTCACATACAGACTTATATTTGGAAAATTTTGATGAAATAATAGAAGTTGAAAAACATAACGGATTTTCAAGATTTACTGTTATGTTAACTTCACAGTAAAGAAAAAAGGATAATTAATGTTCAAATTAATTATCCTTTTTATTTATTATTTAAAAATTCATCTAATCCATTGTTATATATAAAATCTATTGATTTTTATATACATTATTTTTTACTATATTCAAGATCATAAATATCATTATTTTAAGATTTCATATGTAATATAGTTAAAATAGCTTTGTGAGCAATTGACCCTGCTCGTATATATAGTTCTTTATATATATTAAGTACCTCATCAATAGTATTTTCTAAATCACTAATTGTTTCTAATTCATAATTAGAATAAATTGATAAATGATAACCATCATCATCAAATTCATATCCAAATTTTTTAGCTATACTTTCACATGCATTAGGGAACATTCGTGTAAAATATTTTTGTCTGTCATTTTTTGCATCATCTTCATCATTAGAAATGAAAAATGATAACCGTATTTTTTTAATATCAGAAAATGCATCAGGATTATTATTAAATTCTGTTTCTAATGAGTCTATATCATAGCATTCAATATCATAGTCATCAATATTAAGCATTAAACTATATGGCAACTATAATTTCATATTATTATAACCAAATAATTTTACAAACTTATCTTTCTAAAATACTTGATTATATTTTTCTGCAGTTTCAAACATATCGTGGAGATATGTATATATTTCGTTATTTTCAAATGAATCATCTGCTTCATTAAGTTTCTTTTTAACTGTTTTTGAAACACTTCTCATTATAGATTCATATAATCTTTTCTTTTGAATTTTATTCATAATAGTTTTTTTAATTTTCTATATATTTATACTGAAAAAAAATTATGAAATACAATATGTTAGTTAACATATTATAATTATAAAAATAGACTAAAAATAATATACATAGTATAATGTTTATATGGACAGTAATATATTTGATACATCATCATTAACGATTAAAAAAATGTCGGATGATGATTTTTACATGGAAACTACATCAAAGTTACAGGAAATTCTTCAACATGAATTTAGAGGAATTCCTTATAAACAACAAATAAAGAAAACTATTGATGGACTTAATTTCGCATGTCCGTTTTGTGGTGATTCTGCAACAGATATACGAAAGAAACGAGCACATTTTATACTTAAAGGAAATTGGGCAGGAAACTTTAAATGTTTTAACTGCGGAAAATTTATGAAAATTCATAATTTTTTTAAGTCATTCGATGTGCCTATGTCATTATCTGCCATTACTTATGTAAATGAACATGTAACTAATATACCATCATATAATGCAAATTCAATTGAAATTACATCAGAAGTATTAGATAAAACATCTGTTATTCAATATTCTGTTAAAAAAGATTATATAAAAAAATATCTAAATCTTTTAGAAATTAATGATGTTAATGCAAAACCAGGGTATCTTTATTTAGTAAATAGATGTCAATTTAATTTTAATAATTTTTTGTATGATCCAAAAGGACAATATATTGTTATTTTAAATTTAGTTGATAATGATAAGGTATTCGGTATTCAGATTAGAGATATAACAGGTAAGAAAAAAGCTAAATATCTTACAATGTCATTATCAAAAATTCATCATAAAATATTAAAAGATAATATAGAAATACCAGTAAATGTAGAAGCATTATCAACTGTATTTAATATATTTAATATTGATATTTACAGACCAGTATTAGTAACAGAAGGACCGTTTGATGCATTCCTTCTGCCTAATTGTATCGCAACATCAGGTGCATCTAAATCTATTGGTATTGATTTACCATTTTGGTTCGTATATGATTCAGATAAGACAGGAAATGAACATGCAATGAAAATGTTACAAGAAGGATATAATGTTTTTATGTGGGAAAAACTAAAGAAAGATTTAGGATTACCAGATAAAAATCCATATTCATCAAATAAATTAAAATGGGATATTAATGATGTAATCAAATGGTGTAGAGATAATAATTATAAGCAAACTATATATTGGTCTAAATATTTTTCTAATGATATGTTAGATGGATTAGACATTTAATAGAATATTCTATATAATATATAAATTAAAAAAATATAGTGAAGTTAAATTTAAGTATGTTTGATAAGTTATACATTTAAGTCATTGGAAGACTTTAAATTATAACATACATATAAAAATTTGATTGAATTATATCTATTAAAAAAGATAAGATTTAGATAATTATCTTCCTATATATCTAATATATAGTTTTCTTAGGTTAACTTTACATATATTATAAATTATATGTTATTAAGTTAAATATCTAACATATATAATAATATTAATTTAAAAGTTTATGGCAAAAATGAAGGAAAATCTTTCTGATATTTTTTCAGGAGTTAATAAAGAATTATTGAATTCTACAAAGGATAAGTTTAATAAATTGTCAAGTATAGAAAAGAAGAAGGTACTTGATAGTACAAATAAACTTATGGAGACATTCTGTGATATTTGTGGTGTTGAAAATAAGTATCATTTGACAGAGGAAATGTTTGATGATGCAAAAGAAAAGTGTAAGGAAACTGCAGAAAATATTAAAGATTCTATTAAGGAATCAAAGGATAATCTTGCAGAAATTGCTCGTGATACATTGATTAAATTGGGTATTTCTGATGAGTTTATTAAGTCATGTAAGGTTGATAATGATAAGATTTATATTGATGTTCAAATGCCTGTAAATAGAGATATTGATAATATTGATTTGGATATTAATACTGATGGTATATCATATGATCAGCAGACAGATGAACCACATAATGTACCAAAGTTTACTAGAAAGAATAAAGTAAAGAATAAGAAAGTTCGTCTTAGTAATAAGATTAAGTTTAGAGATAATCATCCTGTTGTTGATGCAGAACAGATTGCAGATGATACTCAATGCTCTGTAAATACTACAAATATTCTTGATAGACTTAAGGCAGAAGCAAAAGAAAATGAAGTAAATGAGCCAAAGATTAATTTGAATGATATTAAGCAGGTTCTTATTGATAAGATTGAAGCTATTCTTGAAGATGATAATACACATGCTTATACAGTTTATCCACGTGAAGGTAATGTACCAGCATCTGTACAGGTAACACTTGAAGATGTATGTGGTTGTGTACGAGAATATCTTAATATTCTTACAGATGTTGCAGATGCAATTAAGGATAAGTATGGTTTTCCAGAAGTATATGTACATATTCTTAGAGATACTGATATTCATAATGTTAATACAGTTTCATTGACAGTTACATGCATATTGGAAGATTAATTATTTTTCATAGTTATATTTTTAATTTTGTGTTTAAATGCTAATCTATTTTCACTAATAGATTAGCATTTTTTATTTATGTTTTTGATTATAAATATAAAAAATAAATTTTATCTAAATCAAAATTATATGTAATTATTGATAAGATAAATAATAAAAAGAAAATTTATTTAATAAAACATAATATGGGAAAAATTTCTATTGACTTATCTACTATAAAATCAGCAGGTATTTATACTATAGAAATCGATAACTCACAACGTGAGGTAACAAATCCTACTTCACTTCGTTTGTTACCTGGTTTTAATAATAAAGGTCCTTTCAACCGTCCAGTATTTATGCAGTATGAATCTGAACGTCAGAAGATCTTTGGAGATATTGATAGTAAGCTTGAGTAGAAAGGTTGTTTCTTTAATAGAATGGCATAGACAATGCTTAAGAACGGTCCTATATTGGCTCTTAATTTGTTAAAAGTTGATGATTCAATTGATGGTCCAGACTAGGTAAACTATGCTACAATGTCATTAGATTCATGTAAGCCAAATCCTAAAGTTACAAGCGCAGGAAAAACTTATGGTGAATATGATTATCAAACTGATTCAAAAGGTAATGATATTGATACTAAAATATATGGCATTAAATAGGGTGATGTAATTCCTTATGTAGGTAAAACACCATATGCAAGTTTGTTTGACCGTGCACGTTTCTGGATTCCTTCTAAGAATAATCTTCAGGCTGTTGCAGCTAATGGTTTATTAAGTAATGATCAGGGTTCATATGAACATACTAATTTACTTAATTTTGCTAATACTGGTACTGATGAAATTTCAATTCTTGTTTATAAACCAGAAAATGTTACGGGTTATAATGTAACTGCAAAAGAATGGTGGGGTGGTGATGAAAACATTCCTTATGGATGGATTCGTCCATCTGATTATATTTCAGATTACTTTATTCGTGTTGTAGCAATCAAAGGTAATTGGACAAATTATCCTGTTCTTGCAAGTGATCCTATTTGGAGTAAGTATTTCGATAAGAATGGTGTAATTAAGAATAAAGTTTCATCATTATGTTCAGCAGAAGGTGTAACATTTATTGGTTCTTGGACTGGTTCAATTATTCCTGACTTTGTTGATAAACAAGGTAATTATATGTATATTGAATCAAAGGTAAATGCAAATACAGAACGTACAGGTCTTTTGATGTCTGTAAATGAAGATGCTCTTCAGGTTATTTCATATGACAAGAATGGTGTTGATATTGAAACAGGTAATGTAAACGGTACAGGTACATGGGTATTTGATTTTGATGGAAATAAACAAGCAGAATCTGAATTAGGTGAAAGTTCAATTAATGAATCTGGTTATCTTGTTGATATGGTTGGACATAATTTACAAAATGGTATTTATGCAGATAACTATTATTTAAATCTTGCACATCCATTGTCAAATGAGCAAAAACTTCCAGATGAGTCAGTTTTATGTTATACATATTACTTCCAGAAAACACAGGCTAGTTGTACAAAAGATTTAAATGCATGGTGTATGTCATTTAATGGTAGAGATACATTATCTTCAGAAGATGATGTAGTTCCAGCGGCAAAAATCAGAGTGCTTTATTGTAAAACTAAATCAATTGATACAAAGAAATTTGTAAAGGCATATTCAGTATATAATGCAGAAACAAATCAACCAGTTAAAGCAAATAATTCTAAATATGGCGCAAACTTCTATATCATGGAAGAATATAATGTTGATGAAAAGACATCATCATTATCTGCAGAACTTTAGAAATGTTTAACAAAACCTCTTACTGATTTAACTAATGAATCAAATAAGAGTACATTAGAAGCGATAACTACAAAGCTTAAGACATTACCTGTATATGCTCAACCTAATTTAAAAGTATCATATAATAAAGAAGATATTGTATATAAACTTGATAATAAAAATAAGTTTACCACACAGCAAGCAACAGTAGCAGATGTAATTTCAAAGGATGCAAAATATCTTTATATTAAAGAAGTACCTGTAACAGCAGATACAAATGATAACTATGTATATGAGGATAAGACCATGTATTATGGTACATACGCAATTCCTACAGTACCAGCTCCTAACCCTGGTGCTGATAATACAAATGATAAGGTAGAAGTTAAGTTATTCTCTGTAATTGCTGGTACTAAAGCAAATTCATATGCAATTATTCATGATTTAGGAACAATTACTACTACAACTGCAACTAATAAGTTAATTCCTGTTGAAATTTCAAATTATAAGGATTCAAAAGCAGATACTGGTACTAGTGCAAAAGCTCAAGGATTTACATTCAGCTATGGTGGAAATGATTACTTTGTCAGAGGTATCAGCGCAATACCACAAGCAGAAGGTATTTATACAGCTATGTATAAACTTGTTAATTCTGATACGCCAACTTATTTCGGTGTAAACTTCATGTCTTATAACTATATTACAGAACATGTAAGTGAAGTTATTACAAATGCATATAACGCATATTACTTTAATGGATATAAGAATACTTCAAGCGTTGCAGCAGCTGTTAATTTACAAACTACTGATTTATATGATGAAGGTACATGTCCAGTTACAAGTTCAAACTTAAATTCATTCATTATCACTAATGAAACAGAAGCAAATAATATATCTGTAGGTGATTATGTAAATAATATTTCATTCTATAATAATGTTGGTGAAGCTGAAAAATATAATTTGATTCCTGGTATTACACGAGTTATTACAAAGGTATTCGTTAATGTTGACGCTCGTAATGAATTCTATTATAAGGGTTCTAAATATCATATTAATATTGGTGCACTTGGCGATGGTAATTTAATTGAAACAACTGCAGGTAAGAGAGGATTCTATTTGTTCACAACATTAGATCCTGTTTATATCAGTGATACTAATTATGTTGTTCGTCAGAAACCAATTACAGATGATAGTATTTCACATAACTTGAAGTTTATTCCTCTTAAAGGTTTGCATATTTCAGCAAAACACCGTCCAGGATTTGATGAATATGGAAAACTTGATATTGAAGGTGGTATTGAAAAGATTTACTCAATGCTTCAGGATGATGGAATTCATAGAGGACTTTGTAACCCTAATATGGTTGATTACCGTTATATCGTTGACTCAATGTCATATGGTTTAACAAATGAAATGGGAGGTAAGAAATATCTTTCTATTCTTGCAAAGGATCGTATGAAAACAACCGCATTACTTAATCTTCCATCTAAGAGACAGTTTGAACTTTCAGCTGATCCATGTTTCTGTGATACATATGATTAGGGTGTTTATACAAAACCTTCATTTGATACTAAATATATACCACAAGGCGGTAATACAGACATGTGCTCTACTAAAATGTTTAGCTTACCTACTGAAGATGATGGTTCTAAGTTTGCAGCAGCATTCTGGCCTCACTTAGTATATAATGTAAATGGACGTAAGATAAATGTACCACCTGCAGCAGACGTTTGTGATGTTCTTATTCGTAAATTCAATGGTGGTGACCCTTATGTAATTGCAGCTAATAGAAACGGTATTATTAGAAACTCTGATGTTATTGGTATTGAATTCAATGCAGATACAACAGATAGAGATTATCTTGAACCATTCGGTGTTAATACTATTATTCAAGAAGGTAATAATATTCTCATTTATGGTAACCAAACATGTTATTAGAATATTAAGAGTGACTTTAATAAGTTACATGTTCGTGAGAACCTTAATACTCTTGAAATTGCATGTGAAGATGTACTTAAGAGATATAACTTCTTATATAATACACCAGCTGTTCGTGCTTCAGTTGTTACTGCGCTCACACCAATTCTCGAAACAATGAAATTGTCTAATGCCATTGAAAGTTATGAGATTATTTGTGATGAGTCAAACAACACACCGGACATCATAGCTGAAGATTATGGAATAGTAGACATAGTAGTCACAGTATCTCACGGAATGGAGAAGATAGTACAACGTATTACTTTAAATCGTAGAGATACATTACAAGACAGATAATTTATAATAATATAATAATTAAATAGGTTAGAATACAGAATTCTAACCTATTTTTTATTTTATATAACTTTTTCCATATATTTGTGTATAATATACAAATATTAATTTTTGTAAATATGAATGATGATTTAATAATACAAAAATTTATAACAGATAAAAATAAGATTAATTCACATTATAAACAAATTATAAATAAGGATCAATAGATAAAAGAATATTTAGATAATCGCTATAAGGATGGAAATAATGATTACTGTGAAACAATATAAAAAAATATTGCTGTTATTATAAAAATATAGATTCATATGAAGATTTTGTTATACGAAAAGATGATACAGCTTTAGCAAAAAAGAATGATAAATTTGTAGTAAGATGTTATAATTCTGGAATAATTGAATATAAAGTAAAACTTTTGTGATTTATTATCTATAATAATTAATAATAGATATTTAAGTAATAATTAGATAGAAATATGGATAGAGAAGAAGATTGTAAGAAAATTATAGATAGATATAGTCCAGATATTAATAAGAGTATAAATTCGGTTTTAGAAAAAATATATAATGCTGGATGGCATGATGGTAGGCATGCAGAGCGTGATAAGTGGAGTAAATGTGAATATCTTATAATTGCACCAGATAAAATGGATAAAATTGCTAAGATATTGGATAATCCTCCTTGTAAGAATTGTGAGTTTAGTACAACAGAAAGATTAACGGGATGTCTAGCTGTTCCACAGAAATGTGAAAAATATCAAGAATATTCTTTATTATGTGAATTAATAAAATATTTTAAAACATGTGCTTATAAATCATAAGACTTTATTTAGGAATTTGATTATAATATGTAGATAAACTAAAAATATACACATAATAACTATCAAATGAAAACAAAAATGAAGCAGATTAATAAGATAGATAATTCTGTGAAGTTACCATGGACTATCTATAAAGGTTTTGATGTAAAACCAAGTAAAAATGAAAATAATGTAATTAACGAACAGTTAAATGAAAATATACCTTGTATGTGGTATTAATATATAAGAAAGTCTGAATTATATTACACTTATAATTTAGACTTTTTATTTTATTTATTTCATAAAATAAATATTGTAATAAATTATTTTAATTTAATTATGAGTTAGACCTTATATGAAACATTAATAAGTGGAATATCATATGCTGTATAGAAATCTATAAATGAGATGGCAAGATTAGCAGTATAGAGAACAATCGATAAGAAATTATGGTTAAGTGTTGCATCAACATGTTCAAGAAATAAATCAACAGAAGCTGAAAATATTAGACCTATAGGTTCTGATAAAGAAAATTTATTGAATAGATATGTTGCTGCTCTTATAATTATGCGAAAGCCTTGTCCTGAAACAGAGAATGATATTGATACATTAAAGACATTTAAATTGGTTGCTAAACGTTATTTACAATTAGGCGGAACATTATAGGAAATATAGGATTTATACAATAAAAACACAGGTAAAACAAGAATTATACCACAAGGAACAGAAAAGAACCCTATATAGAAAAAAGAAGAATATACCGATAAACCAGTATCAACCAATAATATTGTTAAAGATGAACCAACATAGAAAGATTCATATGGTGGAATGGGATTATTTGATGATGATGACATATTTGGTGATGATACAGATGATATATCAAATTCAGAATTAATATAGAATATAGTTGGTTTAGATATAAATGCCGATTTAACAACTGTTCTTATTCAACAATTAGGAAATAAACCAAGAGGTTGGAAATTTTATAAACATACAAATGATGAGTATGAGAAATATATGACAGCAGATTGTGCACCTGATTTTGAATGGAGATATAAGAAATATGTAAAAGACGTAATGAAAGTAATCAAACTAAAGAATTGGACATGTTATGAAGTTAATGCGCCAACTAATTGGCAAATATCAACATTTAAAATAGAAAATCTTACAGATACTTTAGTTAGAGATTAGATGCAAAAATATTTTGATTTTTATAATAATAAGAAAGAACCTAGAAAATAGAAATCACCAGAAGAGATTACTAAAATGATAGATGAGCGAATGCAGGTTTATAGATAGTTTGTTAAAGGTAGGAAAAAACAGGTTAATGCTATAAATAATGATTATGTAAAGAAATTGTTTGAAGAGGATGAATCTGTATATAGAGTTTATTTATCACCTGATACAGGAGTAATGTTACTTGTTAAACGAGATATGGAAGGATTACCATATGATGATTAGGATGTTTATAATTATATTTTAACATTTACAGGTAATGTAAATTATAACAATGATTTAAGAGATAAAGATTATAATAAGAAATTAAAAGAAAAGGCAAAAGTACAAGCAAAGAGAAAATAGACATTTTTAAAGATGTTACATAAGTATTGTGGTTTAGGTCCAAGTTTTAGTTATACTGTATTATTTGATGATGACAATTATCCGTATATAGTTGAAACATGTAGACTAGGTAATGCAGAAGGTGTATATAGAATATTATAGAAACGTTTTTATAATCATGGAGAACATTTTTCATTATATGTACGGACACCAGAACATACAGAACCTGATTCTATTCATGAATTAGTTTAGAATAAAGAACATTATCATGTTGAATTAGTAAGATTTATATATGGTGAAAATAAAGGTAAATATCCACAGGTTTTACCAAGTGATGATTATTATATAATGTTTAAACCTACTGAATAGGGTAGAGCACGAATAGATTATATGATTAATAATAAGTAATTTAAATACATTAAATTGGTTAGTAATATTTCGATGTTACTAACCAATTTTTAATTATATTTTATCTGATAGTGAAATAAATCAAATATATACTAAAATATTTGAAGATATATAGAAGATTTAAAAATATTTATGTATCTTTGAATAGACAATTTAATTGTTATCTATATATAAAGAACATATGGAAATAAATTATTGTGAATCAGGGCATCCATTTACAACTGAAAGATGTGTGCAACGTCTCATAACAGAATATAATAAACATAAGAATTTAATCATCGCATTTGATTTTGATAATACTGTATTTGATTATCATAAAGAAGGAAATCAATATGAATATGATGATGTTATTGACTTACTTAAATACTGTTATGATTTAGGTATGATACTTGTATTGTATACATGTGAAGAAAATATAGATAAGATAAAATGGAAAATAAATTGGTGTAAAGAATATATGGGATTTACACCACATTATGTAAATAAATCACCTGTATTGAAACAATCTTATAAGAATGGTAAAATATATTATAATATTCTTTTGGATGATCGTGCAGGCTTAAATGAAGCATATTCTATATTAATTAATGTTGTTTCTTATATAGAAAAAGATAAAGGTTTAATTAAATAATTTAGAAAAAGTATGAAAAATATTAATCTTCTTGATAGTTATAATTCAGAAGTGAAGTATGAACTTACTACATTTCCTGATGGTGAACCACATATTAAGTTCCTGGAAGATATTGATCGAAAGGATTCTTATAATGTAGTATGTAGAATTACAAATCCTACAGAATTGTTTGTAGTTATGCAGGTTGGACATATTTTGAAGCGGCAAGGTGTATTGTTTAATCTCACTATTTTGTATCTCATGTCTATGCGAATGGATAGAGTTATTAATTTCAATGAGGCATTTACATTGGAAATTGTTGCAAATATGATTAATAGTTTCAACGCTGAACATGTGTACATTTTTGAAGCACATTCTGATCGTACATTTAAATTGATTAAGAATTCAGAACCTTATTATGCACTTAATATGAATAGTGATTATAATAAGATGCGTGAAGATTTGTATGAATCTGAGAATTCTGTTATTTGTTATCCAGATCATGGAGCATATGAGCGTTACAGTAAGGGTTTCTATCCTACATCTGCATATCTTTGTATGAATAAGGTTCGAGATCTTGATAATAAGGGTGTTATCAAGTCTATGGAAATTTCTGAAATTCATCTTCCACTTATGAATGAAGATGAAGTAAAGCAGATTACCATTATTGATGATTTGTGTGATGGCGGTGGCACTTTCTGTTGGGCTGCTAACATTCTTCGTGAACGATTCGGGAAGGATGTAAAGCTTAATATCTTTATTAAGCATTTGGTAAATCCTGTAGGTCTTGAGAAACTTATCAATTCATTTGATAATGTTTATATTACTGATTCTTATAAGGATTGGGAACCTAAAGTAATTATTTTAAATGCACAAAAGAAGGTACATATTATTCATTTAACATAATTTAAATTTTATAGTCTGAATAATTTTATTATAAAGTTGTTCAGACTTTTTTATTTTTTATTATATAACAATATATATATAACAAAAAATTATTATACATGGAAAAGAATTTTAATAACGAAATTGATGAGATGGATGATGTTTTGAATCCAGATGAAATAATTGATGATACTAGTTCAGATATTAATGATGAGGATATTGTCACAGATGAGGATGATAATGAATATGTATCAAAAGAGTATGCTGATAAACTTATTTCAGAATTGAAAACAGCAAAAGAAGATGCTGATACATGGAAGAATAAGTATATGTATGCATTATCTGATTTTGAAACATATAAGAGAAATTCGCAGAAGGATAAGCAGAATACATTGAAATATGGTAATGAAAAAGTAATTAAGGATATTCTACCTATTATCGATGATTTTGATAGAGCATTTATGCATATGGATGCAGAAGTAAAAGAAGGTGTTATGCTTATCTATAAGAACTTTATTTCTGTATTAGAAAAACATGATGTTACTATTATTCCAGCAGAACCAGGTGATAAATTTAATGAAAATATTCATGAAGCAATTTCTGTTGTTCCTGCAATGGAAGATGAACAAAAAGGCACAATTGCAGATTGTGTAACTAAGGGATATATGTTACTTGATAAAGTTATCAGATATTCTAAAGTAATTGTATTTAATTAAAATAGAATATCATCATTATAGTTATATGAAGTATTAAATATATCATCAATATTTAATTGTTGAAATTGCTTCTACTATATACTTATATCAAAATCAAATCTATTTTCAGATTTATTATATTTTGCTATTGTTTTGTCAAAATCAAATTGATTATCAGTATCAAATATTGATCTGAGTGTATAGTTTTTACCATTATGACGTAACGTTTTAACAAATTCTCTATTAGTTGGATATTTTTTATTCATATTAATTATGTATTAATTATAATATATTTATTTTAATGTTAATGAATATTAAAATATATATGATTATTTTTATTATTGAAAATATATATGTATCTTTGTACTATATTTAAGATATAAAAACATATAATTATGAAAGAAAACGTAGTAAAGACTGTTAATTGGTTTGATATTAAAGATGATGTAAAAATCATCAAAGAAGATAAAGTTTCAAAGCGTATTAAGTCATATAATGTGGTAATGCATCATAAGAATAATGTTAATACGTTGGATGGCTCTATTAATGTAAACCATGCCATTTGCAAAAAAGTTACTGCAAAGAATATTGAACCATTTGAAAGTATACTTGTATATAATCCAAATGATAAAGTAAAGTATCATTGTGATGGCGGTGTATTCAATGGTAAAACTATTTGTGTGAAATGTCGTTCAAATGCATATAATTTCGGAGGTAATTTTACATTTACAGAAGATGATTTATCTGCAGATATGATTGCTGCATATTACTATGATCCAGATTCTAATATTGGACATTGGTTTCTTTGTGATAGAAGTCGTTTGAGAAAGAATAAGATGAGAAAGTCTCAGAACATTTATATTTGTCATCAGGATTATATTAAGGATCATTTTATCACCACGGAGGAGACACTGGATGTGCTGCGCAGATCCCTGGTAAAGTCGAAGATCCTACAGGGCAGTGTGGTGGTATTTGATGGATTCACGGGATTCACCCCCATACAGAACCGCCTGATCCAGGAGCTGATGCGGGTGTGCGCGGAGACCATAGTCACTGTGACCATCGGTGCAAAAGAAGACCCTTATCAAATGGATGGTGAGCAGAAGCTGTTCCACTTAAGTAAAAAGACGGTGGCGGATCTGGTGAAGCTGGCGGCGGAAGCAGAGGTGGAGCGAGGAGAAGATGTCTTTGTCAAAGGCGGCATCAACCGATTCACCCAGGCTCCGGCGTTATGCTATCTGGAGCAGAATCTGTTCCGGTACCAGTATGAGCCCTACACGGAAAAGCAGCAGGAGCTTTGCATGTTCGAGGCACTTTCTCCCAGAGAGGAAGTCCACCAGACAGCATTGTATATCAGAAATCTGATCAGAGAGCAGGAATTTAACTACCGGGATATTGCCGTGGTCATCGGTGACCTGGAGGGGTACGCATCCTATGTGGAGACAGAATTCGGGCAGCTGGAGATTCCCTGCTTTATAGACCGTACCAGAGGAATCGTCTTAAATCCCATGATCGAATATATCAAAAGTGCCTTGCAGTTATATATCAAGGATTTTTCGTATGATACCGTATTTCATTTTCTGCGAAGCGGCATGGTGGACATTTCGAAGGAACCGGTGGCCC
>OIXA01002598.1_pt1 | contig 20278 bp, 17 predicted proteins | sample 1587721 | NCBI WGS metagenome assembly OIXA01 (sample SAMEA3888900, study PRJEB22519) | human gut metagenome | biome: human gut; feature: human-associated habitat; material: faeces | place: Denmark | collected 2013 | reverse complement strand
TGCTGGAGGAAACCGACCCGCAGTTCGTCAACTTTGAGTTTGACAGCTACTGGTTCACCGAGGGCGGCGCGAATGCGCTTGCGTGGATGCAGCGTCTGGGAACCCGCATGAAGCTGTGGCACATCAATGACCGCGGCACCCGTCTTACGGGCAGCGTCGTAACGCCGATTCTGAAAACCGACAGCATGGAGCTGGGTACCGGCAATATGGACCTCGACAGCCTGATGGCGCAGGCGCTTTCCGTCGGCGTGGATGCCGTGATTTTGGAAAGCCACCGCAACTGGGTGGATAACTCCCCTGTCAAAAGTCTGCAGGTCAGCGCCGAATATTTGAAAAAGCATATGTAATAAGCCCCCCTGCCCATACCGGGACAGGGGGTATGCTGTATAATCCGTTGTTTTTACATTTTCTGCGTGGTATACTTAATGCAATAAATCGGAATTTGGAGGGCATAAAAATGGCAGTTTCAAACATAAAGGCAATATTTGAAAATGATATTCATAAAGTTTGGGATATTGTCTTTGCTGTTGATAAATATAGTTCATGGCGAAGTGATTTAAGCAAAACAGAAATCATTAATGAGAAACAATTTATTGAATATACGAAAGACGGATATGCAACTACATTTTCTATCACTGCTGTTGAGCCATATAGACGCTGGGAATTTGACATGGAAAATAGCAATATGGCAGGACATTGGATTGGTGTTTTTATGGCAAAGGGAAATAAAACACAAGTTGATTTTACGGAGAATGTGATACCTAAAAAGTGGTTTATGAAGCCTTTTGTAAAATCCTATTTGAGGAAACATCAAAAGCAATTTGTTTTGGATTTAAAAAAAGCATTAGAATAAAATTCCAGTTTATCAAAAACAGCGCCTGCCCTGCCGTAAGTTTTACGGCAGGGCAGGCGCTTTCCTCTTATACTGTTTATACTGTGTGTTTTCCGGGGGCAAAGGTAAACTTACGCCCATCGGGCAGGGTGACATCGGCGGTCAGATTGGCGGGAATTTCAAACTCATAGGTTACCGCATCGCCGTCATACCGCCAGCCGCTTACAATGCGGCCTGCCGGGGAATCGTAGGCAGCTTTCGCCCAGCCCAGCGATTTGTCGGGCGTAGGGTCAATCGTCAGTGCGCCGTCTGCGTAATGAATGCCGCACACGCCGCCGAACAGCCAGCCGCAGATGGCACCGTAGCTGTAATGGTTCAGGGATTCGTGCGGCTTGCCGTTTTCGTCAATGCCCGTCCAGGTTTCCCAAACGGTAGTCGCACCCTTGCCGACCTCATACAGCCAGCCGGGGGCGTCGGGCTGCAAAAGCAGCTTGTAGGCAGTGTCCGTATAGCCGTATTTTGCCAGCACATCGCACAAAAACGGCGTAGACAAAAAGCCCGTGTTCAGGTGGCAGCCGTTCTCGATGACCATCTGGTTCAGCGTTGCGGCAGCCGCTTTGCTTTCGTCCTCACCCAGCAGGGCAAAGGCAATGGCACGGACATACTCGCACTGGCGGTCAGACTTGATAACGCCGTTCTCGGTAAACGCCGCGCGGTAGGCTTTTACCGCGTTGGCGGCGGTGCCGCGGTAGTTGGCGGCATCGTCCGCCTTGCCCAGTGCTTCCGCTGCTTCTGCCAGCAAGCGCCCGGAGTAGGCCAGATACGCCGTACCGACGCTCTTGCGCGGGTTCATCATCGCCTGCATGGGGGTGATGCCCGGCTCGCACCATTCGCCGTAATCCATGCCGTTTAAAACGGTGAACTTGGCGTAATCACCGCCCTGCTGCTCATCGGTTGTCTGCTGCGCGCGCCCCAGCAAAAAGCCGTACCAGCGCTGCATCATCTCGTAGTTGTCCGCCAGAATTTTGCGGTCACCCGTGCGTTTGTACAGGGCATACGGCACCAGAATCGCCGCATCGCCCCACCCTGCCGACATGCAGAGCATCGGGGTCATATAGCCGGGGCGGGCGTTCGGCGGGGCAATGTTCGCCATGCGCCCGTCCGGGTACTGGTTCAGGCGGCACTCCGCCAGCCATTTTTCCGCCACGGGGTAGCAGTCCATCAGGGTCAGGCCGGTTTCGATAAACACGCCCATATCCCCTGTCCAGCCTGCGCGTTCGCGGGTCGGGCAGTCGGTGGGGATATCGCAGAAGTTGCCCTTCTGGCTCCAAATGCTGTTCTTGACAAGCTGATTCACCGCGTTATTTCCGCAGGTAAATTTGCCTGTCACCGCCATATCGGAGTAGACGGCGTGAGCAGTAAACACAGCATCGGTCAAGTCTGCGTCGGTTTCGACCTTGGCGTAGCGGAAGCCCATGATGGTGAAGTGGGGCTTGAAGTGGTTTTTCCCCTCTTTGCAGACAAGTTCCAGTATCTGGGCGGTGCCGCCCTCCTTGTGGCGGGCACGGTCCTGGAAGTTTTCCTGGGTAAAGTTGCCGTTTTCGTCCAGCGCTTCGCCGCAGGTCAGCTTGACCTTTTGCCCGGCGCGGGCGGTCAGCGCCATCTCCACATAACCGGCGATATTCTGTCCAAAGTCCAGCACGGTCTCGCCGTTGGGCGTTTGCAGCAGCTTGCCGGGGAAGGCTTCATGTTCCAGAATCGGCACGGTATTCATACCGGTGATGGGCAGGTCGTCGCGGTAGGTGCGCACCCCGTGCCAGCCGGTCAAGCTGCCTTCGAACCGTGCGTCATAGACCTCGCCCTGCTGCATATCGTTTTGGCGGATCGGCCCGCACTGCGTTGCCTGCATCGAGCCGTCAGAAACGCAGACGGCTTTGCCGTCCACCTCCAGCTGAAACAGCACGCCCAGCGTATCACCGAACAAGTCGCGGTCACCGTCAACGCCGCCTGTGCTGCGGTGCCAGCCGTCACCAAGGGCAACCAGCAGCTCGTTTTCGCTGTCACGCAAATATCGCGTTACATCGTATGTTTGTGCCGCAATATGCTTGTTGCCGGTAAAGCTGCCGGGGGCTAAAACCATATCCCCGACACGCACACCGTTCAGCCATACCGCATACAGGCCCTTGGCGGTAATGTACAGCCGCGCCGCGCCCTTGGGCGCGGTGAAAGTCTTGCGCAGGTACGACGCCGGGCGGTGGGGCTTGTACGGCTCGGTTGCGCCCTTGCCTGCGGCTTCTTTTTCCGCCTGCTTGCGCTCCCAGTTGGGGCGGGCAAAGGCGTTGATGGCATCATCCCCGGGGATGTCGATTTCTTCCGTTTCGGGGTCTACCCATTCACCCTGCCAGTCGCTTTGCGCCAAGCCCGTTTCAAAGTGCGCCTCACTCCACGCGCCGGGGGTGTCGTTTTCGTCCCACAGGCGCACGCGCCAGCACCCACGCACGCGGGAGCCGCCCACAGTCGGGGCATCGGCGTGCACGGCGGCGCTCTGCACCTTGCCGCTGTGCCAAACAGTCTCGCCGTTCGCGGTCAGTTCAATTTCATAGGCAGTCTGGCACACGCCGTCAACGCACTGCCAAGACAAGAACAGCGGCCCGGCATCCATGCCAAGGGGCGCGGTAAGATGATTCGTTTTCAGGTTTATTGCTCGCATCGCTGGGTACTCCTTTTCAATTTACTGCCTATATTATAATGGAAATTTCCCAGCGGGCGAACTCAGAAATTACGGATAAGGGATAAAAATTTCAAAAGCATCGAATAATACATAAATTTTTATTCCATTTCCGGATTTTATGCCCCCACCGTGCACCACCGGCGGGGATTTTTTATTGACATTTTTGGTCTATCGTAGTAGACTATAGACAGAGACAGGTCTATTGCAATAAACCAAAAGGAGCTTACCCTATGCTGAACCATGAACCGCTTCGCCTTGCTGACGGCGAATACCGCTTTGCCTGCCTTGTGTGGGACAACGAGCCGCTACCCAGCGGGCAGTTGGTCGCGCTGGCCGCCGAGGGGCTGGGCTGGAAAAAAAGCACGACCTACACCGTTTTAAAAAAGCTCTGTGAGCGCGGCGTGCTGCAAAACGCCGATGGCCGCGTGACGAGCCTTATTAAAAAGGAGGACGTCCAGCAGGCCGAGAGCGCCGCAGTGGTGGACAAGACCTTTGACGGCAGTCTGCCGCGGTTCGTGGCCGCGTTTTTGAACTCAAAGCCCATCAGCGACGCCGAGGCCGCCGAGATCCGTGCACTGCTCGACGCCGCCCGCTATAAGGAGGAATAGCCATGCGCAGTACCGTTCTTGCCTTTTTACTGTTGAGCGCCCGCGGCGGTGTGGCCGCGCTGGCGGCGTGCCTGGTCTGCAAGACCCTGCGCCGCGCCCATGCGCCCAGTCGGCTCCTGTGCTGGCTGTGGCTGGCCGTAGGGCTGCGGTTCGTGCTGCCGTGGGGCATCCCGCTGAAGCTGCCCCGCCCGGAGAGCGCCCCGCTGGCCGCTGCCGCCGACACCGTGCAGGAGCTGGGCGAGCTGCCGCTGCTGCCCCCTGCCCCCGCCGCAGCCGCAGCTGCGGCCCCGCTGCCTTGGTACGCCCGGCTGACGCCGTGGCACGCGCTGGCGGCGGTCTGGCTGGTCGGTGTGCTGGTGCTGGCCGTGCGCGGAGCCGTCGGCTACCTGAAATTAAAGCGCTGTGTGGCGCTGGCCTGCAAAACGCCCGACGGCTGCTACGGCGGGGCGTGCGTGCCCACGCCGTTCACACTGGGCTTTGTGCGCCCGCGCGTCTACCTGCCGGACAGCCTGCAAGGCCCGGCGCGGCAGGCTGTGCTGCTGCATGAGCGGACCCACATCCGCCGCCGCGACCCGCTGGTGAAGCCGCTGTTTTATGCCGTCGTCTGCCTGCACTGGTTCAATCCGCTGGCGTGGCTGGCCTTGCGCGCCTTTGAGCACGACATGGAGGCCGCCTGCGACGAGGCAGCCGTGCAGGACTGCACGCTGGCCGAGCGCAGCACCTACTGTGAGAGCCTGCTGCAGTTTGCCATGCAGGGGCGCCCCATCCGAACACCCGGAAGTCTTGCCTTCGGGCAGGGCAGCGTGAAGGAGCGCATTGTGCACCTGCTGCACTACCGCCGTCTGGGTGCGGGGGCGCTGGCGCTCTGCGCCGTGGCCGTGGGCGTCAGCGTGACAGCCTGCATGGTGCGCCCGCAGGTGGAAACGTCCCACGCCGCGCCGGAGCCGCCCGCCGCTACTGCCGAGACCGCAGAGCCGACACCGACACCTGCGCCCACGGAGACGCCCGCAGCCATGCCCGCCGCGACGCTGCCGACGTTAAGTGACGCCGCCAACAGCCCGCGCTTTGTCTGCCCGGTCAAGTACAAATATATTTCCCGCTTCATGAGCAAGGACAGCGGCCACCGGGGCGACGACCTGCATGCCGCCGAGGGCACCGAGATTTACGCCGCCGCGGACGGTGTTGTGCTGGCCGCGCAGGAGCATTACAGCTGGGGCAATTTTGTGGAGATCGACCACGGTACCGACGCCGACGGTCTGCGCTGGGTCACGCTGTACGCCCACATGAAGTCCTGCGCCGTTGTGCCCGGGCAGACCGTGACCGCCGGTCAGGTCATCGGGTACGTGGGGCATACCGGCTACACAACCGGCAACGCCTGCCATTTTGAGATGCATGTCAACGGCACGCTGGTGGAGCCGCGCTATTTTACCGCCTACGACGGCAGCGATGCCGCCGAACTGACGCAGGAAAAGGCAGATGAAATCCTGGCCGAAGCTGTGCGCAATGCGAGTTCCGACCAGGTGACTGCCGCCGATGGAGCCGCAGCCCTTTCCGGCGTGGAGCTCTTTACCCTGCCGGTCGCGCCCCCGCCGCAGGTCAGCGGCTATGACCCCGAAAACGGCCACCCCGGCATTGACTTTGCCGCTGAGGAGGGCGCGGAGGTTTACGCCGTTGCCGATGGCATCGTGACCACCGCCGACTACGATGCTGAAAAGGGCAACTATGTCGTGCTTGACCACGGCGGCGGGCTGGAAACGGAGTATCAGCACTTGAAGTCGTCGCTCGTCTCTGCCGGGCAGTCCGTGGTTCAATGCCAGGTCTTGGGATATGTGGGCAGCACCGGCAATTCCACCGGGCCGCACCTGCACTTTGAGGCACGGCAGGACAGCGCGCCCGCAGACCTGACCGGGACTGCCCTATTAGCGGAGTAACAAGATGAAATACAGGCACTTCCCCGCCGCTGCTCTGGCGGCGGGGCTGCTTTTTTGCACCCTTTTTTCGGGCCTGACCGCTTACGCGGATGATAAAAATGGCGAATTAACGCAAAAGCAGACCGAGACGCGGCAGGAGTACGAAGCCGCACAGTCGGCCCTGGAAGAATTGCAAAACGAACAGACGCAGACCGAGAGCGAGGTTGCCGCCCTGACCGGGCAGGCCGCCGAGCTGGCCGGGCAAATTACCGCCGTGACCGCCGCCGTGCAAAATGCACAGACCGTTTTGGATGAGCGGCAGGCCGCGGCGGACGCCGCCCGCGCCGCACTGGACGCCAAGCAGGCCGAGTACGACGCGCGGCTGGCCGTCTGCCGTGAGCAGCTGCGCGCGATGCAGCGGCTGGACGGCGGCGGAGCCGTCTGGCTGCTGGCACAGGCCAAAAGCCTGTACCAGCTGCTGACGTTCGACGCGGTTTTGCAGCAGATGAGCGCGCGGAACAGCACGGTTCTGGCCGAGCTGGACGCCGAGGCCGCCGCACTGGAGCAGGCCCGCGCCGCAGCGGACGAGGCCGCCCTGCAGGCCGCTGACGCCAAGGCGGCACTCGAGCAGCAGCAGACAGCGCTGGCCGACACGCAGACCGCGCTGGAGGCCGCACTGCTCGACGCGAACAGCACACTGACCGCCCAGCAGGCCGCGGCCCAGGCACAGGCCGCCGTGACCGACGCCGCGAAAAAGGCGTATGAGGACGCCACCGCCGCACTGGACGCCTATGTGCGGGAGCAGAGCCGACGCTACACAACGGCGGACCTGCACCTGACGAGCCTTGACTTCCGCTGCCCGCTGGACAGCTACGGGCGCATCACGACGCAGTTTGCCGAGCCGGACCCCTGGGGCATCCCCCACCGCGGCACCGATTTTGCCACGCCGGGCGGCACGCCCATCTATGCGATTGCGGACGGTGTCGTCAGCGCCGCGCGGACGATGAACAGCTACGGAAACTGCGTGCAGGTCAGCCACGGCACCGCGGACGACGGCCACCGGTACGACAGCCTGTACGCCCACATGAGCAGTATCGCCGTGGCGCAGGGGGCCGCCGTGCAGAAGGGCGACCTGCTCGGGTATGTGGGTAACACCGGCAATGTCTACGGCGCGGGCGGCGGGTATCATCTGCACCTGGAGCTGCGCGTGGACGGTAGCAGAGTGGACCCGCTGGGGTTTGTGCCGACGCATTAAATGCCGCGTAGGGGCCGGGCATGCCCGGCCCGCAGGTGTCCCGCTGACGGGCGCTTACGGGAAGGTGCAGGGCCGGGCATGCCCGGCCCCTACGGGAAAACTAAAAGGAATGTGTATTGCTTTGACCTTCGGAGATTTTCTATACTACACAGGCTTCCATGTGGAATACACCGCGGTGCGCGTTGGACGCGGGCTGGCGGTGCTGGCACACGGCGCGGCGCGGGCGTTGCTTACGCTGCTGGCTGTGGTGCTGCGGCCCGCAGTGCGGGCGGCGGACAGCTTTAAAGCAGCGCTCACCCATCCGCGGCAGCTGGCGGGGTACGCCGTGCCGCTGCTGGCCGCCGGGGTGCTGGCATGGTTCGTGCGCACCGCGCTGGCGCGGCCCTTTGTGCTGCGGGTCGAGGTCGGCGGGCAGGTCGTGGGCTATGTCACAGACGAGCAGGCGTTCGACGCAGCCCGCGCCGACGTACAGGCCCGTCTGACCGGCGTGGCCGACTGGAACGTCCAACCCGCGTACACCCTTGTCATGGCCGACGCCGACACCCGCCCCATGACCGAGCGCGAGACCGCCGATGCCATCCTGCGCGCCGCAGGCGGCGAGATCACCGAGGGCACCGCCGTCTATCTGGACGGCGCACTGCGGTTCGTCACCGACGAGGGCGACCACCTGCGGCAGTTTTTGTACGCTGTGCGTGCGCCGTGGCAGACCGACGGTGTGCAGACCGACTTTGTCCACGCCCTGCGGCTGGTGGACGGCATCTACCCTGCCGCGGCCATCACACCGTACCGCGACCTGACCGCCGCACTGCGGGCGGACGACCTTTTGCAGGTCAAGGCCGTGCGGTACGAGACCGTGACCCGGGAGCTACCGTTCGAGACCCAGACCATCGAGGACGCGGGGCTGGATTTTGGCAAAACCGAGACCGTACAGGCCGGGCAGAACGGCAGCGAGCTTGTCACCAGCGAGATCACAACCGTGGCGGGCGAGGTCGTCAGCACCCGCGTAGTGGATGTGCAGCTTGTGCAGGCCTCCGTGCCGGAGGTCATCCACCGCGGCACGCGGCTGAAAAGCGGCATGATCGGCAGGCTGGGCACAGGCAGCTTTCTCTGGCCGGTGCCGGGGTATTCGGGCATCAGCCGGTGGGCCAGTCTGCCCTATGGACACCGCGGCGTGGACATCACGGCCCCCTACGGCACGCCGATCTATGCCGCCGACGCGGGCACGGTCATTGCCGCCCAGTGGCACAACCACCCCACCATGAGCTGGGGCTACTATGTGGAGATTGACCACGGCAACGGGTACAAAACGCTGTACGCCCACATGTCGTCCTTTGTCGTGCAGGCCGGGCAGACCGTGGAAAAGGGGCAGCTGATCGGCTATGTGGGGGCCACCGGCGCTGCCACGGGTCCCCACTGCCATTTTGAGATGTACTATAACAATGCACTTATCAGTGCGCGGAATGTATTCCCGGATATGTGAGGCACAAGGCAGACGGGCTGCCGCCGGGTTGTCGACTTAATTTATTTTGCAAATCGCTTTACTTTTTGCTTTCCGTATGGTAAAATTCTTTGCATAGTAAAGCTGACTAAGCTCTCGTTCAGGTGCAATGGCGCACACGAACGGGAGCTTTTTGCCTAAAACGAGGTGTTACCATGGATCACATTGACCGTAAAATCATCGACCTTCTGCAAAACAACGCCCGCGCACCGTTAAAAGAAATTGCCGACCATGTGTTTTTGTCCAGCCCCGCTGTGTCGGCCCGCATGGCCCGGCTGGAAAGCTCCGGCACCATCACCGGCTACCAGGCACAGGTCGACGCGCCGAAGCTGGGCTACATGGTCAAGGCGTTCATCAATCTGGACATGGACCCCCAGCGTAAGCCAGAGTTTTACCCCTATATCCAGAGCTGCCCCCATGTGGTGGAATGTAACTGCGTCACCGGCGATTACAGTATGCTGATAGAGGTGCTGTTCGGTACGACACAGGAGCTGGATCAGTTCATCAACCATCTGCAGCAGTTTGGCCGCACCCGGACGCAGATCGTCTTTTCGACGCCCGTGGAGCACCGCGGCGTGCCCGTAGCCGAGCCGGAGGAGAAGCAATAAAAAACAAAAAGCCTTCCCCCATCGGGGGAAGGTGGCCGAGCGAAGCGAGGTCGGATGAGGGCGAAGCTTGCGCTGTTTCCTGTAAACGGGATATTGCCGGCAACGCGGCCCTCATCAGTCCGCTTTCCCCGATGGGGAAGCCTTTTTCCGTTATAAGTATCCCCCGCTCCGCAGAACAAAGATCCAGCCTGTCAGCGTCAAGGCGGAGAGAAGGGTCGTCAGGGCAATGCAGCTCGAGGTCAGCACGCCCTCATGGCCCATGTTCCTGCTCATGACATAAGCGCTCGGCGTCGTGGGACTGCCCAGCATGATAAGCAGTGCGACGAGTTCCTCATTCCGAAAGCCCAGCGCTACCGCGCAGGGCAGGAACACCGCCGCAAGGCCCACGGTCTTGATGAACGCCGCCGCCAGCGTGGGGCCGAGCTTTTTGATGGCCTTTGTCCCCTCAAACGACGCGCCGATGGACAGCAGCGACAGCGGCGTGGTCAACGACGCAATGCTGCTGATGGTTTTGGTCGCGATCTGCGGCAGCGTGAACGGCAACAGCGCATAGACCGTGCCGAACACAATGCCCAGCAGGATCGGGTTTGTGGCCACACCGCGCAAGAGCTGCTTCGGGTCAGGCACGCCGCGCTGCTCGGGCGATTCCAGCATCAAGATCAGCACTGCAAAGATGTTGAAAAGCGGCACACTGCCCAAAATCATGAGCGGGGCCATGCCGGCGCTGCCGTAAATGTTCTGGATGAACGCCACGCCCAGCACGGCGGCGCTGCTGCGGTAGCCCGCCTGCACGAACTCGCCCACCAGCGTCTTGTCCTTCAAAAAACGTTTAGCCCCCGCCCAGACGGTCAGGATGCCGACGAGGGTGGCGGCAAAGCAGAACAGCACAAACCTGGGCCGGAAGTCGTGCAGGATGTCCACGCTGCCCATGTCCAGAAACAGCATGAGCGGCAAAGTCACCTTAAAGGTCAGCCTGTCCGACGCCTTGCAGAACGCGGGCGGCAGAAAGCCGAGCTGCCCCAGCGCGTACCCCACCACCATGACAAGGAACACCGGCAGGGTCGCGTTCAGGCTGAAAATTAAATTTTGCATGGCAGTTCTCCCCTTTTTTTGCTGCCTTTATTCTACCATTCCCAACAAGTCTTTACAAGGCAGGGATTTTGCAAAATCTTTTTTCGGCAAAAGCCTTGACTTTTCCGGGGTGTTTGTGCTAGAATATCTCTTGCAGTCAATGCAACAAGCGGAAGTGCTGGAATCGGCAGACAGGCACGTTTGAGGTGCGTGTGTCTATGACGTGTGGGTTCAAGTCCCATCTTCCGCACCAACCAAAAGAGCGCTGAATCGCTAAGGTTCAGCGCTCTTTTGGTTTATCAGTACCCACTCTTTCAACAAAGCCTCTCACAACGTACATAGAACAAAACAGGCCGCACAGCCTGCGCCATTCTTTAATGGCGGCAGCCGTGCGGCCTGGTCTATTTGAATCATTCGTAAGTGCGGCGTCCGGCAAAAATGCACAGAGGGCGGTTACACTTGCCGGTGCCCATCAGCTGGGTGGCAACACACAGGGTTGCGCCGGCGCTGGAACAGGCGGGGATGCCGTCATAGAACAGCACCTCCCGTGCGGCGCGCTCGGCATCGGCCGAAGAGACCGTCAGCACGGTATCCACTACATAGGGGTTATAGTTTTCCGGCACAAAACCGGGTCCGATGCCGGCAATGCTGTGGTGGCCAATGAACCCGCCGGAAATGGCGGCGCATTCGCTGGGCTCCACGGCCACAATGCGGATCATGCTGTTCCAGGCTTTCAGGTATTCCGCCACGCCGGTAATGGTGCCGCCGCTGCCCACGCCGATCACCACAGCATCAATCGCATCCCCGGCGGCTTTTAAAATCTGGGGACCGGTCACGCGGCGGTGGTATTCGGGGTTGTCATCATTGGCAAAGTAGTTGGTAAAGTAACCGTTATAGCGGGCGGCGGTGTCCTTGGCAACCTGTTCCAGCGCACGGCGGCCGCCGCTGCCGCATACCACAATGCGCGCCCCCAGGTTTTGCAGATGCTGCCTGCGGGAAAGCGGCAGGCTGCTGGGCACCACCAGAATGCAGGGGTGGCCTGTGGTGGCGCAGCTTACCGCAAGGGCAGCGCCAAAGCTGCCGGAACTGGCTTCCACCACCGGCATGCCGGGCTGCAATGTGCCGCGCTCGGTGGCAAAAGCCAGCATGGTTTCGGCCACGCCGTCCTTACAGGTGCCGGTAGCGCCGCCGAAATCCAGATATGCCAATATGCTGGAAGCAAGTTCGTGCCGCCCGGAATACCCCGAAAGCCGCACCACCGGGGAACGGTACACGTCCTGATAATAGCTCTGCAATATTGCCATAGCCTGGCAGACCTCCTTGCAAAAATCAGGCAGGGGAGAACACGCAGTCCGTAAAATCCGCCCCGTTCTGTAAATTTCACCCAATATACAACATATTATAGCATATCCGGCGCGGCTTTGTACATGAAAAAAACATATTTTGCCGCAGTTTTTACGGCAAAAATGCTGGGCGGGCACAAAAAGCTGAAAAAAACGCAAAAAACAGCCGGATACCGCACCTTTGGGCCTTGACAGTATAACTTTAGAGTGTTATAATTCAAAAGCTGTAAAGAAAAAACACTTTACAGCAGTCAGAGGAACAGACAACACAAAGGGGGCACGGCCGTGGCAGCCAAAGCAGGTAAGGACCTTGGGTTTTCCATCCTGCTGGATTATTACGGCATGGTCCTGACGGAAAAACAGCGCAATATTCTGACAGAATATTATAACGATGACCTTTCGCTGGCCGAAATTGCCGAAAATTATGGCATAACCCGCCAGGGAGTACGGGATGCCATCAAGCATGGCGAAGCGACCCTGATGGAGATGGAGGAAAAGCTGGGCACTGCCCGCCGGACCGAAGCCATTCGGGCAGATCTTGCCCGGCTGGAAGAGCTTGTCAGCGAGGTGCGCGTGTGCAATACTGGGTTGTTTGAACCGGATACCCGCGTTCAGCGGGCTACCGAGGAGATGCTGACCATTATTCACCGCCTTGATACGCAGGAGGAACTGCCCGATGGCATTTGAATCTTTAAGCGAGCGTCTGAACGGCGTTTTCAAAAAACTGCGCGGCAAAGGCAAGCTGAGTGAAGCGGATATCAAGGCTGCGATGCGGGAAGTCCGCATGGCGCTGCTTGAAGCGGACGTCAACTACAAAGTCGCAAAGGATTTCTGCGCGCAGGTTTCGGAGCGCGCCATGGGCCAGGAAGTGATGGAAAGCCTGACCCCCGCCCAGCAGGTTGTCAAGATCGTCAACGAGGAACTGACCAAGCTGATGGGCGGCGAGGAACCCCAGACCCTGCACATCAAAAATAAGGGCCAGACCGTTATGATGATGTGCGGCCTGCAGGGTAACGGTAAAACCACCCATGCGGCAAAGCTGGGCCGCTTTTATAAGGCCCAGGGCCGCCGCCCACTGCTGGTAGCCTGTGATATCTACCGCCCCGCAGCAATTGACCAGCTGCGCATTGTAGGCGAGCAGGCAGGCGTTCCCGTCTATGAGATGGGCACCGAAAAGCCGGAAAAGATTGCCAAGCAGGCAGTTGAGTACGCCAAAGACCACGGCTATGATATCGTTATCATTGATACCGCAGGCCGTTTGCAGATTGACGACCAGCTGATGGACGAGCTGGTGCGCATCAAGCAGGCTGTTGAGGTGGATGAGACCCTGCTGGTTGTGGATGCCATGTCCGGTCAGGAAGCCGTCAACGTTGCTAAGACCTTTAACGAAAAGGTTGGCATCAGCGGCGTGGTCCTGACCAAAACGGACGGCGACACCCGCGGCGGTGCGGCGCTTTCGGTTCTGGCCGTTACCGGCAAGCCGATCTACTTCCAGGGCACCGGCGAGAAGCTGGATGCGTTGGAGCCGTTTTACCCGGCGCGCATGTCCAGCCGGATCCTTGGCATGGGCGATGTGCTGAGCCTGATCGAAAAGGCCCAGACCTTGCAGAATGACAAGGAAGCTGAAGAAGCCGCCAAGCGAATGATGGCCAACAAGTTCGATATGAACGATATGTTGACCCAGTTCGCCCAGATCCGCAAGATGGGCGGTGCGTCCGCGCTGCTGGCCATGATGCCTGGCGCCAACCAGATCAGCTCCGAACAGATGGACCAGATCGATGAAAAGGCGCTGCCCCATATTGAAGCCATCATCTACTCCATGACGCCGGAAGAGCGTGCGCATCCTTCCATCATCAACCCCAAGCGCAAGCGCCGCATTGCGGCGGGCAGCGGCCAGACGGTTGAGGACGTGAACAAGCTGCTGCGCCAGTTTGAAGCCATGCAGAAGATGATGAAAAAGGTCAAGCGCAACCCCAAGGGCTTTATGCGCGGCCTTGGCGGAATGAGAGGTCTGCGCTGAGCAGCCTGTTATGAATTTGATATGACCCGTAAGCCTCTCTGGCCCCAGGGTGATATATAAATTGCAAGCCCACGAGGGAAAACCACGGGGCCGTAAAAACAAAATTTTGGAGGATATTTACCATGGTTAAGATTCGTCTGCGCCGCATCGGCGCCAAGAAAGCTCCTTTCTACCGCATTGTTGTTGCTGACAGCCGCTTTGCTCGTGACGGCCGCTTCATCGAAGAGATCGGCTACTACGATCCGACCAAGGAGCCCAGCGTTGTCAAGATCGATGCCGACAAGGCTAAGCAGTGGCTGGCCAACGGCGCTCAGGCTACCGATACTGTTCGTGTTCTGCTGAAGAAAGAGAACATCCTGTAATTAAACGGAGGAACGCCACATGCAGGAACTGCTGATTGCCGTTGCCCGTGGCCTTGTGGAAGATAAGGACGCGGTGCAGGTAACGGTTGACCCCGCGCGTGAGGACGGCACGGTTGTGTACCATCTCACGGTGGCAGAAGGCGACATGGGCCGCGTGATTGGCAAACAGGGCCGCATTGCCAAGGCAATCCGTGTTGTCATGCGTGCCGCCGCCGTCCGCCAGAACGAAAAAGTCGTGGTGGAAATCGGCTGATTTTTGCCACCCAGCACTCTGCCGCTTTGCGCGCAGGGTGCTTTTTATTTGCCGCCGCTTTTGTGTGATTTATTCTAGGAGGTTCCCCCTATGCAAAACTATCTGCCCGCCTGCAAAATTGTTTCCACTCACGGTGTCCGCGGCGAAATGAAAGCCCTGCCGCTGTGCGACGGCGCACAGTTCCTGGCCAAGTTCAAGCGCCTGTACGCTGCCGCAAACGGTAGCGGCGAGGTTGCGCTGCGCGGGGTGCGCGCCCAGGGCAATATGCTGCTGATCAAGCTGGCCGGGGTGGAGGATATGGATGCCGCCCGCGCCCAGGTGGGCAAAACCTACTATTTTGCCAAGGCGGATGCCAAATTGCCGGAGGGCCGCTATTTTATTGATGATCTGATCGGCTGCACTGTGCTGCATGCGGACGATGGCCGCACCCTTGGCATCGTTGCAAAGGTGGACCACCCCGGCGTACAGGATATCTATATTGTGCGCGATGCAGCGGGGGAGGAGCACTGGATCCCTGCCGTGGCGGAGTTTGTGGTGGATGTGGATATTGCGGCCCGCACGGTAAAAATGCGCCCCATTGCGGGTATGTTTGATGAGCCGGTCAACGGCGATGAGGAGTAATTGATGCGCATTGATATTGTCACCCTGTTCCCGGAACTGTGCGATGGCTTTTTGAGCACCAGCATCCTGGGCCGTGCCCGTGCCAAAAACCTGTTTGAAGCGCACTGCCACCAGATCCGGGATTACACCAAAAACAAACAGCGCCAGACGGACGATTACCCCTATGGCGGCGGCTGCGGCATGGTGCTGTATGCTCAGCCCATTGCAGATTGCCTGCGCGCTGTGGCGGACCAGTGCGCCCAGCAGGGCCGCGCCAAGCCCCATGTGGTGTTTTTGACCGCCGCCGGGCAGCCCTATAACGAGGAGACCGCCCGTCGGCTTTCCAGCTATGAAAGCCTTGCGCTGGTGTGCGGCCACTATGAGGGCATTGACCAGCGCGTGATCGATACCTTTGGCGATGAGGAAATTTCCATCGGCGACTATGTGCTGACCGGCGGCGAGCTGGCCAGCCTGGTGGTGGCAGACAGTGTGCTGCGCCTGCAGCCCGGCGTGCTGGCCGAGGAAAAAGGCTACCAGGATGAAAGCTACTGGGACGGCTTGCTGGAATACCCCCAGTTCACCCGCCCGGAAGTGTGGGAGGGCCAGGCCATCCCGCCGGTGCTGCTGACCGGGGACCACAATAAAATTGACGCCTGGCGCGGCCGCCAGAGCCGGGAACGCACCCGCCAGCGCCGCCCGGACCTGTATGACCAGTGGTGCGCCACCCACCCGATCACCCAGATCCCGCGCTGGAAGCGTACCGAGCGTGCCCAGCTGATCAAGACGGATGCCCAGCTGGATGCAGCCGCAAAACTGTTTGCCGAAGGCTGCCGCACCGTCTGCCGGGATGTGTGCACCGAAGCAGGCCTTGCAGAATATACGCCGGAAGTCATGCGCCAGCGCCTGGAAGAAGAGCGCAAGACGGGCTGGGCATTCTACCTGCACACCACTTCGGATACGCCGGACGGCATGGTGGGTGTCTGCCATAAAACGGGGGAGATCGGCCACCTGTTTGTCACACAGTCCGCCCGCGGCAGCGGCATTGGCACAAAGCTGCTGGATTTTGCGCGCAAAAAACTTGCGGAGCACGCCCGGCCCTGGCTGGCTGTGCTGGATGTAAACACGGCGGCCATCGGCCTTTACCGGCGCATGGGCTACCTGCCGGATGGCGTGCGGAACATGTACCAGCCGGGGGTGGATGCAGCATTCTGCAAGCCCTGCAAAGAGCTTGTTATGCGCTATCAGCCCCAGAATCAAGGCTGAACCTGCGGTATTCTGTCGGTTTTTCGTACAGGTTTTGTAGTCTATCTACAATCCGGTTGAAAATAAACTAGTAAAGTTGCACAAGCGGGCCCGGCGCGATTTGTGCCAAATGCGGAATCCTGCCAAAATTGCAAATTTACACTGTACAAAGTCGAACAAATGGGATAAAATATAAACAATCAAGGCGGCACTGATTGTGCAATACCGCCTGAAAGGAGCCCGCGGTAGAGAACTTGGGCGTATCTTTTCATATAAGTAGGAGAGAATAATTATGTACGTTAAAGAAGTTACCGTTGAGAATCAGGTAGGTCTGCACGCTCGTCCGGCCACCTTCTTCATCCAGAAGGCAAACGAGTATAAGTCTTCCATTTGGGTCGAAAAGGAAGAGCGCCGCGTCAACGCTAAGTCCCTGCTGGGTGTTCTGAGCCTCGGCATCGTTGGCGGCACCACCATCCGTATCATTGCTGACGGCACCGATGAACAGGCTGCTGTGGATGGTCTGGTCAAGCTGGTCAACTCCGGCTTCTCTGAATAATCAGATCTTTTGTTTTTGCGGCGGGTGACTGGTCACCCGCCTTTTTTTGTCTGCGCGGCCATGCCGCGCAGACAAAAAAACACTCACCACCCTTATTCAAAAACCATGACAAAACAAGAACTGTACAAAAAAGCCTGTATGCTCCCGCTGCTGCCGGGGGTGTATATCATCCGCGATAAAACGGATACCATCATCTATATTGGCAAAGCCAAGCGCCTGCGCATCCGTGTTTCACAGTATTTCCGCGAGGGCGTGCCCCATGACGCGAAGGTTACCCAAATGATCAACCACGCATTTGCGTTCGATGTCATCGTCTGCCAAAGCGAATTTGAGGCCCTGGTGCTGGAAGCCAGCCAGATTAAGGCCCATACGCCAAAGTATAATATCTTGCTCAAAGATGATAAGGGCTACAGCTATGTAAAGATCACCCACGGCCCCTGGCCGCGTATTTCTGCTGCCCTGCAAAAGGACGATGAGAACGCCGATTATATCGGCCCGTTCACCTCGGCTTTTGCGGTGCGGGAGATGGTGGAAACTGCCCAGAACTGTTTTTTGCTGCCCCGCTGCAATAAAGAGTTCCCGCGTGATATCGGCAAGGGCCGCCCCTGCCTGAATGCCCATATCGGCAAGTGCATGGCCGTGTGCAGCGGCAAAATCACCTGCGAAGCCTATAACGAAGCGGTGCAGGGTGCCCTGCGCATGATCCGGTACGGCAAAAAAGATATCGTCAAGCAGCTGAAAGAGAAGATGCAGGCGGCGTCTGACCGGCTGGATTTTGAAACAGCCGCCCTGCTGCGGGATCAGATCGCGGCCATTGACCGCGTGGCGGCGGGCCAGAAGGTGGTTATGGATGCCGGGACAGAGATGGACGTCATCGCGCTGGCGGGCACCACCCGCGCGGTATGCGCAGCGGTGCTGCGCTACCGGGATGGCCGCCTGACCGATAAGCGGGAGTTCGTCTTTCATGATACGACCGATATCGAAGCCGTGCGGGAGGAATTCCTGCCCCAGTATTATCTGGATGGCGAGACGATCCCCAAAACCATTGCGGTGGATACCCTGCCGCCGGACGCCGAAGCGCTGAACCAGGCGCTGAACGAAGCACGCGGCAGCAAGGTGGAGCTGTATGTGCCCCAGCGCGGCGATGTGGCCAAGCTGGTAACAATGGCCTACACCAACGCTGTGGAGCGCCTGGGGCGTGAGAGCGGCCGCTATACCCGCGAGGAAAAGCTGCTGGAAGAAGCCGCCCAGGTGCTGGGCCTGAAAACCCCGCCGAGGGTGATTGAAAGCTATGATATTTCCAACTGGGGCGATGGCTCCAGCGTGTGCGGTATGGTGGTGTTCAAGGATGGCAAGCCTTACCGCGCCGGCTACCGCCGCTTTAAGATGCGCACCGTTGCCGGCACGGACGACTATGCCTCTATGGCGGAAACGCTTTCCCGCCGGGCTGCGGAGTACGAGGCGGCCCGGCGCGGCGAAAAGCCGGATAATGAAACCAACCAGTTTGCCACCATGCCGGATCTGCTGCTGATCGATGGCGGCCGCGGGCAGGTGAGCGCCGTTAAACAGGCACTGCGCGGCACGGCACTGGAACATGTGCCCACTTTTGGCATGGTCAAGGATGACCACCACCGCACCCGCGCCATTGTGGATGATGCGGGCGGGGAAATCGCCATCAACCGGCACCGCAATATCTTTACCTTTGTGACCAATATCCAGGATGAAACCCACCGCTATGCCAACGATTACCGCAAGCGGATGATGCACAAAAAGTCCTATGCGGCAACCCTGACAGAGCTGCCCGGCGTTGGCCCCAAGACCAGCGCGGCACTGCTGGCACATTTCAAAACTGTAACGGCAGTCAAGCAGGCGTCCATTTCGGACCTGGAAGAGGTCAAGGGCATCAGCCACGCCAAGGCGGAAATGCTGTACAACGCCCTGCGTAATGGTGTATAATGATTTTATCTCGGGCGGTGCTGCCGTCCAATAAACAGTAACAGAACGGAAATTTGCTTTATGCTGATTTTGGCTATTCTATTCACGCTGGTGCTAGCCTCCGCCTTTGCGGTGGTGCCCGCCCGCCTTGGCTGCCGAAAGCCCACCCGTGCCGATGGATGCTGCGCCTTGCTGCCCGCCGTACTTGTCTGGCTTTGGGCCGCCTGCATCTGGTCCAAGCCGGGGCTGACCATCGGGTTTGACGCCTTCCGCTGCCTTGGCATCACGGCCATGGTGCTGTGGGCTTGCGGCCTTGCGGCGGGGTTCCGCCATGCCTCTGTGCGCAAATGGACCGCGGCGGCACTGCTGCTGGCAGCGTCCCTCGGGGCCGAGGTATTTATCGGTAACCTCAACTTTTGGGCCACCCACAGCTATGAGCCTGTCGACCTGCGGGCCTACCTGCAGGAGGCCGAGGACGACCATAACGCCCTGACGCTGGACGACGAGCATACCACCTTAACGTTCACCGGCCTGGACCGGGAGCTGTACAATCTGCAGCTTTCGGGACTGGAATATGTCTACAATGGCCCCCATCCGGAAGTGCAGAACCCGCTGTTTATCCTCAACGTCGCCGCCACGGACGAAGCCACATCAGCCTCCCGCCAGAGCTGGAACTGGGAAGTTGCCGCCAACGCCCCCCGCAGCCAGGTGCGCAGCCTGGACCTTTCCGGCAAGGCGTCCACCCTCACGCTGACGGCCTACCCCTATAACGGCGAGTACCGCCAGTATCCAGTCAGCTACACCTTGCAGACCATCTACGCCAATGTGCCCCGCGCCTTTGATTTTTCGCTGGTGCGCTGGGCAGCAGTTTTGGCGCTGCTGTCCGCCGTCTATGCACTGCGACCGGTTTCTGCTGCCTGGCGGGATGCCTACCTTACGCACCGCAAAAAGTACCGCCCCGTTGTCCTGCTGGTAGCGGTCATATTGGGTGCGGCGGCGTTCTTTGCGCCGTTTGCCGACCGCTTCAACGCCGGTGTCTCCACCAGCTTTTACAACACGGCCGATTGGGACGGCGGCAGCCGCATCAACTTCACCTTACATATCGACGATTGGGCCAGCGATGCCTCCGCCCAGTACGGTGCCCTGGCCCACAGCCTGCTGAATGGCCGCCTGGACCTGGACCCGCCCGCCGCTATGCAGGAGATGGCCAACCCCTACGACACCGCTGCCCGCCAGCAGGCTGCGCCGGACGCCCTGTGGGACGTCGCCTACTATCAGGGCCGTTACTACGTCTATTTTGGCGTCATCCCGTGCCTGCTGTTCCAGCTGCCCTTTGAGGCATTGACCAGCGTGCGGGATCTGCCGCCCAGCCTGCCGATGATCTTGCTTAGCTGGCTGTTCCTGCTGGCGGCGTTCGGCTGCATCAAACAGGCCGCCCGCCGCTGGTTCCCGGA
>OIXA01002597.1_pt1 | contig 20280 bp, 18 predicted proteins | sample 1587721 | NCBI WGS metagenome assembly OIXA01 (sample SAMEA3888900, study PRJEB22519) | human gut metagenome | biome: human gut; feature: human-associated habitat; material: faeces | place: Denmark | collected 2013 | reverse complement strand
AGAACTGTGTTAAACTATTATTATTATAGCCTGACACAGTTTATTTTACACTCTCATGAAATATATATCATCATACCCTCTAAGAAAGATGAAATACAACAATATAGATTATCAAAGATGTGTACTTATCTGCATGGTCGTGATGATACACATCGTGAATTTCAGTACACTATACCCTGACGTAAAAAACTTTATAAACTTCTTTTTCATGCAAGCGTTTTTGTTGATTACAGGCTATTTGGTAAACATCAAAAAAACGTATAAGGAATTTGCGTCTTACACCATGAAGATTCTCATTCCTTATATAATAATGGTTACCGGTTATGCTTTTGTATCAACATTACTACCAGTAAGAGATGGGGTAAACGAATTTACAATACCTATAATTCTTAATACGATATTTGTCACCTCTATTGGTCCATATTGGTTCTTGTACACTATGGCTATATGCGGGGTAATATATTATTTGACATTCAATTTGGTTGGCAAATGGAGCATAATGGGCAAATTGTGCTTATTTGCCACATTTCTTATGTTAGTCTCACAATACACTCCAGTTCTTAATTCTACGAATGCAGCTTTTTATTTCACTGGTGTCTGTTTGCGTCTGTCTGAAAAACGTCTTGATGAAATTATAAAACCATCGTTGTGGAGTATTCTGCCTTTCATAGCAATAGCAAGTTTCCCAAACTATAAGAATTGGAACTTTTTAGCGGTTACAATATTAGCATTGTCATTCCTTTCTTTCGTTCCGAAACTCATACAGAGTATCAATAACAATAAGGTCTTGGGAATTATAGGATATATCGGAAGAAATACACTTCCTATATACCTTTTTCATCCAATATTCACAATGGGAGGCAAGTTAGCATTGCCACTATTCCATTTTGATAATTCTGGGGGGTACATACGGTCTTCACTATTGCCGTTAGCATAATCGGAAGTATTGCTATTGCTGCAATCCTTGACAGATGTCACCTGTCTTATATTTTTGCGAGAAAAAGGTTCTTACGCTAATCATATCAACGATAAAATAAAACAGGTAGAATTTGAGAATGGACTATGATACAAGGTAAATTTGCTATCATGTGCAATCTTGGTAGGATTATATAAGAGTGATGTTATTGCATTGATACCCAATACTTGTTGCTTGGTGGTCACTTGAAATGTCCCAAAATGAGAATACAATGTAATTGAAAGTTAAATACGTTAAATATTCACCTTTTCGTATCTAATCAGAATCCATACGGTCACTTTTCTACCGTTTAGAGCGTATGACACTGATAATCAACTAATAATAGATACGGTAATTAAACCATACAATATGAAAGCATTAATCTCTTTTCTGACGTTCCTGACCTGCTCGCTTTGCTGCTATAGCCAGTCTTCCGTGATGGGTGCGCCGCGACCATCTGCGGCGCAGCGTGCGTCTTACAATGATATCATTAGCATTGGTGAGCTGATAAAGAGTGTGAAAGAGGGCAACGTTGGTATTAAGAAGATGGCGGAAAAGAGCGGCTATGCGTTTCGCGGGCGCTATCACGACCCTGAGTTGAACGACTTCTATTATGAGGATGTCTACTATAAGAATTGTATGGTGGCGGCAGACGGCAGTCCGATTAAATATGGTAAGGGATGGCAATGCCTATGGTTTCACCTTTTACATCAAATAGACGTTGGTTAAAAGCTGGCGTGAACTGATCTGGGACTGAGTTAGGACTAAGCTTGTGCTGGCAGATATGCCTCTCCGCCTGGAAGATAGGCTGGCAGATATCGCTTTCGGGAAGCGTATCTGCCAGCCTTTATTGTACTTATACTGTGCAGGTTATGGCGATTCTGGGAGATATGGGGGATTTTTTCGCTAACAAAAAGTTCTGAGAGATTAGTTTATGATTCGGATTTTTTCTATCTTTGTGCACGCCAAGACCACATACTGATTTCATAGGCTTGCATATTTGGGGTTAAAATTCTTCCCAAAGATAAATATAATTTGTGACTTAGAGCACTTTGATGCAAGATTTTAGGTATGTCGGTCTTGACATTTTAACTCAAGCAGCGAGCACTCGGAGATATTCATTTCAGTTTTTTATCCCAACTGGCTTATAATTCGGAAATTTTATCTAAATTTGTAGTTATATTAAACATATAGCTATGGATAAACAATCAAGATACGCAGAACTGATCTCTCAGATAGAAGTATTCGCGAATGATGCTGACCATCCTATCAGCGTATTGTGTAATTGTGCTGCAGTAATGAAGGCAATCTTTCCAGAGGAATACTTCTGGGTCGGCTTCTATATTGTAGACGGCGGTGAACTGATACTCGGTCCGTTCCAGGGCACGCCAGCATGTACACGTATCAAGTTCGGGCGCGGTGTCTGTGGCACGGCATGGAAGGAGCAGCGCACACTTGTTGTTGAGGATGTCGAGAAGTTCCCTGGTCATATAGCTTGCTCGTCACTCTCACGATCTGAGATTGTCGTACCGTTGAAGCACAATGGGGTAGTGGTTGGTGAAATAGACATCGACAGCACCGAATTGGCTACATTCGACGACGTTGACAGACAGTCTCTTGAGCATGCGGCAGAGATTATTGCGCCTTATATGGCGAAGCTCGCCATACCTTTATGAAGCTATAGTGTGCATGGCAAGAATGCCATACCCTCCTATAATGCTGCATAAGTATGGCGAGGATGTTCTGTTTTATATAAATATTAGGGTTTAAAAGCAGAAAAATGTAAGTTCGTAGTTAAAAAGTTGCGAAAACGTTTGGTGGTTTCATAACAAATGCGTACCTTTGCAACCGCTTACAGAGCAATACGGGTAAGTCTTGCACGGCCAGCTCCCTTCGAACCCTCCAGGACGGGAACGTAGCAAAGGTAGTTGGTTGTAGCGGCGCGATGTAAGTAGCTTGCCCACCCGCCTCTTTAGCTCAGTTGGCCAGAGCACGTGATTTGTAATCTCGGGGTCGTTGGTTCGAATCCGACAAGAGGCTCAAAATGATGACGAGACAAGACTTTAAGTTTTGTCTCGTTTTTTTGTATTTGCATATCTGAGGTGTTACACGGTTGCGCCTTGGATGCAATGTGATGGTAAAACATGATGCGGTGGAGCTTGTCACTTCTGCTGCGTTTAAAAAAGAAATAATTATGGAAAAGATAGACGTTACGACACTCCACGATAATGTGTTCACAACTATTGGTAAGGAGTGGATGCTTGTTGCTGCAGGCAACGAGGAGAAGTTCAACATGATGACAGCTTCTTGGGGATGCCTCGGCTGGTTGTGGAACCATCCGGTGGCTATTGTGTACATCCGTCCGGAGCGTTATACACACGAGTTCATAGAGGCGAACGACAAAATGAGCCTTGTTTTCCTCGGCAACTCGGAGGAGGCACGCAAGGCGTATGCGTTCTGCGGTGCTAAGTCGGGCAGAGACTTCGATAAGGCGAAGGAGGCCAATCTCACACCCGTTGCAACCGAGAACGGCTGCGTAACATTCGACGAAGCACGCCTCACACTCACCTGTCGCAAGCTGTACAAAACGCAGATTCGTCCGGAGGAGATGCTCGACAAGTCGATAGAGCAGTGGTACGGCGAGAAGGGCGGCTTGCACGACGTGTATGTGGTGGAGATTCTTGACGCTTACAAAAAGTAATGCGCTAATAAGCAAAACCATTCTATATACATAATATTATATCGTACAGGTCAATTAACATTCAAACCGAACTTTGATGACAGAGAAAATAGATAAGTATAAGGTTCAGGCAGCTTTGGTGCGCTCGTTCTTCGATGCCTTCTCGCATGGCGTTATAGAGAGTCAGGTGGAAGACCCGAAGGAGAAGACGAAACCGCAGTCGGTTAAGAAGCTGATGTTGGAGCACTACGAGCACATCGCACCCGCTTTCTTCGACACCATGTTCTTCCCGTTGGCAGCCATGAACTACAAGTACGAGGACATTGCGGCACTGGCTCGCGAAGCGCAGCAGCGTGGCGACGACATGATGGCACTTGTGCGCACGGCGTGTGGCGACGAGGCGTACTATAACGCTATGGTTGAGGAATACAAGCGCAACTTCTCGATGCTGCTTGCAGGCAGATACCTCTCCAACGCCGACCATCTTGAGGGTTATGTGCGTAAGGCGGAGGATGAGACGGAAGCATCAGTAGACTCCGACCGTGCCATCGAACTGACCGTGCGTGTCGTGATGTTCGCATACGTTCGTGGTCTGCGTCAGACGGGGGAGGGTGCACGTTTTGATAGATCGGTGCAATTGGGACAAGTGCACCCCCTTGGGGAGAATGCGCGTTCTGATCGGTCGGCGCACTTGAGACAAGTGCACCCCCTACGTGGGGCTACGCTCTTCCGTTTGATGCTCGACGCGATGAACATCCTGCTGCTTGACGAAGCTGTCGACTTTGCTGACGCAGAGGCAGCAGACCTTGCTTCGCTGTTCTTGAAGGTCTGCCAGACGCAGCATAACTTCACGGTTATGACTAACGAGATGGACCGCACATATTCTGAATTAATGAAGGAATAATAACATATACTATGACACAGATTCCGGTATTGCTGCTCACAGGTTATCTGGGCAGCGGCAAGACAACATTGTTAAATCGTATCCTTTCCAACGAGAAAGGCATTAAGTTCGCCGTTATCGTGAACGATATCGGCGAGGTGAACATTGACGCCGACCTCATCCAGCAGGGTGGAGTTGTGAACAAGCAGGACGACAGTCTGGTGGCTCTGCAGAACGGCTGCATCTGCTGCACGCTGAAGATGGACCTTATAGACCAGTTGCGCGACATCATTAACATGAAGCGCTTCGACTATATCGTCATCGAAGCGAGTGGCATCTGCGAACCAGCACCAATCGCACAGACTATCAGTTCGATGGTGACACTCGGTCCGCAGTATATCACCAACGGCATTCCGCGTCTTGACAGCATCGTGACCGTGGTGGACGCGCTGCGCATGAGAGACGAGTTCAACAACGGCAACGCTCTGACACGCGACGGACTTGAAGACGAAGACCTCGAAAACCTCGTAATACAGCAGATAGAGTTCTGCAACACGATACTTCTGAACAAGGCTGCGGAGGTGAGCGCTGACGATCTGCGCAAACTCACCGAGATAATCCGCGCCATTCAGCCTAAAGCAGAAATCATACCATGCAACTACGGCGACGTAGACTTGGAGCGTCTGCTCAACACCGGTCGCTTCAACTTCAACGAGGTGGCTACATCGGCTGCATGGATTAATGAGATTGAGAATCATCACGGCGATGAGGAGGATGACGATGATGATGATGAGCATGAGCACCATCATCACGACCATGAAGATGAAGATCATGAGCACCATCATCACGACCATGAAGATGAAGATCATGAACATCATCATCACGACCATGAAGATGAAGAGCACGAGCACCATCATCACGACCACGACTGCCTTGGCGGTTGCGGACATCACCATCACCACGACCATGAAGGCGGCGAAGTGGAGGAGTATGGCATTGGCACGTTCGTATATTATCGCAGAAAGCCGTTCGACATGAACTTCTTCGACAACTTCGTGGCACGTCTGTTCCCGAAGAACGTCATTCGATGCAAGGGATTGTGCTGGTTCAAGGAAGAGCCCGACATGTGTTATCTCTTTGAGCAGGCAGGCAAGCAGATGGAGCTGAAAAACGCCGGACAGTGGTACGCCACAATGCCGAAGGACGAACTGCAGCAGATGCTTGAACGTGAAGAAGGACTGCGCAGAGACTGGGACGAGAAGTATGGCGACCGTATGCAGAAGCTCGTGTTCATCGGTCAGAAACTCGACAAAAAGACAATAAAAGAACAGCTCGACATGTGTCTTACGGATGTAGAACTGTAAAAGGACTTACGGAATTATAACATAAAGCAAGAGGGTATGGCGGAATAGCCATACCCTCTTTATTTTTTAGTCTGCGTGGGTATGACATGGATGCCATACCCTTCTATATTAGAGATGCTTCATGATGTCGAGTAGGTGATCCCAAACCATCTGGACAGTCGGGATGTGCAGACGCTCGTCAGGAGTATGCACGTCGCGCAGCGTAGGACCGAACGAAACCATGTCGAGGTTCGGGTAGCGCTCCGAGAACAGACCGCACTCCAAGCCAGCGTGGATGCCCTTAACGATAGGATCCTTGCCGAAGAGCTTCTTGTACGACTCTACAGCCACCTTCGTGAGCTTGCTGTCCGGGTTCATCTTCCAAGCGGGATAGCCGTCGCTCATCTTCACCTCAGCGCCAGCCAGTTCGAAGGCAGCTTTCACGGTGTTAGTCTCGTTCTCGAGGTTGCTCATCACGTTAGAGCGCTGCGAAGCCACTACGTTGATCTCGTTCTCTGCGGTCTGAACGCTTGCCACATTGTTAGAAGTCTCGACCATGTATGCCAGAGCCTCGTCCTGGCACATAGCGAACACGCCGTTGTCGACAGCCTGCATGCAGAGGATGAAGCGGCGGCTTGCGTCCTTCGGCAGTACGCTCTCAGCGTCGGTGCTACCGAGGTTGAACTCCATAACCGGCTCGGTTACGTGGAACTCCTCCTCGATGTTAGCTGTGAACACGTTCCAGTCGGCACGAACAGTCTCCTTCTCGCTTGCCGGAACAGCGAATACGATGCTGCCATCGCGAGGAATAGCGTTGTGCAGTTTGCCTGAGTTGAACTTAGCGAGGCGAAGATCCATCTTCTCCTGCTCTTTATAGAGGAAACGAGCGAGAATCTTGATGGCGTTGGCGCGCTTCTTGTTGATATCGTCGCCAGAGTGTCCGCCCTTCAAGCCCTTTACCGAAGCCGTGAGGAAGAACATACCCTCGGGAGCAGCCTCACGCTCGAATGTGAAGCGAGCCGAAGTAGTCTTTCCGCCGGCGCAAGAGATGAAGATCTGGCCTTCGTCCTCAGAGTCGAGGTTGATGAGCATATCGCCTTTCATGAAACCTGCCTTCATGCCCATAGCACCAGTGAGACTTGTCTCCTCATCGCGTGTGAACACACACTCCAGCGGTCCGTGCTCGATGTCGTCGCTGTCGAGGATAGCCAGTTCGATAGCGCATCCGATGCCGTCGTCAGCACCGAGAGTTGTGCCCTTAGCGTTGAGCCATTCGCCGTCGACATAAGTCTGAATAGCGTCGGTGTGGAAGTTGAAGTCTACGTCTACGAGTTTGTCGCAGACCATGTCCATGTGGCTCTGCAGGATGAGTGTAGGAGCGTTCTCATGACCCTTTGTAGCCGGCTTGCGGATTACTACGTTGCCCGTCTCGTCGGTCTCGGTCTCTAAGCCGTGGCTCTTGCCGAACTCCTGAAGATACTCAATCATGCGCTCCTCATGCTTTGAAGGGCGCGGAATCTCATTGATTTTAGCAAACTGCTCGAACACGCGAGCAGGTTTCAATTCGCAATTGCTCATTTTCCTTAATTTTTTTATGTTGATGTTATAATAATCTGAATTTTCGGTAAATTATTTTGCCATACCGCCGATTTGCCGTACCTTTGTACCGATATGGGCGGTGCAGCCTATCTTCTGCAAAGATAATGTAAAAGGTAGACACCACAAAATAAAAAAATATAATATGATTAAATTAATGCTTATAAGCCTCGCTGTAGTGGCAGTAGCCTTCGCTTTGTTGTCGATAAAGGTGCTGCTGAAACGCAATGGCAAGTTCTCTTCACAGCACGTACACGACAATCCGGGCTTGCGCAAGCAGGGCATCCACTGCGTGATGGACCAGGACCGCGAAGCCCGTGAGCGCAACGGTGCTTACTAATATGCCTAAGTTGTATATAGTGGTACTAACTGATTTGTCTATAATATATAATGTATAGACAGGCAGGCACTTAAAATGATAAAATTAAAAAACAGAATAAATATGAACAAGAAAAACATTTTCGGCGCATTTGCACTTGCAACTGTAGCCGCTTTCGCAATGACCTCTTGCGACAAGTCGAAGAGTCAGGTTGACGAGAAGAAGGTAGAGAGCAAGCAGGCTGTGCCTTCAGACGCAAAGATTGCGTATGTAGAGGTAGACAGCATCATGTCGCAGTACAAGTTCTGCAAGGACTACTCGCTCATTCTCCAGAAGAAGGGTCAGAACATCCAGAACACACTCGCACAGAAGCAGCACGCTCTTGAGCAGGCTTACGGCAACTTCCAGCAGAAGGTTCAGCAGAACGCCTACACACGCGAGCAGGCAGAGCAGATCCAGATGTCGCTGCAGAAGCAGAACAGCGACCTTCAGGTGCTCAACCAGCGTCTGAGCGGCGAGTTCCAGGCAGAGACAGAGAAGTATAACAACGCTCTGCGCGACTCTATCCAGCACTTCCTCGCTGTATACAACAAGGACAAGAAGTACGGCTTGATTCTGAGCAAGGCAGGCGACAACATCCTCTACGCCGACAAGGCTTACGACATCACCAACGAGGTGATTGCAGGCTTGAACAAGGCTTACAAGCCGGCGGCTCCTGCAAAGGAGGAGAAGGCTGCTAAGAAGAAGTAAGTATTTCTGCAAAGAAAAAGTAAGGCTTCTTTACAGACAAAACGCATATAACCGGAGACAATGCTGCCAATAGCATAGTCTTCGGTTTTTTTGTGCTCGTACACTTTGTCGCTTATTTTGCAAATTCACGTTGTGAGTGAAGATTTTTAAACAAAATGCCAATTAAAACACAAAAATATCTATCAAATGTTTCTTTGTATTAAAATATTTATTACTTTTGCAATCGTATTGTATGCCTTTAGTGTAAAATTGATACAATTAATAATTGGAGAGTAGTAATAGATAACTAAATAGATTCATTAACTTTTAAACTTTATAGTTATGAGAAAGACGTTACTTACACAATGGGGCTCGTTCTTGCGTTGTTTGGCGCAACGAATGTTTATGCCCAGAGCACAGTAGAACTGCCTTACTCTATCACCTTCGATTCTACCAACGACGTTTGGACCGTGCTTGACGCCAGCCCGACACCTGGCACCTCATGGGAGTTCAATAACGATTGGGGCAACGACGGTTTCTGCATAGGCAATGCGTGGACAGCCACACCGAGCTACTGCATAAGGACCGACTCGGGCGAACCTAACGACTACTACGTTTCTCCTTCATTCAGCCTGAAGGAAGGCAAGTCGTACACGATTACTGTAGACGCTGCTTCGGGTCCGAACAACGAGCTGAACCTCATCCTCGACTACTTCGTAGGCAGCAAGTCGGCTGACAACCAGAAGACTATCGAATGGATCGGCTCTAAGCTCCCCGCAACCGTAGGCGAGAGCGGCGAGGTGAAGAACCAGTGGACACTCGACGCCAACAAGGACGGCGTATACCTCTTCGCGTTCCACGCACTCAACTGGGGCGCCAACAACGCTAACGACGCTATCAGCATCTACTCTGTGAAGATAGAGGAGAAGGCAGACGGCGAGCCCGATGCTCCGGTAGCACTTCCGTACGAGGTTTCGTTCGACCAGACTCTCGGCTCTATCGAGCTCAACACAGTATACGACCGCGACCCGAGCACATTCGAGTTCAGCGTACAGGAGTCGGGCAACTACTATGTAGCGTTCCACATCAGCGACTCGGAGGGTGCAAACGCTTACGGCTACATCTTCGACTTCAGTCTGGCTGAGAAGGAAGGCGCAGCTGAAGAGCCGGTGGCTACAGCTCCGGTTGCCAACCTCGCAGCAGCCGAAATCGCCACAGCAAAGAGCGTAGAACTTACCTGGACCAACCCGACTAAGGACGTCGACAGAAGGGATCTGCCGGCTGACGCAGCGCTCACCGTGAAGGTTTACGAGGGCGAGGAGCTTCTCGCTACACAGGACGCTCAGGCTCCGGGCAGCAAAGGCACATACACCCAGGAATACACAGCCGACACATTCGCCGGCGAACACAACTACAAGGTGGTTGTAGTTTACAAGGAGAAGGAGTCGGAGGCAGCTACAGCAACGCTCACCGTAGTGGTAGACGCTATCAACGGCGTGGTTGTTCCGACTGACGCAATGGTTTCGGTTCACACTCTCGGTGGAGCAGCGGTTGGCAACAACCTCTCAACACTCGGCAAGGGCACATACATCGTGACCGTGAAGATAGCCGACAGCACTATGAAGACCGTGAAGGTTACTAAGTAACTGAATTCCCATAATTAATTAATTGGGCCGCTCTGCATACCAGTATGGGATGTGGGGCGGTTTTTTTATTGCTCTTGGGCGAAAAAGAATATACGGTGGGTAGCAAATAGTACGTAATGATTAATATTTCTTTGCAAAAAGATTCGGTATATGTGAAAAATACTATATATTTGCAAATGTTATATCACTTAAAAACAGTAACCTAAAAAAATTATAGCTATGGAAGAAAAACTTCAGTTCGTGCCTTCTTTGAAGGACGCATTCGCCATCGGCGTTAAAAATCTTGTGCCGATTGTTCTCTCTGTGTTGCTTTGGCTCGTAACCGTATGGATTCCGTACGTTAATGTGGGCACTACGATAGCCTTGGCTACGCTTCCCGTGAAGCTCAGCAAGGGCGAAATGATCAGTCCGATGTTCATTTTCGATTCCGAGTACCGTCATTGCATGGGCGAATACTTCATTCTGCAGGCGCTCATCACCTCCGCCGTGTCGGTAGCCTGTCTGTTCATGTTAATACCGGCTGTTGTACTCTCGTTCAGTTGGCTGCTCGCTGTCTATCTGCTTGTGGGCAAGAAGATGAATTGGGCGCTGTGCCTCTCCGAGAGCAACCGTCTGATGATGGGCTATAAGTTTAAGGCGTTCTGCTTGAAGTTTGCCGTAAGCATCGCTCTGCTCGTTGTTTCCTACGTTCTCTTCAGCATGTTCGGCGCCATGGCCGATTTATTGGGTGTACTTGTTGTGCTTCTGTGCGTTCTTGCCGGCGTTTGCGTAATGCTTTCGGTCGACGCAGTAATCTATCGTGAGCTGGTGCTTGATAGAGAGACGGCAGAAGAGCCGGTTGCCGACGTAGAGTAAAGCCTTGGTTCCGGTACATTGTCATCGTATTGCGTCCGCCGTCCGATTGGGTCGCGTCCGCCGTCCGATCGGATCGCGTTCGGTGTCCGATCAGATTGCGTTCGGTGTCCGATCGGATTGCGTTCGGTGTCCGATCGGATTGCGTTCGGTGTCCGATCGGGTTGCGTTCGGAATCTGATCGGGTCGCGTTCGGTGTCCGATGGTTTTTCGATAGCAAAACATTCGTAAAACCACTGCCAATAGGCAGGAGTTCTCTGAAAGAGTAAAGATTAAAGCATAAGAAAAGGCTGACTCTTGCTGCGGTTTTGCAGCTTAAGAGTCAGCCTTTTTTTTAGTAGTGAATTAGAAGTCGACGACCGTGATGCCTGCTCCGCCGAACTGCACGTGCTCATCCTTGCATTGCGTCACGTTCGGCACCGACTGCAGATACTGTCTGATGAGCTGTCTGAGTATGCCGTTGCCCTTGCCGTGAAGGATGCGCACGCGCGACATACCCACGAGTATGGCGTCGTCGATGAAGTGCTGCACGGCGTTCAGCGCCTCGTCGCCACGCATTCCGCGCACGTCGAGGTCCTGGTGGAAGTTGAGCTTGTGCTGGTCGATGGTCTGACGCGTCTCGCGGCTTATGCCGAACGTTGGTGGCAGTGTCGACTCCGGTGTCTTCGTGGTGTGCTCAAGGCGCGATGTCTTCACCTTCGTGCGCACGTCGCCGAACACCACCGTTGCCTCCTTGCCCTCTACCGACTCCACGCGACCCACAGTCGTGAGTCCGCGCATGCGCACAGTGTCGCCAGCCTTAAAGGGGTGTTGAGGTGTTGAGGTGTTGAGGTGTTGAGGTGTTGAGGTGTTGAGGAGTTGAGATGTTGAGGTGGCTGGGTTCGCCGCGTTCTCCTTCTTCTCCTTCTTGCGCTTCTCGCGTCGTTCCTTGCGCTCCATAATCTGGCGCATTTTCTTCTCGATGAGGTCGTCAGCCGACTTCGTGTCTATCTCGTTCACGTCCTCCTTGAACGCTTTCAGCTCTTCGCGCAGACGCTTCGTCTCCTCCTTCTCAGCCTGACACTCGCGTATCTCGCGTATCGTGTTCTCGATGTTGCGGTTGCTCTCCTTCAGCAGTTCCTGCGCCTGCTCCTTCGCCTGGCGCAGAATCTCCTTGCGCTTGCGGTCGAGCTCGCGAATCTCCTCCTCGTATTTTGCGATAGTCTTCTCTAGGTCCTTCTCGCGCTGATGCACGTTCTGTCGCTTGTTCTCCCAGTAGCGCTTGTCGCGCACGATGTCCTGCAAGTATTTGTCGCTCTGTATGTAGTCGGAGCCCACGATGTCGCTCGCCTCGCGTATCACCTCGTCGGGTATGCCCGTCTTGCGTGCAATCTCGATGGCGAACGACGAGCCCGGCTGACCGATGGCGAGCTGGAAGAGCGGTCGCATCTCGTGGCGGTCGTAGAGCATGGCGCCGTTGGCTATGCCGTCGTGCGAGTCGGCGTAGTGCTTCAGGTTCTGGTAGTGGGTGGTTATCACGCCCCATGCGTGCTTCTTCACAAACTGGTTGAGCACAGCCTCTGCCATAGCGCCGCCAATCTGCGGCTCGGTGCCCGTGCCGAACTCGTCGATGAGCAGCAGCGTGCGTTCGCCCGCCTGTCGCATCATGTTCTTCATGTTCAGCAAGTGAGACGAGTAGGTGGAGAGGTCGTTCTCTATGCTCTGCTCGTCGCCGATGTCGATCATTATGTCGCTGAAGACGCCCACCTTAGAGCGCTCGCTCACGGGGATGGACAGTCCGCACTGCAGCATGTACTGCAGCAGACCCACCGTCTTCAGGCACACCGACTTGCCGCCGGCGTTCGGACCCGATATAATCAGTATGTGGCGGTCGCGCGTCAGCATGATGTCGAGTGGCACGATAGGCTTCTCCTGCTTCTTCAGCGCGAGCCACAAGAGCGGATGCTTCGCCGTAATCCAGTCGACCACGGGCTTCGCGCTCACCTCCGGCTCTATGCCGCCCGTGAGCTGCGCAAACTCGGCGCGCGCACGAATGAAGTCAACCTCGGCAAGCATGCGGTAGGCGTTCACGATGTCGTCTACGTGAGGACGCACAAGCTTCGTGAACTCCGTGAGTATCACTATTATCTCGCGGCGCTCGTCTGCCTCCAACTCGCGTATGCGGTTGTTCGCCTCAACCACCTCAGTGGGCTCTACGAACACCGTCTTTCCCGTCGACGACTCGTCGTGAACGATGCCCTTTATGCGGCGCTTCATGGCAGGAGCGATAGGCACAACGAGGCGACCGTCGCGCAGCGTCGGCGTAACGTCCTTGTCTACGAGGCCCTCGCTCTGCGCGGCGTGCAATATGCTATATAATGTACGCGACACGCTGCCCTCAGCCTTGCGCAGCTGCGAGCGAATCTCGGCGAGACGCGGCGACGCCGTGTCCTTAATCTTGCCGTACTTGTCGAGAATCTGGTCGATGCGGCGAATGAGGTCGGGGAAGGTGAGCACGCCCTCCGTAAGGTCGTGCAGAGTAGGGTAGTCGAAGTTGCCGTCGTCGTCGCTGCGGTTGAGGAAGCGCACTATGCCAGCCACCGTGTCGAGCGAACGGCGCAGGTCGAATATCTCGTTCTCCTCAAGGTGCGTGCCCTCGATGCGTATGCGCTTTATCGACTCGCGCATGTCGAAGAAGAACTGCAGCGGAAAGTCGTCGGTCTCCTCCTGCATTCGGCGGAACTCGCGCGTCTGCTTCAACGCCGTGTTGATGCGCTCCGCGTTGTCCGAGAAGCCCATAGCGTCCACCTTGTCCTTGCCCAACTGGCTCAGACAGTAGCCCTTCAGCAGCGAGCGTATCTCGCTGAACTGTATCTTGTTTTCAAAGTTGCTTGGATAAATCATAGGTGCAAAGTTACTGCAAACCGAAGACAATACAAAATATGCTTGCATATTTTTATTGTTGAGGTGCAGCATAACTTATTAAGAGTTACTGCAAACCGAAGACAATACAAAACAAGCCCACTTGTTTTTGTGGTGTCTGCGGCTTATACTTGTATTTCTTGCGGCTTCAGAAGCAGTAAAATGTGTAGAAACCAATGTTTTTTATTTTGATAAAGATGTGTATGGAAACAGGGTAGAGGTTAAACTGCTTCATTTTTTAAGACAGGAAATGAAGTTTGAGAATATAGAAGCTTTAAAGAAACAGATGGAAAGTGATGCAAGCTTTGCAAAAGAAATGTTTATGCTTTAGTCTGTATAGATGTCTTTACTAAATTTTGCAAAAATGTTTTGACAAAATACTTGATTATAAGATGGAGATATGCTATATTACATAGCGTATGAGCCGCCACCCAGATTAGGGACACTCCGACCCGGATCTTAGTGACAGGTGATTAAAAAATAGGAGGAATATTAGAATGATATCTAAGGAAAAGAAAGCAGAAATTATCGCTAACTATGGAAGAAAAGCAGGAGATACAGGTTCTCCAGAAGTTCAGGTTGCAATCTTAACAGAAAGAATTGCTGAATTAACAGAACATTTAAAGGTTAACCAGAAGGATCACCACTCAAGAAGAGGTCTTTTAAAGATGGTTGGTAAGAGAAGAGCTTTACTTTCTTATTTAAAGAAGAACGATATCGAGAGCTACAGAAACTTAATCGAGCGTTTAGGAATCAGAAAGTAATTATAAGGGCGGAGTTGTACCTATATTATATGTACAACTTCGCCCTGCTTTGTGTCTATATATACGGAAATATCCAGGTAGAGACAGAAGGAAAGCTATAAAATAACCATAAAAAGCAGCAGAAACAGGCATATAACAGAAGGGATAACCGAGACCACTCAAAAGAATATCATTTTTATGACGATATAATGATATGCAGATGCATATTTAAGTGGTGTTTTTTTGAGTTGTTTCGGACCTTCTGTTCAAAAACTAAACTAAACAGCCAAAAGGCAGAAACGAGGAAAGCATGTTTAAACAGTACACAATGGAATTAGCTGGCAGAACATTAAGAGTTGATGTTGGCAGAGTATGTGCACAGGCTAACGGAGCAGCACTTATGCACTATGGGGATACAGTAGTACTTTCAACAGCTACTGCATCTAAGGAACCAAGAGAAGGAATCGATTTCTTCCCACTTAGTGTTGAATACGAAGAGAAGATGTACGCTGTTGGTAAGATACCAGGCGGCTTCAACAAAAGAGAAGGAAAGGCTTCTGAGAACGCAATTCTTACATCAAGAGTAATAGACAGACCTATGAGACCTTTATTTCCTAAGGACTATCGTAACGATGTTACACTCAACAACATGGTTATGGCAGTAGATCCAGAGTGCCGTCCAGAGCTTGTAGCTATGATAGGTGCTTCTATTGCAACATGTATATCAGATATTCCTTTTGATGGTCCTTGTGCCATGACACAGATTGGTATGATTGATGGTGAGTTTGTTGTTAACCCATCACAGACACAGTGGCAGGAAGGTGATCTTCAGCTTACAGTTGCATCTACTAAGCAGAAGGTTATTATGATTGAAGCAGGTGCCAATATTATCCCAGAGGATAAGATGATAGAGGCTATCTATAAGGCTCATGATATCAACCAGACAATCATTGCCTTTATTGAAAAGATTGTAGCAGAGGTTGGTAAGGAAAAGCATTCATATGAAAGCTGTGCTATTCCAGCAGAAATGTTCGAGGCCATGAAGCAGGTAGTTTCACCAGAGGAAATGGAAATAGCAGTATTCTCTGATGATAAGCAGACAAGAGAAAAGAACATTGATGAAGTAACAGAAAAGATGAAGGAAGCTTTTGCTGACAATGAAGAATACCTTGCAGTTCTTGGTGAGGCTGTTTATCAGTATCAGAAGAAGACTGTACGTAAGATGATCTTAAAGGATCATAAGAGACCTGATGGACGTGCTATTAACCAGATAAGACCACTTGCAGCAGAGGTTGATATCATTCCTAGAGTACATGGTTCTGCTATGTTTACAAGAGGACAGACACAGATATGTGATGTTGTAACACTTGCTCCTTTATCAGAGGCACAGAAGGTTGACGGACTTGATGATAACGTTACAACTAAGAGATATATTCACCATTATAACTTCCCTTCATACTCAGTAGGTGAGACAAAGCCTTCAAGAGGACCAGGACGTCGTGAGATCGGTCATGGAGCATTAGCTGAAAGAGCACTTATTCCAGTACTTCCTTCAGAAAAGGATTTCCCTTATGCAATCCGTGCTGTATCAGAAACATTTGAATCTAATGGTTCTACATCTATGGCATCTACATGTGCATCATGCATGTCACTTATGGCAGCAGGTGTTCCACTTAAGAGCATGGTAGCAGGTATCTCATGTGGACTTGTAACAGGCGATACAGATGATGATTATGTAGTGCTTACAGATATCCAGGGACTTGAAGACTTCTTTGGTGATATGGACTTTAAGGTAACAGGTACAACAGAAGGTATCACAGCTATCCAGATGGATATTAAGATTCATGGTCTTACACGTCCTATCGTAGAGGAAGCTATAAGAAGAACAAGAGAAGCAAGACTCTTTATCATGGATACATGTATGAAGCCAGCTATTGCTGAGCCTAGAAAGACAGTAGGTGAATATGCACCTAAGATTATCCAGACAACTATAGATCCAGCTAAGATTGGTGAAGTGGTTGGACAGCGTGGTAAGGTTATCAATGCAATCATTGAAGAATGCGGTGTTAAGATTGATATAACAGATGATGGCTTTGTATCAATATGCGGTGTTGACCAGGCTGGTATGGATAAGGCTATGAAGTATATAAGAACTATCGTAGATGAATTCGAAGAAGGAAAGATATATGAAGGTAAGGTTGTAAGCATCAAGGAATTCGGAGCTTTTGTTGAGTTTGCACCTGGTAAGGAAGGTATGGTTCATATTTCTAAGATATCTAAGGAAAGAATCAATATGGTAGAAGATGTTCTTACTCTTGGTGATGTTGTTAAGTGTAAGTGTATGGGCAAGGACAAGATGGGAAGAATAAGCTTCTCTATCAAGGATGCTGAATAAATATAAATACATTAAATTATAAGGAGGATACAGACATGGTAGATCAGAATTGTGCATATTGTATGGAAGGTGAACTTGTTGCAAAGTTCGGTATTAAAATCTGTGAATTAGAAACATCTAAGGTATATCTTTTCAAGGAGCAGAGCCATCCAGGAAGATGTATCGTAGCTCACAAAAAGCATGTAGGTGATATGAATGAGCTTACAGCAGAAGAAAGAGCAGCTTACTTTGAAGATGTTGCAAGAGTTGCAAGAGCTATCATGAAAGCTTTCAATCCAGATAAGGTTAATTATGGTGCATATGGAGATACAGGCCATCATCTTCATTTTCATCTTTGCCCTAAATACAAGGATGAATATGAATGGGGCGGGGTATTCCTTATGAATCCTGACAAAAAGTATTTAACAGATGCAGAATATGCAGAAATGATTGAAAAGATTAAGGCAAATCTTTAATCCATAACATCATATTTATTAATGTTGTAGTGCGAAATATCGTTATATCTGGCTATGATATGCCAGGCATAACGATATTTTTTGCTTTTTATGCAGATATGTGGTATAATTGACGAAAATTAAACGTGTGAAGCGAAAGAAATTGTACATATTAATGTATTGCATTTATCAGAGAGGCTATTTATGGAACATACAAGAGACAATCAACAAAAGAAAATAACGGCTTCAAAAGTTGAAAGAGATGAATTATATTTATATTCGTTAAAGAAGATGGCTGATAATAATATTAACAGCAATGAGTCGCCATTGACAGGATTATATGGAATAAAAGCATTTTTCTATCAGTCCAATGAATTGATGAAAAAAAATCCGGATAAAAGATTTGCAGTAATAAGAATGGATATATATCATTTTAAAACGGTGAATGAATTCTGCGGGAGACAGGAGGGCGATAAACTGTTAAAGTACATATCAGAACTGTTTCAAAGATATATAGGAGAATATGCTGTTGCAGGACATCTGAGGGCAGATATATTTACCCTGTGTACGAAGTTTGAGGACGAACAGCAGCTTATAGATATATCAAAGGATATTAAGAAAGAGATAGACAGCTATGAGATATCATGTAAGATTATCCCGGCATTTGGCATATGTACCAATGCTGGAAATCTTGATATAAGCCTTATGTGTGACTATGCAGATCTTGCATTAAATAGGATTAAGGGCAAGGTATTCAGGGTATATGAGTTCTATGATACTGATATGCGTGAGAAAATGCTCTTTGAGAAAAAGATAGAGAATGATATACTGCCAGCACTTAAGAATGACTGCATAAAGACATATATACAGCCAAAGGTTGATATGCGTACAGGACGTATAGTTGGCGGTGAAGCACTTGTTAGATGGCAGCGTGAGGACGGAAGTATGGTATATCCGGATGAGTTTATACCAGTTATAGAAAAGAATGGATATGTGCTTGACGTTGATGACTATATGTGGAACAAGGTGTGCTATCATATAAAACAGCTTGAAAAGGAAGGCAAAACCCCGGTTCCTATATCTATTAATGTATCGAGAATGCATGTCTATCAGGAAGATTTTATAGACAGGATTAAAAAAATTACAAGCAAATATGATATCAATCCAAAGCTTATACCTTTAGAGATTACAGAAAGCGCATTTACAAGTGAAGAGAGCAGTCTTTATAGAAAGATTAAATCACTTCAGGATTGTGGATACAGGTTTTCTATGGATGATTTTGGTTCTGGTTATTCATCACTTGGAATGCTTAAGGATGAACATGTTGATGAAGTTAAGATTGATAAAACATTTGTGGATGATATAGCTACGGATAAGGGAAGAATTCTGTTAAAGAATGTTATACAGATGATCAGAGCTCTTGGCATAGACATGATAGCAGAAGGGGTTGAAACAAAGGAACAGGCTGATTTTCTTGTTAATAATGGATGTATCTATGCCCAGGGGTATTATTATTACAGACCTATGCCAATAGAAGATTTTGTGTTATTGCTTGAAAAGTCAGGTAAAGAGTGATAAAATATCTGTCGGCGTATTTTAGATAATTGAGTTAAAAAAGGAGAAATAAAATGTCAGGACATTCAAAATTTGCTAACATAGCCCATAAGAAAGCTGCTAATGATGCTGCTAAGGGTAAAATATTTACAAGACTTGGTAAGGAGATTATGGTTGCCGTTAAAGAAGGTGGACCTGATGTTAATAATAATAGTAAGCTAAGACAGGTTGTTACTAAGTGTAAGGCAGCTAATATGCCTAATGATACAATTGACAGAGCTATTAAGAAAGCTGCAAGCACAGATATGTCTGATTTTGAATCAGTTACATATGAAGGATATGGTCCTAACGGAACAGCTATCATAGTTGAGGCTTTAACAGATAATAGAAACCGTGCAGCATCTAACATAAGAAATGCATTTACAAAGGGTGGCGGTAATGTAGGTACACCTGGCTGTGTATCATTTATGTTTGATAACAAGGGACAGATAATCGTAGATAAGGAAGAATGTGACAAGGATGCAGACGACCTTATGATGCTTGCTCTTGATGCCGGCGCAGATGATTTTACGTTGATCTATCCGGCATTCCCGACAAATTATAAAATGACGAATACGATCGATGATAGCCTTGAGTATGGCGGAAGATTTGAAGAAGCTTTAGTTGCAACTCCTGTTTTAAGGAGCAGTGACAAACCATTTGATACCGATATCTATATGGCTTATCTGTATGGAAATCCGGCATTTACACACATTGAAAATTTAGATAACGAAGATGGTCTTAATATCTGTCTGATCAAGGATTCATTTGCCGTACCATTTGCCGCATTTACATCACTACGCTGCCATACGATAGACATGATCGATCCTAGATATTATGAGGGTGATTATGTCGATGCAGTCATGGAAAATGACTATGATTATGTGATCGTCATGATCTCACCGCAGGATTTAGTAGAAGAATTTTTCCCATTTGGTGTAGAGAAAGATTGAAAAAACCTGTTTTTTTTGATATACTAGATAAACTTGTATAGTATAAATATGATAGGTTAGGGGCACTATGATTAAGAAGATAGATATATTGGGTATGCAGGTCGATAATTATACCGTCAGGGAATCGATACTGCGTTTAGATACCTATATGAGCAATACCGTTTTAAATATCATTGAAACCGTCACGATGAAGCAGTTAGTCAAGGCAGCAGAGAATCCGGCGATCAAAGAGTGTCTGATGCAGGCAGACCTTTGTAT
>OIXA01002596.1_pt1 | contig 20281 bp, 15 predicted proteins | sample 1587721 | NCBI WGS metagenome assembly OIXA01 (sample SAMEA3888900, study PRJEB22519) | human gut metagenome | biome: human gut; feature: human-associated habitat; material: faeces | place: Denmark | collected 2013 | reverse complement strand
AGTGATCCAGGGGCATTCATAATGTGAAGGAGAAGTTTGCTTTTTCTGTCTCCCTGTTCCGCTTTGTCTTCTATCTCATTTTCATTGAGGTTCTGGATCGCGGAACCGAATCCGTAAAAAATACTGTTGATTACTATAAACAGCAGAAATAACATCCACCCGGCGACCGGATTATCACTACTATCCATATACACTCCTTTTTTCTGTGCGTATTATTAAGATCATAAGGCATAAGCACACAGTTATGCCCGAAAAAGTATATCACCTTACTATTTATTCGTCAAGCAACTCCACGTTATGTAGGAAGTTCCAGACTGATTTTCAGTGCTTTGTTTACTTTTGCAAGGGCTTCCGGATCCAGATGACAGATCTTGTCTTTCAGCCTTTTTTTATCAATGGTGCGCAGCTGTTCGAGAAGAATGACGGAATCCCTGACAATGTCGTAAGCAGATGCGTTGATCTCGATGTGCGTAGGCAGTTTGGCTTTATTCATCTTGGAAGTAATGGCAGCACAGATCACTGTCGGGCTGTGTTTGTTTCCTGTATCGTTCTGTATGATAAGCACCGGTCTGACACCGCCCTGTTCCGAACCGACAACCGGTCTTAAATCCGCATAAAAAATATCTCCTCGTCTGATTACCAAAATTATTCACACTCCCCAAAGCACTTTTTGTTTATATGCTTAGTATTTCCAGCTTGCGGGCGTGTATTCATTTTTTATAAATTTTTCAAATTCCAGTTTTCGCGGAAACAGTCATGTGTTCCGATATATTCTCCGTTCAGATAATAGCTGCGTGGAATCCGCTTGCCCAGATCGCAGACAAATTCATAATTAAATGTACCTGCCAGTGCTGCGATTTCTTCCACTGTAATCTCTGCATCACCATCTTTTCCAATCAACGTGACAATATCCGCTCTTGTGACATTTTCAATATCCGTTACGTCTACCATCATCTGATCCATGCAGACCCTGCCGACAATCGGGGCTTTCTGACCCCGGACCAAAACATATCCCTTAGACGATAAAGCCCTTGGATAACCGTCACCGTAGCCGACTGAAACGGTCGCAAGCTTTGTGGTTCTTGTCGTTGTAAATGTACCGCCGTAGCTGACCTTTTCGCCTGCCGGAATTTCTTTTACCATCGTAATATGGCTTTTTAAATCCAGTGCCGGGAATAATTCCACCTTTTCTTTTTTGACCTCATCTGACGGATACATACCATACATGGCAATTCCCAGTCTTACCATATCCAGGTCCACCTGCGGCATATCAATCACCGCCGCACTGTTTGCACAGTGTCTGTATGTAAAATGGATTCCTTCTTTTTCAAGACGTCCTGTAAAATCCGTAAATAATTTAAACTGATGTTCTGCCGATGTCTTGTCAGTTTCATCCGATGCCGCAAAATGTGTAAAAATGCCGTCTGCGGACAATTCCTTTAATGCCGTAATCTGCTTTACAATGGCAATACCATTCTCATCCGGTTCCAGTCCGATTCTTCGCATACCGGTATCAACTTTGATATGGCAGTGTGCCTGTTTTTTCTGCACCCTTGCAGCATCTGCAAGTAATTGTGCCGTTTCCACATCAAATACGGTTGCCGTAATTTCATAGGATACCAGAATATCAAACTCGTACGGATCTACATACCCCAGCACCAGAATCGGCTTTTTCACACCGTTTTCACGCAGATTGACTGCTTCATCAAGTGTTGCCACGGCATAGCCCGTTACTTTTTGCGCAACTGCTTTTGCCACTGCGACATCGCCGTGTCCGTAGCCGTCTGCCTTTACAACTGCAAGTGCGCCCGTATTTTCCTTTGTCAGTGCCATCAGATTATCAACATTTTTCACAATAGCATCTAAATTAATTTCTGCATATACTCTATAATACTTATTATTCTTCATTTTCCTTTTCCTCAGACTTATGTATTTGCTTCTTAGTATTATACAACAACTTCAAAAAATGTCTAGTTCTCTTTAAGCACATTTGCCACTGCATCTGCAATGTCCATGGCTTTCATGCCTGCATTGCCAAATCTGTCTGCTGCCGCATCGCCTGCCCTGCCATGCAGATAGACCCCCATGCAGATTTTTTCAAAAAATTCGTATGAAGCATTTTCTTTTCCGTTCTTCTGTGTCCGCCCGGCAAGCACGCTCCCTGCAAGAATCCCCGTGAGCGTATCGCCTGCGCCTGCCGTCGACATACCGGAGTTGCCGGAAGTATTAATATAAATGTGTCTGCCGTCCGATACAATTGTTGCCGCATCTTTTAAAACACAGACTCCGCACAGTTTTTGTGCCAGCTCCTTTGCGGATTCACAGGACGTTTCTTTTAACTGAGCGATACTTTTGCCGGACAGTCTTGCTGCTTCCCCCATATGCGGCGTATACACGTACTGCTTGGAGCTGCCTTCATTCTCTGCAATCCCGCTTAACAGTTTTCTGTTTTCAGCAATGATGTTTAATGCGTCTGCATCCAGAAGCACCGGAAGCCTTTTTTCTCTTTTAGGCTGATAGGCTATCATCTCGGCTACAATTTCTTTTGCCGTATCTGATTTGGAAAGCCCCGGTCCTGCCACCACGCAGTCTGCCCAGTCCAGCTCCCCTGCAAGCTTTGCTTTTATATCTGCGGTATCTTTATATGTTACCATAACCGCTTCCGGCACATGCGTTAATACAACGGTACGGTTGTTTTCGTGTGTGAAAACCTTCACAAGTCCGCAGCCGGTACGGTATGCCGCCCTTGCAGAAAGCGCTGCCGCTCCCGCCATATTTTCAGAGCCTGCCACAATCAACAGTTTTCCGTAGCTGCCCTTATTCGTATCCGCCGGACGGTCAAAAAAAGCCGCAATGTCTGTATCTTCCATTGTAAATGCCGCCTGCTCCCAGATTTCTGGAATTGTGCGGACGTCGGCAAAACCGGCATTGGCAACACACAGTTCTCCTGCGTATATTCTTCCCGGATACAGGCACAGCCCACATTTTGCAAAGCCGAAGGTCACCGTCATGTCTGCCCTTACGGCACAGCCCATGACCTGTCCGTCCCCGGCATTAATTCCCGATGGCGTATCTACTGCCACAATCAGGCTTCCCGTATCCTTTGCCGCATTGATTTTTGCAATAATCTGTTCATATCTGCCTGTAATTGTTCTTGATAAACCGATGCCAAAAACAGCATCTATAATACAATTATATTCACCGGCAGGAATGTCGTTCACAAACACCATTCCCAGTTTCTGCAAAATCGCACGCTGCCGATTTAACTCTTCTGTTCCTTTTCCTTCCTCTGCTGTCGTATACACCTCTGCCGAAATTCCACGTTCTGTCAGCTGGCGCGCCACCGCCATGCCGTCCGCACCGTTGTTGCCGCTTCCGCACACGCACAGCACCTTATCCGTCTTTTTAATCTTTTCAAGCACCGCCTCCGTCACACAAAGTGCCGCCCGCTCCATCAAAACCAGTGAAGGAATCCCCACCTCCTGAATCGAATACACATCAATCCTTTTCATCTGCGCACCATTCATTAATTTCTTCATAAACACCCTCCTGCCCTGTAAAACAAAAAAGCCGCCATGCAGACTTTCCTTCCCGCACAGCAGCTTTCTTCTATTCGTCATTCTCATTTAACCGGTCTAATTCACTCATGATTTCAGGACCTAAGATAGCATGCATATAAGAATACATCTGCTCGTTCATATCCTCTTTGTCCTGCTTGACCAGTAAATTTTTCTTAAGTTTAATCCGCGTGTCTTCAATCCATGCTTCCAGCCGCTCCAGGTCTTTATTGTTGCGGTTGATTTTTTCATAACACATTTTGACTGTTTCACTTCGTCCGATTCATCTTCTAGCTGGGAGATTTTATCTCTTGCTTCATAAATCAGCCGCTGGCTTTCATCCATAATTTTCTGCTTTTTCGGATCTTCGTCATTCTGGTTCATATGATTAACAATGCCCCGGAACAATCCTTTTCTAATCTTTTTTACCTGAATCAGGTCTTCGTTGACCTGCCCCTGTTTTTTGAGCAGTTCATTGACACGTTTTTCCCAGTAACGGATTTCATCCGTTTTTACAGATTCCGGCACAAGTCTGTACCACCGTTGGTCAAGCGTTAAAATCGGCAGATTTTTCAAAGCCGCATTATCCTTCATTGCCTTATATGTAAGCTGTGCCATCCGCTATTCCCCCTTTGTAAATCTTTTCTACCGTCCTTCATTTGCAATGGTATACGAAAGGCGCATCAAGCTTTCTGATAAATGTACATTTTCAACAATGACTTCATCCGGAAGATTCAAATCTGTATGGGCAAAATTCCAGATTGCCTTAATTCCGGCATCTGCTACCAGCTTACCGACTTCTTTTGCTGCTTTTTTGGGAATCGTCAGTGCTACAATCTCGATTTCATTTCTCTTAATAAAATCAGAAACGGCATCCATCATCATCACCGGGATTCCACGGATTGTCTTTCCTTCCATCTCCGGATTGTTATCAAAGACTCCTTTAATCACAAATCCACGTTTTTCAAAGTCCTCATAATTGACAATTGCCTGACCTAAGTTACCCGCACCGATAATAATCATATTATGCGGGCGGTCAATTCCTAAAATTTTGGCAATTTCATCATAAAGATACTTCACATTATAACCGTAACCCTGCTGTCCAAAGCCGCCAAAATTGTTTAAATCCTGACGAATCTGTGAAGCGGTTACTTTCATCTTTGCACTTAATTCCTTTGAAGATATTCTCTGTACTCCGCTCTCATTCAGTTCGCCCAGATATCTGTAATATCGTGGCAGACGTCTGATTACCGCAGCTGATATCTTTTTTGTTTCTTCCATACTCATGTCACCATGCTTTCTTTTCAATGTATCTTCGGATACCAGGGTCAAAAGATCTGAACCCACATGAGCTTGCTCATATGTGGGTGAACGACCTTGGGACCCGCCCGCTATGAGCATAAAAGTGGGATGAAATCCCACGATATGCGAATAGCGGGCCGGATTGTGAGAGTGCGCAGCACGAAACAATCCGTGGTTATTATAATACTTTTTATTATATCACCCCAGCACTCTTTTTGCAATATCTACGGATTCCTTGGCATCCTTTGCATAAAAGTCGGCATGAATTTCTTTGGCATATTCCGGTGTCAGAACCGCACCGCCTACCATAATTTTGCAATCCAGCTCATTTTCATGAAGCAGTTCAATCGTCTTTTTCATGGAAACGAGTGTCGTTGTCATCAGGGCAGAAAGTCCGACCAGCTTGACATCATTTTCACGGACTGCATCAACGACCGCCTGATATTCCACGTCTTTTCCGAGGTCAATCACGTCATAACCGTAATTTTCAAGCAGAACCTTTACAATATTTTTACCGATGTCGTGAATATCACCTTTGACGGTTGCAATGACGATTTTGCCTTTGCTGACCGGTGCGGCGTTACTCTGCACCATATGTTCACGAATGACTTCAAATGCCGCCTGTGCAACGGAAGCTGCCATAATCAGCTGCGGCAGGAACAGCGTTCCCTTTTCAAAGTCCTCGCCGATTTTATCCAGTGCCGGAATCAGCACTTCATTGACAATTACCATGGAGTCATTGTCTTTTAACAGTTCTCTTGTGAGGTTCGCACCCTCATTTTTTAAGCCTGCATAAACCGCATGGAATAACTGCTCTTTACAGTCACCTGCCGGTACAGCTGCCGTCTGTGCACCCGCCGGTGCCGCACTGCCTGCCGCACCTGTGCTTCCCGCTGCCGGTTTTGCCGCCGGATTGATTTTTTCAACCTTTGGCATATTGGCATAGGCTTTAATATAATCCACTGAATTTTTATCAATATTGGCAAGCAGTTTGTAAGCTCTGACCGCCCCCGTCATTTCCGGAATATTCGGATTGATAATTGGAAGGTCTAAGCCGTTTTGCAACGCCATGGTTAAGAAAATGTGGTTGACTAACACTCTGTTTGGCAGACCGAAGGAAATGTTTGACACGCCCAGTACGGTTTTTAAGCCTAACTCATGTTTTACACGGTAAACTGCATTTAACGTTTCCATAACACCTTCCTGCTCTGCGGAAGCCGTCAGTGTCAGACAGTCAATATAGACATTTTCCTTTGGAATACCGATTGCCTGCGCACGCTCTAAAATACGCTGTGCAATCTTAAAACGGTCTTCTGCCTTTGGCGGGATTCCATTCTCATCCAGCGTAAGACCGACAACTGCCGCACCGTATTTTTTTACAAGCGGAAGCACTGCCTTTAAGGACTTTTCCTCGCCGTTGACCGAATTGACAATCGGCTTTCCGTTGTATACACGGAGTGCCGCATCTAATACTTCCGGAATCGTGGAATCCACCTGTAACGGTACATCAACAATTGCCTGAATAGACTTTACGGCAGAAATCATCATTTCTTTTTCATCAATTCCAGGCAGTCCGACATTAACATCGAGAATATCCGCACCCGCACCAATCTGCTCCAATGCCTGATTTAAAATGTAGTCCATATCGCCGCGCAGCAGGGCTTCCTTAAACAGCTTCTTACCGGTCGGATTGATACGTTCCCCGATGATACGCGGTTCCGTAATTGTCACTGCCTTTGTAGGTGAGCAGACTGCTGCCGGAATTTCCTTTTCATGCCAGAAACCTGCATTGCCGTCCGTATGCAGCATTTCGGATACACAGCGGATAAAATCCGGTGTTGTACCACAGCAGCCGCCGAATACTTTAATGCCGTATTTGCGCAGGTTCTTCATCATCTGTGCAAATTCTTCCGGCGATACATTGTATTCATTGGTAACAGGGTCGGGAAGTCCCGCATTCGGTTTCACGATAATCGGCAGGTTTGTCCACTCGGAAAGCTTTGCAACGACCGGCTCTAATTCTGCCGGTCCTAACGAACAGTTGACACCCAGCGCATCTACACCCAGTCCGCTAAGGGTCAGTGCCATGGATTCAATACAACAGCCTGTGAACGTTCTCTGATTGATTTCAAAAGTCATTGTAACCGCTACCGGTAAATCCGAATGTTCTTTTGCCGCAAGTACCGCCGCTTTACATTCAAGCAAATCGGTCATGGTTTCAAAAACGACAAGGTCTGCGCCTGCCGCGCTGCCCGCTTCGACGATTTCACGGTACATATCATAAGCTTCTTCAAAAGAAAGTGTACCGGTCGGCTCTAAAAGCTGTCCAATCGGACCAACATCTAAAGCGACAAGTGCCTGCGGATTGACGTTTTCACATGCCTGCTTTGCATTTTTAATGGATGCCTTTACAATCTCATCAACACTTTTTCCGCATTCTTCCAGCTTATAACGGTTTGCACCGAATGTGTTGGCATAGATGACATCTGCACCCGCACGCAGATACTTTTCATGAATCCCGACTAAAAGCTGTGGCTGGGTAATACTTAATACTTCCGGTGTTTCGCCCATTTTCATGCCTGCCGCCTGAAGCATTGTTCCCATTGCGCCGTCAAATACAACGTATTCTTTTTTCAAGAGTTCCCTAAAATTTTTATCCATTACAATGACCACCCTTTATTCTGTACTGACATTTTTCTCTCATATTACAGGTCTGACAGCCTCTTGCCACACCTTTTACCGGTTCTTTTGACAGCCCGATAACGGCCGTCACGGACTTTGTCGGAATCAGCATAAATGAACTGCTAACACTTAATCCAATCTGCTTTGGAGCATTGAGCAGTGCCACAAAATCTTTTTGCTGTTCAATCGGCAGATCGCCGTAGCCCAGCCCGAACCGGAACGTCTGATAATACCCTTGTGTCTGTTCTTTTAAAATCTGCTCGAATTTATCACATACCTGCTCGACTGCCACACTTGCAAGGCTGTCCATTACAAATGCTTTCGTAATGTCGGATACCTGTGCAATCCGTAACTGTCTGTCGATTCCGTCCGATATGGTTGCCGCAAAAAATGCTGCCTTTTCACAGCCCTTTAAATGTTTTTTTATAGAATTGCCGCGCAGTATAAAATCCGTGCCTTCCGCACACACGCCCTCCTCACATTCCCTGATGTCAAAAATGCGGTAGACATAACGCGGTCTTGCCTGTGCAAGCACCGTTTTTTCACAGTCTTTCATCAATGCCATAAACGCATCATCCGGAGTCTGCCCGCCACTTCCAAGATACCGCAGAGCTTCCTGCCTGTTCAGATTGTCTAATTGTATCAGTCTTTCCATATAAAATATTTTCCTATAAATGCTAATATGATGTTATAGCCCTCTTCAAATGAGCCGGCATCGACCCACTCCTGTCTTGTATGCGCACCGCCGCCTCTGTAGCCGCCGAAACTGACCGCCGGGATTCCCATGGACAGCGGGATATTGCAGTCCGTTGAACCACTGCGCCGTACCGGCTCTCGACCCGTATACCGGCTGCCGTATCCGCAAGTGCCTTTTGTGCCGCTTCGGGTACACCGTTTCCTGTCGGACGGAAACCGGTCAGTTCATACGATATCTGCACTTTAGCAAACCCCTCTGCATTATTAAAAAAATCAAAAATATTGCAGAGCTGTCCGTCAATCTTTTGCAGTGCCTGTGCATCATCGGAGCGCACTTCTGCAAGAAATGTACACTTTTGTGCAATCGTATTGACCGAGGTACCGCCTTCTATCATTCCGACATTATACGTTGTCTGCGTGCCTTCGCAGGGCTTTATGCGGTAAATTTCATGAATAATTTCTGCCGCCGTTTCAATCGCACCTTTTTGTCCGAATGCGTGAAATGAATGTCCGCCCGGCGCCGTCACTGTCACACGGTAGCGTTTTGAGCCGACCGCTTTGACACAAACCGCATCACTGCCTAAATCAAATGAAATAACCTCATCTACCTTATCCTTATAATCCTGCATGAGCTGTCGTGTTCCGCGGCAGTTGCCAAGTCCTTCTTCACCGGTGTCGAAAACGAACAGCAGATTCTTTAAAGGTCTACATTTTTGCCCGATAAGTGTCTTCATTACCGCCATTAAAAAGGCGGCATTGCACGTATCATCGCCAATTCCGGGCGCACTCAGGATGTTTGCATTTTTTACTACAGAAATGTCTACATCTTCAAACACGGTATCCATGTGTGCCATAAGTACGGTATAACCGCCCTCCTGCACCTTCATTTCCACAATGACATTGCCTGCCGCATCTGTAAACGGGTGGTATCCCAATTCCTTTAACCAGTCTGTAATGTATTCTGCCCTTTTCTGTTCCCTGCCTGTCGGCGCCGGAATCTGCACCAGCTTTGTAAGCAGTTCTTCAATCTCTGCCGCATTCATGATTTACTTGCGTCTTCCCTTCTTCTTTCTGCCGCCCTGTGCCTTTTCGATATTAATGCTTCTGCCCTTAATCTTTGCATTGGACATTGCCTTTAATACTTTATCGGCATGTTTTGCAGGGACTTCTACAAAGGTATAATTGTCAAGCATGTCAATCGCACCGACTAATTTACCCGGCATACCGCTCTCGCCCGCAATCGCACCTAAAATATTGGCTGGCTTGATTTTATCTTTCTTACCCACATTGATAAACAGACGTACCATGCGGTTATCGTCCTCATACATATCAAAATGGACTTCTTCCACATCATCATCTCTGTCAAGCGAATCGCCAATAACCATTTTTAAAAGCGCCGCCGCCATATCCATTGAAGTATAATCTTCATCATTGACATGATTTTCAACCATTTCTATCATATCAGAAATTCCGCCTTCTGCAATGGTTTCCTTAATTTTTTCAAAAAGCACTTCCAGCTTTGTATTCTTTACATCATCTAATGAAGGAATCGGCTTTGCCTTAATCTTTGTTTTACAGTAATGCTCGATATCCTTTAACTTATAAACTTCTTTTCCTGATATAAATGTCAGTGCCAGACCTTCTCTGCCCGCACGGCCTGTTCTTCCGATTCTGTGTACATAGTATTCTTCGTCCTGCGGTAAATCGTAGTTGAATACAATATCCACGTCATCCACATCAATGCCTCTTGCCGCAACATCTGTTGCAATTAAAATCTCAGTCTTTCCGTTTCTGAAATCTGCCATCACACGGTCACGCTGTGCCTGCTTCATATCGCCGTGGATTCCGTCGGCAAAGTATCCTCTGCCCTTTAAATCGGAAATGAGTTCGTCTACCTGACGCTTTGTATTACAGAATACGACAGATAATCTCGGATTATAAATGTCAATCAGTCTGCAAAGCACTTCACATTTGTTCTTCGGGCGAACTTCGTAATAATACTGTTCAATATTTTCTACCGTCAGTTCTTTTCTGACAACTTTAATGACCTGTGCATCATTCTGGAAACGTTTTGCAATATCCATAATGGCTTTCGGCATCGTTGCGGAGAAAAGCACGGTCTGACGGTCTTTTGGTGTATCGGTAAGAATCGTTTCCATATCTTCACGGAAACCCATGTCTAACATTTCATCGGCTTCATCTAAGATAACCATGGAAACGTGGTCAAACTTTACGGTCTTTCTTCTCATATGGTCCATTACACGTCCCGGTGTACCGACTACAATCTGCACGCCTGCTTTTAATGACTTAATCTGCTTGACAATTTCCTGTCCGCCATAAACCGGAAGTACCTTAATGTCGCTCATGTACTTGGCAAGCTTTCTGATTTCTTCAGATACCTGCACAGCAAGTTCTCTGGTCGGGCAGAGTACGATTGCCTGCACCTTTTTTAAATCCGGGTCAATTTTCTGTAACATCGGAATGCTGTATGCGGCAGTTTTACCGGTACCGGTCTGTGCCTGTCCGACAACGTCCCTACCTTCAAGCACCGCAGGAATCGCATTTGCCTGAATCGGTGATGCTTCCTCAAATCCCATGTCTTCCACTGCTCTTAATATTCTCTCATCGATATTTAATTCTTCAAATTTCATCTATAATCCTCTATCTGTTTCTACTTAATGAATGTGCAACTTTATAAGTATATACTAAGAACGCGTGCAAAGTCAAAATATTTTTACATGACAGCCCCTGTCTTTTCATGTATAATAAATGATAAAAGACTTTACGATACGAAAGGAATCTTTGCATTATGATTTTATCATGCAACAACATCACAAAGACTTTCGGAACGGATGCGATTCTTTCCGACTGCTCTTTTCATATAGAAGAACGGGAAAAAGCGGCGATTGTCGGGCCAAACGGCGCCGGTAAATCCACTCTTTTAAAAATCATTATGGGCAGGCTTCCCGCAGATGACGGAACGGTCACGATTTCTAAAGATAAGACTTTAGGGTATCTTGCACAGCATCAGAATCTTTCTTCTGACGGTACAATTTATGACGAACTGCTTTCCGTAAAAAAAGACATTATCGCACTGGAAGAAAAAATCCGCGAAACCGAACAGCAGATGAAAAATGCCACAGGTGAACAGTTAGATACACTGTTAGACCAGTACACCAAAATGAACCACCAGTTTGAACTGGAAAACGGCTATGCGTACCAAAGTGAGATTGTCGGTGTGTTAAAGGGTCTCGGATTTACAGAAGATGATTTCTCCCTGCCTGTCAATACCCTCTCTGGCGGTCAGAAGACGCGCGTTGCGCTTGGTAAGCTTCTGCTTTCCAAGCCGGATATTATTTTACTGGACGAGCCGACTAACCACTTAGATATGGAGTCTATCCGCTGGCTTGAAAATTATCTGCTTGGATATAACGGCAGTGTCATCATCGTTGCGCATGACCGTTACTTCCTTGACAGAATTGTCACAAAAATTATTGAAATTGAAAATACACATGTGACGGTATTTTCCGGCAATTATACCGCTTATGCCGACAAGAAAAAGATTCTGCGCAATATGCAATTAAAGGAATATTTAAACCAGCAGCGGGAAATCAAGCATCAGCAGGAGGTTATCACAAAATTAAAGCAGTTTAACCGTGAAAAGTCCATTAAACGTGCCGAAAGCCGTGAAAAAATGCTGGACAAGCTGGAAGTTGTCGACAAACCGGCAGAAATAAACGACAAAATGAATATCGAGCTGAATCCGTCCGTTATCAGTGGCAATGATGTTTTAAGCGTTTCGCATTTAAGCAAAGCATTTGACGACAATACACTTTTTACTGACATTAGCTTTGACATTAAGCGCGGGGAACGGGTTGCCCTGATTGGCAATAACGGTACGGGAAAAACAACGATTTTAAAAATTATCAACGATATTCTGCCTGCCGACTCTGGTGAAATCAAGCTCGGCTCTAAAGTAACGATTGGCTACTACGACCAGGAGCACCACGTATTAGACCCAGACAAAACCTTGTTTGACGAATTGCAGGATGCCTACCCGGATTTAAACAATACACAAATCCGCAACACCCTTGCGGCATTTTTGTTTACGAATGACGATGTGTTTAAGTATATCCGTGATTTAAGCGGTGGAGAACGCGGACGTGTTTCACTGGCAAAACTGATGTTATCCAACGCAAACTTTTTAATCTTAGATGAACCAACCAACCATTTAGACATGGTTTCAAAGGAAATTCTTGAAAATGCGTTAAATTCGTATACCGGTACGGTTTTATATGTATCGCACGACCGTTATTTTATCAATACCACGGCAACACGTATTATTGAGCTGGTCGGACAGACAACCGTCAATTACATCGGCAACTACGATTATTATATTGAAAAGAAAGATGCCCTGACAGCCGCCGCGCTTGCCGGCAAACCGGCTGATTCTTCTTCCGCCGTTTCTGCCGCACAGAAAAACGCCCAGAAGGAATCTGCAAAAGCGGACTGGAAACAGTCTAAGGAAGAACAGGCACTGTTAAAGAAGAAAAAAAATGAGCTGAAAAAAACCGAAGAACGGATTACCGTCATTGAAGACCGCTTAAAAGCAATTGAGGAAGAATCCGCACTTCCGGAGGTCTGTACCGATACGGCACGTCTTTTGGAACTGCACAAGGAAAGCACGAAGCTTTCCGAAGAACTTGACACGCTGTATGAAAAGTGGGAAGAACTGTCGGAATAGGAATGAGGAATAGTGTGAAAAATCCTTAAATCTAAGATTTTTCACACAGCGATTTGTTTCTGAGCAAAAACAAATCGCTATGATGGCAGATGAGAAATCGCCTACGCGAATTTCTCATCGCCGCTTCGCAACAAGTTGCTCAGAAATGAGGAATATTATGGAAATTGAACGCAAATATCTGGTATCGGAAGTACCGGCAAATTTAAAGGACTATCACTGCCGTGTCATTGAACAGGGCTACCTTTCAACCCATCCTGTTGTACGGGTCAGAAAAGATAACGATTCCTATTATCTGACCTACAAAGGCAGTGGGATGATGGCGCGCGAAGAATACAACCTGCCGCTGACAGCGGAGTCCTATGAACATCTGCTTGCCAAGGCAGACGGAAATATTATCACCAAAAAACGCTATGAAATCCCGGACGGAACAGGGAAAACGATTGAACTGGATTTATTTGAAGGTGTGTTTTCGGGACTGACACTCGCCGAAGTTGAATTTGAATCGGTTGAGGAAGCCAATGCTTATATCCCGCCGTCATGGTTTACGAAGGATGTCACCATGGATACAGCTTACCACAACAGCAATATGAGTAAAAAGGTCGTGATAAAACCATGAAAACAAACTTTAACACAGATGAAATAAAGGTTGTCCTGCACCGCCTGATGTTTGCGGTGACGACTTTTATCAAATGGCTTGCCTGTTCGGTTGTCTGCGGTGTTATCCTCGGACTTATCGGTACATTTTTTTATAAACTATTGGGACTGGTCACGGTATTCCGCGAAACAAACCCATGGATTTTATTCGGACTGCCGGTTGCCGGACTGCTGATTGTCTTATGCTACCGGCTCGCCGGAGAAACCCGCAATACCGGAACAAACCTTGTCATTACGGCTATCCAGTCCAATGACGAGGTGCCGGTACACGTTGCGCCGTTAATTATTCTTTCCACCCTGCTGACACACCTCTGCGGCGGTTCTGCGGGACGTGAAGGTGCGGCACTTCAGGTCGGCGGTTCGATTGGCAACTTTTTTGCCAAACTCCTGCACTTTGATGACAAAGACACGCGTATTATGATTATGTGCGGCATGAGCGCCTGTTTTTCCGCTCTGTTTGGCACACCGATTGCCGCCGCCGTCTTTTCAATGGAAGTCATCAGTGTCGGCGTGATGTATTACGCAGCGCTTGTACCATGTGTGGTATCTGCACTCACGGCGCAGAGCATTGCAAAATATTTCGGCATTGCTGGAACACATTTTGCACTCGCTGAACTGCCTGATTTTACAATCGCTTCCGGCGGCAAAATGCTTTTAATGTCCGTATTATTTGCCTGCGTAAGTATTCTGTTCTGCGTGGCACTGCATACAGCTTCCAGACTTTATACAACTTATTTTGAAAATCCATTTATCCGCATTTTTATTGCCGGACTTTTGGTGATTGCACTGCGCTTCATCTTTCAGACAACGGACTTTTTAGGCGCAGGTGCGCCTGTGATTGCCTCAAGCTTCACAGCCCGCTGTGCATGGTATGTATTCTTACTGAAAATCCTTTTCACCTCCGTCACGCTCGGCGGTGGATTTAAGGGCGGTGAAATCGTACCGACACTTTTTATCGGTGCGACACTCGGCAGCTTTTTATCGGGATTTTTCGGTCTGCCTGCGGGGCTTTGTGCCGCCTGCGGCATGGTCAGTGTGTTCTGCGGTGTCACAAACTGTCCGATTACATCACTGATTCTTGCGATTGAAATGTTTGATATGGCGGGCATGAAATACTGTGCGCTCTGTATTGCCGTAAGCTATCTTTTATCCGGCTATTACAGTCTGTACAACAGCCAGAAAATTATGTATTCCAAATACCGTACGGAATTTATTAACCGCAATACACATTAAAATGCATGTTTCATATATGCAAAAACAGCCGTTTACAGTGCTTTATCCGGCAGGATTTCTGACCGGGTATGCCACCGAAAAAACGGCTGTTTTTATTTATCGTGTTTTTATCTGAAAATATACCTGCAAATACCTCTATAAATACTGTTTTTACAGATCTATCTATTTTACATAAAACCCGTCATCCGGCATCTGACCGCCTACGGCATTCGGGTTGGCATCGCAAAGTACCTTTAAATACTTTTCAACTTTATCCTGCATTTCCTGTCCTGTAATCAATGTAATATTACACTTCGGAATTGCCTTTTTAGCCACTGCCGCTTTGAAAATATCAAAATCTTCAACGAGCTGTGCCGCACCGTCCACATTGCTGTTCACATACTGAACTGATGATTTATATTCTTTTAAGAAATCATCGACTGCCTGACGGTTGTTTTTATAAAATTCGGTATTCACCACAAGAACGCCTGTAACAACGGTGCTGTCTGAACCGTTTAACTTCTCCCATTCTTCGGTGACATCAAGTGCAATTCTTGTATCCGGCTGCTGCATTAAAACCGTTGCTGCATACGGCTGTGGGAGCATTGCAATCACTTCTTCCGTGCCTGCATTTGCCATGACTGCCGCTACTTCTGCCGCTTCGGATTTGAATTCGATTGTCACATCACTGTCAGGATTTAATCCGGCACTGCTTAACAGATAACGCAGGGTATACTCCGGTGTCGTTCCCTTTCCCGTTGTATAAATGGTCTTTCCCTTCAAATCTGCAACTGTCTGCACCGAATCGCCTGTATCTAAAATTGATAAAACACCCAGCGTATTAATTCCTAATATCCTGATTTTACCGTTGCTCTTATTATACAGGGTTGCTGCTGCATTACACGGAAGCGCCGCCAGCGCTACATTGCCTTTAATCAGGTCTGCGCTGAATTCATCTGCCGTCGCCGCAATCTGGAATTCATAATCATTTTTAGCCGTCTGCTCTTTGGCATTTTCCATCAGCTGTACCATGCCGATTGCCGTCGGACCTTTTAATGCTGCTACTTTAATCTGCTGTTTCAAAACTGCTGTGGTTTCCGCTGTATTTTCACTGCCTGCCGCTGTTGTCTGCGGATTCTGCACATTTTTTTTACCGCATGCCGCCAGTCCCAAAAGCAGGACTGCACCAAGAAGCAGTGCGGTTACTTTTACGCCTTTTCTCATTTTCTGCTCTCCTTTGCTTGTTTTCATCCCTACCTTAGCATACTTTTTATGCAATATCAAGTTGTATAGCACCATTCCTGAACGATAAACTGTAATGTCTGATTTCCCCTGAATTCATTAATATCCGGGTAATACACAATGGAGATTTCTTTTCCGCGAAGCGGCATATCTTCTTCTTCAACCTTAAACTGAATTGCATCAACAACGTGTCCCTGCGTATCTTCCAATTGCATTTTTAATACATTTTTGTTTTTTCCAATCATATTGGCGGAACGCACCGTAAGCTTTCTGTCGGCAAAAACAGGCTTTTCGTTGCCCTTTCCAAACGGCTCTAGTACGCGGAGCTGTTCCACCAGCTTTTTACTTGCATACGAAACCGGCATCGGAACATCAATCCAGGTCACCGGTGTCAGTTCTTTTTCTGTCAACGTCTGCTGGCGGTTGAGTTTCGCACGGAACAAATCAATATTTTCCGTCGGCAGGGATAAGCCCGCCGCCATCGGATGTCCGCCAAATTTTGTAAGCAGTTCCTTGCATTTTGTGATTTCTTCAAACATATTATAGCCTTCAATCGAGCGGCCCGAACCCTTTGCGCCGTCCGCCGCATCGGTAATGACAATCGACGGCTTGTAGAAATGCTCTCTTAAACGGCCTGCGATAATCCCCGCCACGCTCTCATGGCACTCCGGCAGATACACCACCAACACGTTATCTTCATACAAATCCGTTCCTTCGACCATTTCAATTGCTTTTTTCGCTTCCGTATCCGTCATATTTTTGCGTTCTTCATTTAATTCCCGCAATTCCTGTGCCATTTCATGCGCCTTACCGGGTTCGGTGCATAACAATAGTTCAATTGCACGCTGTGCCGTGTCAAGCCGTCCGCTGGCATTTAAACACGGTCCAATAATAAATCCGATATGATATGCCGATAAATGAGCCGCATCCAGCTCGCAGGCTTCAATCAGCGCCCGCAGTCCGGTATTTTTTGTCGTTGCAATCCATGCCAGCCCCTGTCTTACGATGACACGGTTTTCATCTTTTAAATCCACGACATCGCCGACCGTTGCGATTGCCGCAAGTTCCGTATATTCTTTAAAATCCGTCTTGTCCAGTCCCAGTTTTTCATATAAAATCTGCATGACCTTGTATGCCACAACCGCGCCGCAGATTTTATCAAACGGATATTCACAGTCCGGCTGTTTCGGGTCTACTATTGCATCGGCGCAGGACGTCAGCAGTTTCTTTTCGCCGTTTTCCTCGGTAAACGGGATATCGTGGTGGTCGGTTACAATCACCGTAAGCCCGTGTTCCTTTGCATACTGAATCTGTGGAATTGCCGCAATACCGTTATCACAGGTCAGAATCGTATCTTTCCCCTCTGCAGCCGCATTGTCAATTAAATGTTCATTAATCCCGTATCCGTCCGTAATCCGGTGCGGCACAACGTAATCCACGTCTGCGCCAGCCTTTTTTAATGCTTTATAAAGAATTGTAATCGAACAAATCCCGTCAATATCGTAATCCCCGATAATCCGGATTTTTTTATGCTGTGCGATTTTTTCCGTTAAAATATCTACCGCTTTTTGTGCATCCTTTAACAATTCCGGTGCGTGCAGTCCGTCGATACTGCCGTTTAAATACATCTGCATTTCCTCATCGGTGCAGACGTCACGGTTGCGCATAATCCGCGCAATCACCTGGTCAATTCCGTATTTTTGCTCTATCGCCTTAAAATCCGCTTTTTTGGCATATACCAGCCACTTACTTTTCATTTACTCTCCATTCTAAAAAAACAGGGGACTCTTTATTTAGAATCCCCTGTCAGATTTCTCAAATTTACTTTTACTGCTCAGTGTGTCTTAAACCTGCGCGCCGTCTTCGTAAGTCTTTGCTTTTACAGGCTGTTCATTCACAATACCGCGCTTCTTTCCACCCATGATATACCACAATGCACTTGTGATACAGATTGACGAATAAGCACCTGCCAGAATACCCACAATCAATGGTGCCGCAAACTCTTTTACAGATGCAACGCCGAAGATTAACAGGCATACCAGCATAATGAGTGTTGTCAGTGTCGTATTGACATTTCTTGTAAATGTATATGTAATTGAAGAATTTACAAGTTCTGTAATATCGGTCTTTGCATTGGCACTCTTTAACTTCTCACGGATTCTGTCAAAGATAATGATTGTACCGTTGATAGAATATCCGACGATTGTCAGCATACATGCAATAAACGTTGTTCCGACAGATACTCTTGCCAGTGCATAGAAAGTCAACACAATCAATACATCGTGAATCAGCGCAATAACAGCGGCTGCCGCAAAGCGGATATCACGGAAACGGAACCAGATGTAAATCAGCATACAAACGGTTGCAATAATGACGGATACAAACGCATCACGCTTCGTCGTTGCACTGACAGATGAACTGATTGTATCAGATTCTACAATTGTACCATCCTGAACCGGATACTTTGCAGTTACTGCATTTTCCATTGCTTCACGCTGGTCTAATGTTAAATCCTTTGTCTTAAAGGATACCTTTGTACTGTTCTGTACCTTCTGCTGCTGTACTTCCGTTACATTTGCAGCTGTTTTGATAATCGGAATCATGTCATTTTCGATTTCTGCCTGTGTGTATTCCTTATCAAATGTAAAGGTTGTTGTTGTACCGCCGACAAATTCAAGGCTGTAATTTAAAGTCTTCTTACCGGCTGCGGAAAATGCACCCATACCGATAAATCCTGCCACGATGACAACAATTGAACCGATAAAGCACCATTTTCTGATACCGAGTACGTTAAAGGTCTTTTTATGTACGGTCTTGCCATACCACTTTGGATCGGTAAATCCGAAGTTATAAAGCAGCTTCATAATCACTCTTGTAATTACAAGTGCCGTAAACATTGAAGCTACAATGCCGACTGCCAGTGTCGTTGCAAAGCCCTTAATCGGACCTGAACCGAAAATATAAAGAACAGCTGCGGAAATCAGTGTTGTCACATTACCGTCGACAATCGCTGACAGCGCTTTGCTGTAACCGGTTGTAATGGCACTTTCAACGGCTCTGCCCGCTGCAATTTCTTCACGGATTCGTGTATAAATAATGACATTTGCATCAACTGCCATACCGATACCGAGGATAATACCTGCGATACCCGGCAGTGTCAGTGTCAGATCGTATACGCTTACTAAAATTAATACACCTGCTGTGTAAATCCATAATGCAATCGTTGCGACAACACCCGGAATACGGTAAACTGCAATCATAAATACACATAATAAAACCAGACCGAGAATTGCTGCATAAAGGCTGGTCGTAATCGCATCATGTCCTAACTGTGCACCTACGATGTTAGAACTTACTTCCTGTAAGGTCAGCGGAATTGAACCGATTCTTACGAAAGTTGCCAGTGTGTCGGCTGATTCATAAGATTCCATATTGGTAATGGATGCTGTTCCGCCTGTGATTTCTGACTGTACAGTCGGCGCACTCTTTACTTCACCATCATATACAATATAAATAATTTTATTTAAGTTTGCCTTAGTGGCTTCGGCAAATTTTGTAGAACCCTCATCTGTAAATGTAAGCTGTACACCAAATGAACTTGATGAGCTTGATGAGGTATCTGTGTATGCCTGGGCGCCCTTCACATCAGAACCGGTAAGCAGCGGTGTGTATTCTTCGCCGTTTGCCCATGCTGTATAGCCGTCTGAATCAAGGAATTCCAATGAACCCGGTGTACCGAGTTCCTGTAAAATTTGGTTGGCATCCGTAACACCCGGAATTTCAACTGTAATACGGTTATCACCGGCTTTATATACCTGTGATTCTGTACTCTTACCCTCTACACGCTTTTGCAGCTTGTAAATCGTATCATCGACATCCTGTGATGTAGGATTGTCTTCCTGAATTTCGTAAGTAATACTTACGCCGCCTGCTAAATCCAGACCCAGATTGATGTCTTTTGCACTACCTGAACCATTTTCATCAATACCAAAGATAGCAATGAGTGTAAATCCGATTGCCATGGCTGCAATGATGATGGAGTAGCAGACTTTTTTTGTCATGTTATACTTCATTTTTGCGGTTACTCCTTCTCCACATTGTTCATTTTGGTCCGTTTAATCCTCTGCCAGTGCTGCTTTTATCATAATCGCACATTCAATTCTTTTTCTCTGCAATTCACAACCTATATCAT
>OIXA01002586.1_pt1 | contig 20348 bp, 18 predicted proteins | sample 1587721 | NCBI WGS metagenome assembly OIXA01 (sample SAMEA3888900, study PRJEB22519) | human gut metagenome | biome: human gut; feature: human-associated habitat; material: faeces | place: Denmark | collected 2013 | reverse complement strand
CTGCAGCGAAGTGCTGATCCAGCTTTCCGCAGTGAAATCTGCTATTAATAATACAGGCAAGATTATTTTACAGGATCACATTGAACACTGTATTGTGGATGCGGTAGAGCATGGAGACAAGGACGCCATCAAGGAACTGGAACGTGCAATTGACAGGTTTATGAAATAAATAAGGAAAATTATTAACAAGAACATCCTTAAAAGATTTCTTATAAGATACTACACAACAATCATAATCTTCACCAACAACAGTGTATTTATCCATTTCTACACCATTAATGAAATGACCGCCATTATGAAAATAAGCAATATAAACAGCATTAGCGTGAATAGTATCTCGAATAGAAGCACATATCTTATCAAGTTCTATATAACAATTACTTTTTTCAATAGTAAGTTTTTGTTCTTTACGTTTAGGAAATAACCATTCTTTTAGATAAATACCAGCAATCGTACTTATGGATGTTATTATAGCTACTATAATAGCTGTATAATCGAACATAGATAGGCGTATAAGAGGATTAATATTAATAGGTATATTATATTGGGCTACTAACAAATATACGTTAAAATAGTCGATTTCCCATCATATTCACTATAAAAAAGAGGTGCTACATTAGTAACACCTCTCACCATTTCAATTCAATCTTTAACAATATAAATTGTTATATTACTAACAATTTATTTCTTTACTTTCTTACCAGTGGTCTTTTTACCACCTTTCTTTCCACCACATGCCATAGTAGTAATCATCTTAATTAATTAATGATTTTGTTTATAATCAGCACCAATCTTTTTTAGAATAGGTTTGAATATCCAACTCCAAGCAACTGGTGCAAGAATAGCAGAATTAATAAGAATTGTAGTATTTTCATATCCACCTGCTATATATCCTGCGGCAATAGCAAAACAACTAATTAGCATAACCAATCGTTTAGTCCATGTGCCAACAGATTTATCACCATTAATATCATCTATTACTTTAATGAGTATGTATGTTAAAACATTCACACAAAGCATAAATGATAAATCGAAATGAGTACTGAATAACTCAACAAAATGTTCTACGAGTTGTTCCATTTACCATTCATCAATTTCATCGACCACCATATTTCTTATTTGGAATATATTTTAAGAAACTAAAAGGAAACAATTTCTTTCTAAAATCTTTATCAGATTCTAAACTTCTTGCTTCACCTTCAAAACAAATATCTTTATAAGCTCGATTATAAGGAGGTAATATGATTTCAATTATCCAACTAATCACGTAAGCAATTAAAGGAATAATTGGAGTTAATAATAAGCACCACCAAGAATAATTTGTAGTAAGACTTAATATGATACTTACAATAAGACTGAATATAAATAATACTACTTGTTGATAACTATGACAAGATTCATGTCGTTCAACAGTAGGAGTTATCTTATCTTTGTATTCAGTACGAATTACTAACCACCATAATAAAGTCATACATAAATATCCTTTGAACGGTAGGAATTTACAATAGACCTTTTTCATAATTTAATTTATTAATTTATACACCCTTATTCATACCATTTGTAGAAGCACTTTTATTGCCAAATAAATCAGCCATAATTACACCAGTAGATAATAAAGTAGATTTGAATTTACAACATTGAACACCTTTCATAACACCGGGAATACTTGTTAAATTACTAAAATCACAACCAAAGATAAATCCTTGTATTTCATTAGTACTACCCATAAAAGCATTTTTATCCGAAATATTACAACCAATCATTTCAATAAATTCAGAACTAAGTTTTGCACCAAAAATAGTACAATTACGTAATTTACAACCTTTGACTGAAACTGAATTATTCAAAACAGAATATATAATATCAGAATATTCAACAATTCCAGCTTCAAGTGTTATAACTTTAACATCTGATTTTTTAATATTACAAGCATAAGCAATTCCACTGCCATGTAAATTACAATCATTTATAGAAGCATTATTGATATTTCCATCTATCGATAATAAACAACTATTAAAATTACCACCACTAATATGATAACCACTATCCAAATGACAATTTCTAAATACACATCCGGAGAAATTCATAGAAATAGTATTTTCGGTAGTATCATTATTAATAATAGTACAATTAAGAAATTCTAATGTTTCAGTACCTTGAAAATTAATTTCTTCAGATGTTTCAATTATAAAACAATAACCATCTATAATCATTTGATTTAAGATGGGACTATTGATATTACCATCGTTAGCATTATTGGGATTATTTTGTCGAAATTTATTATACCATGTATCCCAAGCAGACTGACCATTAATATAAACTACTCGCGAAAATTCAGAACCACCACTTTCTGACCAAGGCTTAAATGTAAAACTTGTTAAAGCTGAATGTAAATTATCAGCATTAGCAGTATCGCAATCATAACCTTGTTGAATCCAATTAGTTAATTGTTCTCTTGTAGGAATAGCATATTCTAAATTAGGCATATTCAGTGAAAGATTTGGTTCTTCACTACTGATACGCTTAATAACAAACATTGGAATACTTATACCAGACTGATTATTTCCACCAGCTTCGTTTGTAAAAATCCAATAGTTATAAATAGTATCATCCTTTTCATAATAATGAATAATACGTAGCCCATTGATAATTGGATTAGGAGTATCACCGCCAAACAATAAAGTTTGATTCGGTCTATCAGTTACATCATCACTAATTAAAGGTTGAATAAAATCAATAAGCTCACCAAACTGAGCTTGTGTAGGTATTTTACCTGTTTCAAAATATTGTTTAAGCTGACTTTTAGTTGCCATAAATTTAATTGTAATTATTCGAATATGATATAATCACAATTATAACTATATCATATTCTTATTGTAATGCGTAATAAAACATTTGTAAGAAACCATCATCAATATCTTCTTTAGTTGGGCCTTTTTTTTACTTTAATAATATCCCATCGTCTTTGAATATCTTCGAAATTTACATTTTCAACAATTCGATAAATATATGAATGAGTAACCATATCGTCACCGTTTGAAGTTCTAACTTCAGTAATTTGATAAGGTATATTAAATATACCGTTTGAGTGCACTAATCTATCTGTTTCAAATATATAGTTTCGATACACACCCTCATTATTATCAAAAATATTTTTACGATAAGTATGATGTTCAGTATCTATAAATGTATAATTATAACGTTTTAAGTCAGTCAATGCCTCAGTATCATTCCAATCGTTTCCATCTTGATTCCATAAACTTTCAGACCAATCTCCAAAAGCATATTGAATATAATTTCCGCTACTTGGACTATTACCAAGTTCATATTGTATTCTTAAAATAAGTGCAGGATATTTATATGCTGATTCAAAACCACTACCTCCAGATTTATCATATAAAGCAAGAAATATATAATAAGTCCAACCTTCATCTCTATCAACAATAGTTCTGAATCCATTAATAAAAGGTTTATTAGGAGTTTCTACATTAACAGTTTTGTCCCCCTCCTTCGTTATTAGGGATTTTATCTATAAGACTTTCAAAATCATTTTGAGTCGGAATAGCACCAGTTTTGAATAGTGCTTTAATTTGAGCAAGTGTCATATCTGATTAATTAAGATTAGTAACAATACGTTTAATTTTAGCAAACAAACTTTCGGATTTAGTTTCTGTTGCAACTTCAACAGGTTCTTCTGATAAAGTTTGAACATCATTAGAACGAGTATTTGGTGTACGACCAATTTGGAAAATATAGTGGTCAACACCATTACCTTGAATCTGCATATAACCAATACCATCAGGCCCAGCTAATTGAGTAATAGTAACAGATTTAGAAATAGCTCCAGAACATGAAGCAGTTACAATAGCCGTTCGAGCTGCAACATTATTCTTTGAAGCTGTAACAGTAGTTCCACTTAATGTAAATCCAGCACCACTAATTGCTAACGTTGGAGTTGCAGATTCAGTAGTAGCTGTTCCAGTAGAACCTGATGTATAAACAGGAGTTTTAGTTCTCGTACAACTGGTTGTAATAATAGAAGTTCCACCTGATGCAGCAATAGTTGTAGGATTTGCTGTAATACCAATATTCCAACTACCGTAATTATAGGATTCAATCTTGTTAGCTTCTTGATAAATATACATTGTTCCACTTGCAGATTTACCATTAGCTGACCAAGTAACAGTTTGACTCTTTACAGTAGTTTGAGAAGAAACAATGGTTCCTTTTGAAGATGCAGTAGCTTCAATAAAAGCAATACTCGGTGAAACATTATTTGTTCCACTTGAAGCATTTTCAGTTGTAACATTTTGTGTAGAACCAGAATCATATTGATACGTAGTAATAGTAGCAGACTTGCTCCAACTTTGAGTACCATTTCCAGCTTTAGCAGTAGCAGAACCACCACTTGCAGGAATCGTAGCATTCGTAATTGTACCAGCTGTTATATTACCATATGTATAAACACCACCAGAAGTAGATTTAACAGTTTTACTGTTTGTTATACTCTTAGAAGCCGTAACTGATTTAGAACTATCTCCGTCATTTACAGCTTTTATAGTAATAGTATCAGTAGTTTCATTAGTTCCCATACTACTATGAGTAATCGTATTTCCAGATAAACTAAATCTACTATTACCGTTAACAGTCATAGAAATTGATAAACTACCACCAATGCTTCGTGTTTGATTCGGGCCAATAGCACCCGAACTATACAAAGCATTATAAGTTTCAGTATTAGTAACAGAAGCACTTACAGTCGCAGAACCACCAGCTGCTGTCAAACCACTACCGATACTTATAGTAGGAGTTCCGTAAGCAGTAATTCGAGGATTGTAATTACTATTAGTTACTTTATTTTCAGCTTGATAAATATCAACGGTTTTATTGGCAGTTGCACCACTCTCACCAGTATAAGTTACAGTAACTTGTCCAACCTTAGTTCTTGCCTTAACTGTGGTTCCAAGAGAAGAAACTGTAATTTCACTTGTTTTTGAATAAGTAACTGTACCAGCACGAGTCGAACCAGATGTATAACTAATCGTTTGCGACATATTAGAAATACTGGTCGAAGAAGTTCCACCACTTGCAGGAATATCAGATGCTAAAACAGAACCACCTGTTAAAGCACCATAAGAAGCCTCATTGGCTTCTTGATAAATAGTAATAGTTGATGATACTGTTTGACCATCAAATGTATTTGAATATTTACCAGTTACAACAATACTTCTCCTACTACCAACAGTTGTAGTTCGATTACTTGCAGTAACCTTAGTACCAGATATAGAAAATCCAGTAGCACTTCCTGATAGAACTGGTGTAACATTATCTGTACTAACTAAATTACCATTACGATACGTTTTAAGTACAGCTGTAATAGTTGTAGTTCCACCTTTTGCGGAAATTTCAGTATTATCACTATTTAACGTTAAATCATATGTATAAATAGATGCTTCTTGTTCAACAGTAAGAATAACTTGTTTATTGGAATCTTTTTTACACTTTCCAATAAACTTCATACTTCTTTTAGAAGTACCCTTTTGAACAGGTGATGAAATTTTAACAGTCTGATTTCCTTGAAAAGAGGGAGATTCAATATTAATTGAATCTCCACTCCCGTCATTCCATTTATTAGTGATAACACTCATAAATGATTAATTAATTTATTCAGCAGATTCGAATGTCCATTCGTCATTAGACAGAACCCTCAGAGTCTGCTCACCACCACCCTTCGGAATAATAACAGTTGCGGTAGTTGTACCCTGCGAATTGAGATACAGATAGCTGTCACCAAGAGCCTGAGTAATAGTAATAGTTTTAACAACACTCGCACCTTCACCCTTGATTTCAAGAGTTGCAGAACGAGCTTTAACAGTTTCATTCTTCGGTACAACAACAGTAACATCATAAGTATATTCTCCAGTAGCACCGGGGTCACCAGTAATAGCAGCACTAGACATAGCAGTTGTACTACCATTAACCTTAAATGATGTTACATTTGCAATACCGAAGTTAGTTTTCCATATAAATGTAAGAAATTTCGAGTTAGACTTACCAGTTACATGAATTGTTTCACCACCTTTAACAACATTAATAGTTAAACCATCGGGAGTAATAAATTCGTCAGCAGCCTTTTCAAGAACCGTGACTGTAACTGCGTTAGTCTTTCCAACAATCTTACCAGGAACGTTAGTACTTCTATCAGTACGACCAGTATAAGGATTCGCAGAATTAATCTTAATCTGTGCATTTCCAGTACCAGTTTTAGGAACCCATGATAAATAACTCGGAATAGTTGCCATTTGTTTTTTTTTTGGTCGATTAACTATAATAACAAACTAATTACCAAATTCCCATTCAACTGTATCACTTGCGAAAACAGTTATGGTATCATGATAATTATTATCTTTATTTAGAATAACAAGAGTTTTATCAACAGCTAATTCTACAACAGGTTCATCTATTGGCCAAACTTTTTTACCATTAAGCCACATATCAAGAACCTGCCGACGATTACCATTAAGCATTACGACAGCTTCCGTAGCTCGTTCAAGAAGATTAAGTTGTGCCATAGTTGTAGATTAATATTAACCTTGTGGTGTTTCAAGAGCAGTTACACGACTTTCCGAAGAAGTATAATTACTCTTTAATGTACTTACTTTACCACTTAAAGTAGTAACAGTTTCTTGTAATGTATTAACAGTACTTTCAAGAGTTTCTACTTTTGTTTGTAATTGTTGAACAGTTGAAGATTCAGCCTTAGTGGCTAAACCTTCAACTACAAAAGTAATTAACTTCTGAAAAGCACCAGTTTTCGGAGGCCAGTTTAAGGCACAAAATACTTTGCGAATTACTGATTCTTTCATATCATTAAACCGTTAATTAGATTCGATATTACCAACCCTAAATATAGGATGTTTAGTACCGTCACCTTCGATTTGCATATAATCAATACCGTCCTCAAAACGAAGAGTAACAGGTATGATTAAAGATTCATCACTTTCAGTTTGAAGAGTAACATCAATTTCTTCAGTAATAAATCCAGTAGCAACAAATTTGACTTTAATAACAGTTCCCGGTATAGCAGTATAGTCAAATCCGATACTTGTTACAACAGTTCGTAAATCTTGAGGCATCCATTCACCATTAACTAATACAGAAGCAGCAGTAACTGTTTCAACTGGTGCGTTCTTTTCAGTAACAGCGAATACAAAATATTCCTTAGTTGTAGGTTTAGGAGGAGTTTCCTCTGTCATTACGACTTTAACATCAATCGGTTCTGTACTACCATCTTCTAAAACAATATCTTTTTCAGTATCGTTGTATCCGGTAGCAGTAAACTTAACACGAATAGAAGTTCCGGGTTCACCAGTATAAGCAAATCCCATTGCTCCACCTTGTAAAGTTTGTTCAACCCAACTATTATTATTCCATAAATAACCATGAACACCTGTTGTGATATTAACAGATTCCTCAGTTACAGCATGGATATAATATTGTTTAGTAGTAGGTTCAGGCGGAACCTCTTCAAGTACAATAGTAACACTATGTTTACCAGTAGAATTAATCGTACCAGTTCCAGTGTTAGTTATATAACCAGTTTTAGAAGCTCGGAAATCAACACTTGTTCCAACTGGAGCTGTAACAGCCTCAGATTTACCAGCAGTCGATTCATCATTATTGAGAGGTTTCCAATCACTTTCAGTACTGAGTTTATACTCAAACGTAACACCGTCTAAAGCAGTAGATTCAGTATTTACAGCAGTTGCATAGATAGTACCAGATTGAACTGGAACTTTATCCATTTCAACAGTAACTTCTGCGGTAGGAATTGCATAAGTTACCAGTTGTTCAACCTCTATATAACCCGACGAAACAAACCTTAAAATTCGGCTCGTATTGATATCTCCGGTGAGTTGTAGCGGCGTATCTTTTGTAACTTGACCTAATATACCACCCGTGTCTTTATCATAGACGTATGCGGCTATTTTGGCCTTTGTTTCGCTATCAACTACCGTAAGACTTACAGCACCTTGTTCAACCGGTAGAGCTGTAAGAGTAATATCACGAATTATATTCTCATCTAACGTAATACGCTCTTCGTAAGTTTCATATCCACTTGCACCAACTTGAATTAAAATATCACGTGGGTCATAAGTTTCATATGTAAGAGTACCAGTACCTTGAGCAATAACTATATTAGAAGATTTATCAGTAAATATAATTAAAGCATTATTAGGAGTTGCATTTACAGTTAATGTCTTTTTAGTCTTAGGTGTAAGAACAACGTTAATCGTCATATCTTCAACACCTACATTGACATAAACATCTTTTGCAATGTAATTCTCTTTTTCTACAATATAATGTAAACGACTTTGAATTAAACATTCAAGACTTGCACTGCCAACACCTGCTGATTCTTTACCTTCCGAATTAATCATTCGTATAGTAGAATTAACCGGAACAGCTTCAATCTTAATTGTTATATAATCTTCTTCATTTCGAGGAATACGAATCCAAAGTGTACCATCTTCAAACGTAGTAGGAATCTCACTTGTAACTTCAATTTGATTAATACTGTTGCTACGAACATGATTATTATGTTCTACAACAATACCATAAATCTCATTAATAGCATCTACAATACGTTTGTTATCAGTAACAAGTTCTTCAGAAGTTTTATCTTGCTTATTAATAAGCAAACCTTGAAGTTCTTGAGCTTTTTGTTTTAATTTCTCAATATCACTTGCGGCAGTTGGTAAACCAACTTGTGCGGCAGTAACTTTATGAGGGTTATCATAATTACGAATATGAGCATTGAAATTATCTTTGTCATTCTCGTAATCTTCTTTATCAAGTTTCTTGTTTATAGCAGCCCAAACATCTTGAAACTTTTTATTAACTTCTGTAACATGATTGTTAATCCAAACATTTAACTGTTTGAACCAACCTTTAACCCTATTTTCAAGAGCATCAATGTACTCTTTTTGAGGTCGAGATACAGGTTTATCTATATCGGCAGTGTTATCAACATTGCCAAGACCAACTTGTTCTTTTGTTACCTCATGAGGATTAAACTTATTATTAATATGTTCAAATAAAAGTTTTGTAAGTTGTTCAACAGGATTTAAGTCCTCAGCTGTAAGCTCACGAACATATACTTGAACATCAAGAATTTCATTAACAGCATCATTAAAATCAAAATTGGTCTTTACATTCGTTCGATAAATCCACCAAGATTTACCCTCGTGAACATAAATACCAGTAAGAGTGAATATCTGATTACTTATGATACCTTGTACTGTAATTGTATGTATAGAACGAACAATCGGTACAAGTATATAAAGATACTGTTGAGTTGATTTAACCCACGGAACTTTATATTCATAATGTCCTACATCAATATTTCGAGATTCAAACTCTGTAATCTTTGCAGAACTAATATCAGATTTTTCAGTTAGCTTAAATAGAGCACTATTATCGTAAGCAGTTACATTAGTTAAGTCTATTTCAATCCTCTCTTTTGTCCTATATAAATATAGGTGGCCGTTCTTTCGATAGTACATATATAATGTAGGAACTGTTTTAACACCAGCACCTTCACCATCTACTGTACCAATATATTCTCCGGTTTGGCCATTATAAACACTCGGATATACACCATCTTCAAGTACACCGAGCGCTACAACATTTCGAAGATTAATTACTGCCATACCAAGAACAATAACGAAATAAATACTCCAACTACAAAGTTAATAATAATAGGATGAATTTTAAGACCAGTTATTGCTTTCTTTCTTGCAGCTTGAATACCACAAGTAATGATTTGATAAGCTAATGTAATCCATAAACTCATAAACCAAGTAACAACAGTAGCTTTAAATAAAATACCTACGATAGTAGCAATGACGAAACCAATAATAATATCGTCTTTATGTTCTGAATAATAACCACTTAAAAAAGTAGTTATTTTATTCCATATTTTCTTTATCATAATACTAATCGTATTTATTGTTATATGACGATTAATAATAATGGTGCAACTTGTATGGCTCGGCCTGCGGCCTCGCTCCCCGGTGGGGCAGGAGGTTGCACGCCCACTTGTCACATAACATTAGCATCATTAAGAGAATAACTCCTAACACCACAATTAATAGCATTAGGAGTTATCCTTGTGGTTACATTTTTAACAAATCAATTTCTTACTTAATGAGTGCCAATACCCCTTCAAGTGCAGTAATTGCAGAAGTTTTAGTATTGTCAATAGCAATAAATTGAGTAACCTGTAAACCCTCTGTATGTAAATTAAAGGGATGTGTGAAATCAGCACGAGAAGTAATTACATAAGTGTCATACATAACACCCTCGGTAGCTGTAAAAATATCACCATAAACACGGTCATATTCCTTGAAATTAGGATTATAACCTACACCGGCAACATCTGCTTCTTTCTCAAGTTTAGCAACTTGGTCATAAGTACCAACCGGAGTTTGATTCTCGTCACCCTCTTCAAGCGTAGCACGAAGAATACCATCAAACGTCACATAATACTCAAAACCTGCGGCACCAGTGAACGTAACGCTTGCTTCGGTGAAATCATCAATCGTGATGCTATCAGCACCAAAGCGAGCATTAATCTTAGTCAAAGTCTTTTCAACCTCAACTTTCAGACGAGCAATAATATCTGCACTTGCTTCGTCAATTCCGTTGATAGTTACGCTAGCATTGTAAACTTCCAGAGGATAACCACCAAACGAATTAATAGGTTTGCACGAGATAATAACCTCAGCATCGAAACCTTGATAACCAATACCACGATTAGCTACAAGATTCGTAAACTTATACGTTTTACCAGCAGGAGCAAGATATTTTTCTTTATGTTGCTTCGACCACTTAGGATTAATCCAAACGCCGCGTTTAACCTTGCCATCACCAAGACCAAGAACAAACTGCAACATCTCATCATCCTTGACATCCGAAGCAGCTGCAACGACTTTACCAGCCGAATTAAGAAGAACAGCTTGTCCGCGAGTCAGCTTGCTAACATCATTATTAGCAAGTGTTGTCAGAAAATCATTTGCGACAATTACACTTTTCATTTTCTATTCTAAATTTGATTGTTGTTTAACAGCACTAAAACTGTCATCTTTAAGAACAAGAAGAATATCGCTAACTACACTATCTATGAAATCAGGTGTAACTTCCATATCTGACATTTGGTTAATATCAATATTAAAAAGACGTGGTTTCTTAATATATGAAATCTTAACCGCATCAACACAAAAATCATCACCGTAATAAACAAACAACCTATCATCAACAAGTTCACTTATTGGATTAAGATGTCTATTTTTATTACCATAGAAGTTATTTAGAGTAGCTCGAATATTTTCGGTAGCAATTAAATCATTTTCAGAAAACTTATTTCCTACATTTACGAACTCATCATAAGTAGTATTGTAAGTAATAACAGGAATGTCTGTATTATTAACTTTCAATACAATTTCGTCTTTTGCATTAGAAGTAATAATAATACAATCTTTATAATAACGACCAATCAGATTCTCCCAATAAACATTATATTCATTAGAAAGAGCTTGACGTAATCTATCACAAGTTAAACCTGCAATTTCATACAAATCAATCTTATCTGAATCACTATCATAAAGAGAAAGAATATCTGAAATATCAATCTCATTCCCATTAACAATAATTTGTCCATTAAATTCATCACCAGTTAAGGCAATTTTAGACAAATCTATTAGATGATAATACAAATTCTTAACTTCATCATCAGGATAAACTTCATGTAAATTCTCAACAAGTCGAGTTTTACCATAAGTTAATCGAGAAGTAGAAGAAATAAGTTTTAGATAATCACCCGGAAGAATAACGAAAGCTCTATTTGGATAATCCGCATCTTGCTTATCACGTTTAAGTTTAAGCCACGGAGTTTCACGTTTTAATGATTGAATATCATCTACACGTTTTTTACTATCTTCAAGACCTTCGCCTTTATAATTAGTTTTCCTATTTGATTTAGTTTGTATATATTTAACGGCAGCTCGATTCAGCATCATATCAATAAACTGAGGAGCAATACTCCGATGTCTATTAGATGTTATTTGCTGTATTCGTTGCTCTATTTCGATGTGTAACTCTTTTACCGTTTCATACATGACTAACCTTTCAAACTACGATACTTCGCGTTCCACTCGGCAACAATACCTTTGTTGTTATCATTCGAGAAATACGAAATAGCATCATTAATATTATTACCAATAACATTTTCCGGATTAGAAGCATCGACAATGATAGAACTATTCGGAAGTTGTCGAATAATATTCATCCAAAGATAAATAGTAATTTTAGCTTTCATCTCCAGATGTTTATCATCAACAATACTAATAAACTTCTGCGGGTCACTGTCAATAAGTTCAAGAAGAACAGATTGCTTATCATCGGCAGTCATTGCCATAAATTCCGAATAATCACCTACGCTACCTGTCGATACAACAACCTTGTCAATAAGTGCGCTATTCGGATTATTAATAAGTTCTGTATATTTCTTGAGAGCATCAGTGCGAAGTTTCGTCCGAGCAGCTTTGAGTGCTTTACGCTCACTATCCGAAGTAAGATAAAACTGAATATTGACGCTTTTATTAATGTCTTCAACCTTATTAGCAACTTTGCTACTTAAAAGGCAATATCTCCAACTAATATAATCGGGAATATTAATAAAAGTAACATACTTATAAAGTTCCGTTTCATCAAGTTCCTTAATCCGTTTCAGAACAATAGCTTCAAGTTCTGAACCAGTTTCATTCTTAATCTTATCAGCTTTTTTAAGTTTACCAATAAGTTCGTCGATATTACTTTTCAGAGCAGGATTACCTAAATCTAAAACGTAAGAAGTATCAAACTCTAAGCCATGAACAGGAATCTCAAGAAGAAAATCATTTAAGTATGTAGTGATTCGTTCTTGCCAAGAACTATCAATAGGAGATACACCAACAACAGTAGGAAGAAGAACTCGCATTTCCTCACTACGGCTCAGCAATTCATTAACAGGACGAATAGCAGAACCAAGACGAAGAAAATCAGTTTTGAAAGCATCTTTATTCCGAAGTTCAAAAGAAGAAGGATTGTTCCTCCATTCAATACGAACTGAACGATTAACTTTAATCATATTTTTAACATTTTAAGTTATTCAATCTTTTATATGTTAATGAGTAGTAATAACCTTTCGATTATTACTACTCAAATTGGGTGTTTAGTTCAGAGCTAAATCAAGCCAGAACGAAGTAGTAGGATTATCAATATTGATACCTTGCGAACCAAGAACTTCATAAGAAGCAATATCCTTCGTATCCGACAGTTGAGTACCACTTGCAAGTCCCCACGAAGCAGGCAGTTCAGCCATACCTTTATAGACACCTACTTTATACTCACGACCCTCTTCACAAACAAACTTAATATTACGCTCACCATTCGAACCCATAGTATGGTCAAGGAATACAGCACTATAAGAAGTAATAGGCAGACCTTGATACATATTACCAGCTTCACGGTCACGACGAGCACGAATACCGTGGTCAAACATATCAACAATCTTGACAGTAAGAATCTTACCATTAAACATCTTATAACGGTTAAAGTACTTACCATAAGACATCATTTCACCATCGCTCTTAATCTCGTTATCACCAAGAGTTACAAAGTAATTCTTAAGACGAGCATCATAGTAAATAGCATCATTGAACATTCGTGCAAAACCTTTACCGCAATAAAGAACAAGTTCCTCAACGGTAGAATCAATACGATTGTCAAAGATACGAGTAATGATACGGTCGAAACGATTAAGTGTCAGAACAGAATACGTTTCATAATTACCAACGGCCTTGAGAATATCAAGAACACCAGCACCACGAGGAATTGCCTCACCAGTCTTTTCATCCTTTAAGTGGATAATACCATTCGAATCGCGGTTGTACTCCGAGAACCACAAGTCCTCTTCGAGCATCTCGCGTCGCATGATTTCCCACATCTTCATTTCGTAAGGCATCCACAGACTACGCTCACCACCAGATGCAGTATCAAAGGCAATATTAACAACCTTATTACCCATATTACCAGCAATCTCTTTCGAGAAACGGTAGTAGCCATACTGGTTAGTTGCCTTGCTGAACGACTGATTATTCGAGCGGTTTCCGTCAGACTTGCTACCCGGAATAGTCGAAGCACCTAATGCCCAAATAGCACCACTAATGAAGTCTTTTGCAACAGCATCAGCCGAGATAGGAGCACCCGACATATTGGTAAAACGATAAACGTATCCACCAGTCGAAGTAGCAATACCCTCATTCTGAATACGCCATTGCATACCAGAAGGAGCAATAGCCGTGTGCTGATAAATAAACCAATTATCCTCCATTTCAACCTCAACAGTTCCGTAAGGCTGAATAGCAGTTTTATCAGATACCAGCTTTTTCAGACGAGAAGTAACACGCTGACGAGGAGCAATTTCCCAAGTATATTGAGTATCACCACCATTCAGCTTAACTTTTGTTGTAACAGCACCCTGACCCTCAGTAAGAGTAAGAAGAGGATATTTGTCACTATCCTTACCCCAAAGATAAGTAAGATTACGATTAAGTTTAACAGGGTCAATCAAATCAAAATTCAGAAGCATATTAGCATCTGTATATTGATTCGAGTCAAATTTTACAGTTCCAATTTCACGCATTGTAAATTAGATTTTTGGTTAAGTTATTATTATAAGGCAAGAACATTTGCTTTATTTAATAGGTAAAACAATTTTATCATCCTTTGCAGTCTTTTGAACTCTGGGATTACCATTGTTTTTACCAGTCTTACTTGCTAATGAACGAAGACGTTTAACTTCTTTTTTAGCAAGTTCAGCTTTAATCAGTTGGTCAACTCCACCATCAAGATTCATAATAAATCGCATAGCCAATTCAGCAGGATTAGAAAGACGATTAATCTCATCAATCTGTGCTTGACTATAAACCATTCCATTAATCTCTTGAACAGGACGAGAGAAATAATCAAATAACTCTTGACGAGAAATAAGTTTTTCACCATCAGTTGTCTTAATTCTCAAACCTTCTTTCGGAAGAGCATATTCTCCAATCTGACCTTTAACAACAATTAAATCATAAAGACTACCCGGTGCATTATGAATTTTGACAGTACCGTCATCTTCATACGAAACACCAAAGTATTTAATTTCTTTTTCAAGTTCAGCCTGCATTTCTTTGGCCTCACGTTCACGAATTGCTTTAATCTCACTCTCTTGAGTTTTACGCAACCAATTAAGACTTTCAGTTGCATCATCTTTAAGAGTATTATTTGCTTTTGCAAACTCAACAATTCGTTTGGCACGTTCCGGAGAAGTACCTTTTTGAATTTCAGCTTTATAGATTAAATCAGCAAGTAAGTTATCATCATCTTTGATTTCAATCTTACTATAATCTACATTTGCCGAATAACCTTCGATTGTACCGAACTTACTTTTATATTCAACAAGAGCTGCAATATCAGGATTATTAGCTAAAAACTCGTTAAAACCTTTTGCAAAACCCTCTCGTTCACCAAGAGCTTTTACAGCAGCCTCACGTTTAGCAAAACCCTCAATCGTAGGTTCAAACTTAACAAGTTCACCTTTCTCATCTTTAATAACAATGCCACTGGCTTTTGAAATAGCTTCGATATAATCACCGTCTAATTCATTAGCGCCTTCATCAGACATTGCATCAATTTGTTCCTTTGTGAACTTAATTTCACCGTTATCATCTACGGCGTTTCCGTTATCATCAAGTGTGTAAAGAGTACCATCAATTTCTACTTGTTCCGGTTCAGTTTCTTCTTCACCATTACCAGTAGAACCACCCTTCTCACCTTCTTCCTCAGCTTTCTTACGAGCAGCTTCCTCTTCAGCTTTACGTCGTTCTTCAGCTTCTTGAGCTTCTTTAGCTTCCTTAGCTTTACGTTCTTCTAATTCTTTACGAAGACGTTCTTGTTTTTGCTCCTGAGTTTCATCATCAGGTATAACAACTTTTTCAACAGCCATATTAGTATTTATTTATAGTTGAATATTATTACATGAACAAAGATATACCATATATAATATATTATCAATAATTATAGTAGCATTATCTTGCAGGTTCTCTTGCTCTCCGTCGATAATTCTCGGTCATCATTGCTTTAATTCTTTTTGTAACTTTATTCTATTAACATCAGAAGCAGTGTAACCAGATTGAGCAGCCATAGCTTCATCTTTATCTATATTACCATTTCCATTGGTATCGACTTTAAGTCGCATATTCCAAATCTCTTTTTCACCTTCTTGTTTAAGAATCTCAAGATTAACATCATGTTTTCTATCAAGAGCATTTTGTTGAGCTTCAAATTCTTGTTTAGCTGCTTCACGCTGACTAACAATTTGTTCAACTTCTGCTTGAGCTTGTTGTTGAACTTGTTGCATTTGAAGTTCATAATCTCGACGAGCTTGAATAGCTTTCTTAATATTCTTAGCAATAGAAGTAATATTATTGTTTTCAATAGCTTCAATAGCAACTTCCAGTTGGTCATTTTGACCTGCACTAAATGCAAGTTCTTTCATCATGTTCAGCTTATTCTGAACATTGGCATTATTACGAATATAAATTCCAACATTACCAGAGAAATCAGAAGAACCATCAATATCAACTACAACAACTTTATTAGTTGTCGGGTCTACATAAGAACCTCGTTTACCATCAATCCAAGCAAACTTACTGTAATCAATATTTGCAACATAATCACGTTCACGGAAGAGATTAAAACATTCAAGACTCCAAACACTTCCGGTCATTGCTTGAGAATAATTCGATTCATTAACAGCCTTACCAGCATAATCTTTGGCATCACCAAAGCGAGCATTATTCATATTAGCTGCTTCCCAAGCTTCTGCTTTCAAACCTTGTTTAAGATTATCAAGCATTTGAATATAATTCGTAATAGCACTTGTAGCTACTTCTCGAATAGATTGTAAAGCATTGGGTTGTGCATCAGAATCATCAAACGGTAAGAAACTATCTTTATTCGCAACAGCAAGACGTTCCTCGGTAGTCATATCGCTACTATCAGCGAGAATACTTTCAGGGAATAATAACCAAGACTTAAACTTAGCTACTGCACGTTCTTGTTGTAAAGTATAAATACGATAAAGAGCAAGATAAGGTAAAACACGGAAAGGAATAGGATTACGAAGATTATCTTTATGTAAACCTACAATACCATTATAAGGTAATTTACAATCACTATAATTGTTAAATCTTTCACGTTGAACTTCGATAGGTCGCGGTTTAATATAAATACCACTATGACATCCACCTATACGCCAACCTTCCCAAACTTGATTTATCCATTCCCATTCAATTTCAATATCACCAGCAGAAGCATCAAATTCATAATTCTCGTCTACAACACTTTCAACGATGTTTCCTAATAAATCTCGATGTTTAAGAACACCTTGTTTAATTTCAGTTTTCCAAACATAATGATAAATATCAATTTCTTTACCATATAGTCGAACTTCACTACGAAGTGCTTCTGCGTTAGTATGTAAGATAGCTTTACGTTCAGCAAAATCTGTTTTATTGAAGATTTGAACTATACCATCGGGAGCATCATATTTAGGAGATACAGTATAAATATCTTTAAGATAATTCATTTCTGCATCTGTAAGCTCATCACGAAATCTATCAATGATTTGAGGAATAGTCATTCGATAAACACGAAGTCCTGCATCATCATCTTCGATATATCGTTGACCACTTTCAATACGATAATATTCGAGAGGGGATATTACTTGAAGATAAACATCACCTTTATAAACTTCTCGATAAGTATAAACTTCCTCACAAGCCCACCAATAGAAATAGCATTGTTGATACTTGTCTTTCGCTTCAACGATAGTATTAATAAGTTCAAGACGTTTTTGAGTTGTAATAGTTACATCATCAATCCAATCATTAAGAACTTCCTCAATAATATCGTTAAGTTCACCTTGCTTAATTGTCTTTTGACCAGTATTGAATCCTGCTTCATTAAGACGATTAATAATTTCTTGATTACAATAAGCCATTACTTTATCAGCAAGAACTTTATTGCGAGCAAGAGTTACAGAAGGGTCATTATTAAATACTTGATAATTAGAGAACATATTAATAAATTCTCCCATATATCGTTCTTTAATAGGAGTAAGAAAATCTACATCACGTATCTCACCATACATGACAGCTTTCTCACCAACCTTATCAATATAATTCCGAAGAACATATTCATAAGTCTTAGGGTCTACTAAACCATTAGCAGCATCGAGAAATTTCTGTGTAACAGTTTTATCATTCTGACCAATAGCAAGATTAATCCAATAATTACAATTAGGAATGTACCAAGCTTTCGTTTGTTTTGTAGCAGTACTTGCACGCTGGTCAGGCATAACAAGTGGAGTTGCTCTTAAATCACGTTCACTCATTTTAGGAATCTATTAACTTTACGACCTGTGTTATTAGTTTTACTTTTCGAATTAGCTTCTCGTTCAAGTAAAAGGGAATCTTTACGAAATTCAAACATTGCAACGATAGCCGAACTTAATCGGTCTGCATTACGCCCAAATATAAATCTATCCAACTCTAATAAGAAACTTATATCATAAATTTGATTAAATCTATATATTGGTGTATCGTCGGACGTTTTTCCGACAATTTCGTATAAGAAATCCCGCACCATGCGCATACCCTCTAACTTAATATCGCCATCACCAATTACAATACCATAACCAGTAATACGAGGGCCATCAACACTTCGATTAATATAACTACTTGGGTCTTTCAACAATTTATCTCTATAACCCCATTTCTTGAAATTAGTAACAAGTTCACCAGTACCAGCTTCGTAAAGAACTTTACAATTCCAACGTAAACAGGCATAAAGAACAAGTTTATCGACAGCTTCCATAGTATCAAGACGACCACAATAAGAAGCAACAAGTCGTTTACCCATGTAAGGAGTTTTGCTGTTAGTACGCATCCATACTTGAAAACTTGCAAGTGAATTTTTTGTACTAACTTCTTCTTTATTTTTATCTACACGATATGGGTCATAAGAAATAAAATAAAGACTACCATCATTTGGAATAGGAGAATAAAATTCTCTTATACAACCATGAATATCAGTCTTTGAATTATGAGGTACATCAGTTATATACTCATGGAATCTATCGGAACCAAATATAGCTCGTTCAATACATTCCTGTTTAGTAACAAATCTAACACGTCCATCATCAAGTATATACCAACCATCTTCATAAAAATGATTAGACTTATCATATTTAATAGCGTTAATATGATTAGTAAGTTCCGGACTATGAAAAATGTTCTCTTGTGTGTTCGTAAATGCCTCATTAGGACTATTAGCACGTTGACCTACATAAATATTATATTCACCAGAATCTTTCTCTTTTTCTGCACCACGTTTCTTATCATAATCATCCTTCCAAGAAGCAAACAGTAAAGAATTACCATCTTCTATAAAAGGTTCATAATCCCATATCTGCGGAAAAAAGAAACCACAAACAGCATGTCTACTATTAGCATCCCAGATATTTTCCATAGGAAGCATATCATTCTTTCCGGGATTATAAAAACAATTACTGAAAGCTTCCCAGTTAGCACCTTTTGTACCACCCGTACCATATACACGAATAGTACCAATTCTCATTGCACCTGATTCACTATTAGACATCATAACATCTAATGCCTTTTGAAGATTAGGGCAGTTATGAGTAATAGTAAAATCTTCTAATAATACAAGATTATCACCATCTACTTCAAATCCATAATATCTACCTCGACCAATAGGTTTAATATCAAATCGAGTTTCCAATACATTCTTTTGTAATGAAATATAATTTTCTGCTTTTTTACGATTTATTTTAGTAGGAATTAAATGACAACCAGATAAAATAAAAATTCTATAATAAGTAACACCTCTTATAATCTTTTCTGAAACAGTGGTTTTCAATCCAAGACTTCTACAAATATAAACAATATCATAAAAACCATCAGTGTCAATAATACCAGCTAAAAATTCTAATCTACTTTGTTTATCAGTATAAATGTACTCTTTTGGAATATATTTATTATGAAGAACTCCCATATTAAAAAGTTCTTGTCTAAACCAATTATCCGAAGCATCTTCACATTTTACTAATGTAATTCTTTTAGCATTAGAATTAGTATCTGCAATCGAATAATCAAGATTATTATTTTTTGAATATT
>OIXA01002583.1_pt1 | contig 20369 bp, 18 predicted proteins | sample 1587721 | NCBI WGS metagenome assembly OIXA01 (sample SAMEA3888900, study PRJEB22519) | human gut metagenome | biome: human gut; feature: human-associated habitat; material: faeces | place: Denmark | collected 2013 | reverse complement strand
TCATCGGTGAGCTTGCCCTGCTCATCGATGGACTTTTTTACGGCCTCGCGGCGATCTTCAAGACCGCGGAGGTATTGGAGCCGCTCTTCGAGCGTGCGCAGAGACGTGTCGTCCATCGCGCCGTGGAGCTCCTTGCGGTAGCGGGCGATAAAGGGGATGGTGTTGCCCTCGTCGAGCAGATGCACGACGTTTTCAACGTGCCGGGGGTCTTTGCCGAGCTCGGCAGCAAGGGCCTGAATGAGATCCATAAAATGTTCCTTTCGTATATCGGGCGCCGAAGCGGCGCGGTCAAGTGAATCAGCAATGTCCGCCCGAAAGCGGGCGGAACGTAAAACTCATTATACCGCATCGCGCGGCGATGCGCAAAGCCTTTTGCACGGAAAAAAGGCGGAGGATCGGCGCGACGGCTGGGGCTTTACATTTTGCCGCTTTGACGGTAAAATACGACGCAGCGTTCAAAGGCATCGAATGCTTCGCTTTGCCGCTCAAAGGCGGCATTTTTCAGCAAGAGAAGGAGAAAACAAAATGCAGAAGAAAAACAACAAAGGCGTCATCGCCCTCATCATCGTGCTTGTGCTGGCGGCTGCCGCGCTCGTCATTTGTCAGATAAACAAGCCGGAGACGCAGCAGGGCGGTAAGGAGATCACCGTCAACGTCGACCACCTGAACGGCGATGACACGACCTTCACCATCCACACCGACGAAGAGTACCTGCGCGGCGCGCTCGAGCAGGAAGACCTCATCGAGGGCACAGAGAGCGAGTACGGCCTCTATGTGTTGACTGTGGACGGCGAGACCGCCGACGAGAACGAGCAGCAGTGGTGGGGCTACAGCGTGAACGGCACGTTTGCCGAGCTCGGCGTGGACAGCCAGCCCGTCGCGGACGGCGATGTGTACGACTTTGTGCTGAATGTCGGCTGGTAAGTCCGCAAGACTCAGCATCCGCGAGATCGCGGAGCTGTCGCTTTTCTGCGCGCTGATGGTCGCGGGCAAGGAGTGCCTGCGCCTTATCCCGAACGTGCATCCCGTCACGCTGCTGCTGCTTTTGGCCACGGCGGTGTACGGCGCGAAGGCGCTTTATCCGGCGTTCGGCTTTGCCCTGCTCGAGATCGCGCTCTACGGCGCGGGGCTTTGGAACCTGATGTATCTCTACGTCTGGCCGATCGTCGTGCTCGCTGCGCTGCCGTTTCGCAGAAGCGAGAGCCGCGCATTCTGGGCGGCCATCGCGGGGCTGCACGGGCTGTGCTTCGGCGCGCTGTGCGCCATTCCGTATTTTTTTATCGGCGGATGGCAGATGGCGTTTTCGTGGTGGGTCTCGGGCATCCCGTATGACGTCATCCACTGCGTGTCAAATACGGTCCTCGTCTTCATGCTCTTCCCGCCGCTGCGGCGCGCACTGGAGCGCGCGAAGAAAACGTCGGGCGGAAGAGAATAGGGAAAAGCACCTGCCTTCAAGGCAGGTGCTTTTTGTCTGGTCGTGTCGCTTTTCAGCGTATAAGTGTCAGAACAGCGTTTCCTCGTCCTCGGAGAACAGCCGGTCGTTGACGGCGAAAAGGTCCATGCCATGCAGCAGCCCGTAAATGATGATCGCGTCGCGCCGGACCTTGGGATAGAGCTCGGCGAGGCCGCACAGGCGCAGAAGCTCCTGCGTCTCCTCGAGCGAGGCGCTCAATCCAAAGCACAGGCACAGCATGCGGCTGCGCGAGGGATTGCGCCGTCCCGCAAAAATCTGGTGCAGGTATATTTCGCTCATGCCGGACTGCTTGGCGAGCGCGGCCTTGGAAAGACCCTTCTTTTCAAGCATTTCGTTGAGTCGCGCCACGGCGCTTGCCGAGGAGAAGTTGTCCTCGTTTGCCGCAAGAAATGTCGTCAGATCAGGGGCGTCCATCAGCTCGCTGCGCAGATCGTCAGTGTTTCTTCGTTCCATCTTCATCTTCATCCATCTTCCGCCTTTACAAAAATTCAAAGACAACATATAATAATCCTCAATTATTTTACATTTTTTGACATGGGAAAACAATATGCTGGCTGCATAGGGTGTGAAATTTATGACGCTGTACGAGAGCTTTTTGGAGGCTGTGATAACCGAATACGACACGCTCCGCGTGCTGAAGCAGAGCCCACGCGGCACGGTCAGCGTCGTGCGGCATAAGAAAAGCGGCACGCGCTATGTTTTCCGACGCTACAGCGGCAGCGGCGAGGTCTATCGCCGTCTGCTGCCGGTGCTGTGCCCGCATCTGCCGCAGATCATGGAAGCGGCGGAGCAGGACGGCCAAACCGCCGTGCTGGAGGAATACGTGCAGGGCGACACGCTCGCAGAGCTTCTGATGGGGGCACGGCTCACGGAGAGGGAAGCGCGGCAGGTCACGATGCAGCTCTGCCAAGCGCTGCATGTGCTGCACTCGATGGGCGCGGTGCACCGCGACGTCAAACCGGAAAACGTCATCCTGCGCGGCAGCGACGCCGTGCTCATCGACTTCGACGCCGCGCGCATCTACAAGGACGAGTCCGAGAGCGACACGCAGGTGCTCGGCACGACTGGCTTCGCCGCGCCCGAGCAGTACGGCATCTTCCAGTCCGACGAGCGGGCGGACATTTTTTCGCTCGGCGTGCTGCTCAACATCATGCTCACGGGCAAGCACCCCTCGCGCGAGATGGCGGCGGGGAAAATGGGCCGCATCGTGCGCAAATGCACGATGACCGCGCCGGAGCAGCGCTATCAGAGCGCGCGAGCGCTGATGGAGGTGCTGTGAGATGAATTTTGAGGAAAAGCACTGTCCGCATTGTGGCGCGCTGCTTGTCGAAAACGCCTCGTTCTGCCCCTACTGTGAAAGCGTGCTGATCGAAAAGCGCCCTGCGGAAATGCCAAAGCCGAAACGCCGCAGGCGCATCACCGCGGCGATCCTGCTAACGGCGGTGTTGTTGGTGACATTAACGGCGGTTGGATTTGCCAACCGAGGAAAGATCATCGACGCGCAGGGCGCGGAGCTTACCTACGAAGCGGACGGACAGACATTCCATCTGGCGCTGAGCTTTGAATCGCAGGGAGGCGCGCCGTTTTTCGGCCAGCCGCTTTTCACCGTAGAGGTCCGCGAGGATCAGGTGCGCGGCCAGGTGTCGAGCTCCCGCGTTTTTGTCGACAATGGCGGCGGCGTGGACAAGAAGAATGAATTTCTCGCCCTTGTGGATCACTACGAGGTGACGACCACGCCGTGCGGTGGCATCACGCTTTTGCAGATCGACGAGACATGCATCCCGACAACCTCCAACGCGGCGATCGAGGCCATCCCGAGCTATCACACCGAGCAGCTCAAGGAGGGGGAGGGCAACGTCATCTGGACGATCTACCTCAAAAACGGCGACACGCTGCGCCTGCGCCACACAGTCAAGATCACGCGCGTCCCGGTCGTGACGCTGACGGAGAACGACTATCCGATGGCAACGATCGACGACCTGAACGCGCTGCTCGACACGCTCGCGCACGAGGCGGATCGAAAGTCGGTCTACATTTTGCAGCTGCCCGCGGTGACATACGAGGGTGGACTGACGATGAAAAATTTCTGCTGCGATCTGGTCGGCAGCGAGGGCGGCACGACCTTCACCGGCACGGTGACGATTGCGACGCGCGGCATTCACCCCTCGAACATCACGAACGTCCGCTTTGTGGGCGACGGCACGGGCATCGGCCTTTCCGCGAGCGAAGGAGCATTCCTGCACCGCTGCACGTTTGAAAACTGGGAGATCGGCGCTTACGGCGGCCTCGGCAGCTGGGTCAACGCCACGGGCTGCACGTTCCGCGGCAACGGCGTGGGGCTGTGGCTCGACAACCGCGGCGGCGCGACGTGCTCGGGCAGCTACTATGGCGACAGCGTGTACGAAGACAACGGTACCGCCGTGCGCATCGCCGCAATGCCGGGCACGGAGACGCTGGATTTCAATAACTGCGTGTTCCGAGGCAACGGGGTAAATGTCGAAAATGCGGCAGGATACGCCGTCGACCTCTCGCAGATCGTAACGGCGGACAATTAAAGAGAAAAGGGGAGGAGACGCCGCGGCGTTTCCTCCTTTTTTGCAAAGGGTATGCTCCCAGCATATTGTTTTCCCGCACGGAAGCGTGTATGCTGATAAAGAATGTACAGACCCCGGAAATTTGTAGGAAATGAGGAGAATACACATGAAGCACAGAGTTTTGAGTATGCTGCTGGCGCTGGTGATGGTGGTGAGTTTACTGCCGGTCGCCGCGCTGGCGGACGGGGAAGACTTACCAACAGAAGAAGAATTACCGACGGCAGCAGATGAGGAGAGTGCCACCCAACTTTATGTGGACAGAGATTCAACTGCAACAAGCTATGTCCGGTATGAAAAGGATAGTGTCTTCCGGTTGCCATTTTTATTCTACTTAAATGACGCAGATGATTTTGTGCCAGCAAAAATGATTCAGGGCTTCATGGAATCATCAACGAAGTGCTATGCGATTCAGACGACAGGTGAAACACGGCAAACATTTGGACGGGTTGAAATTCATCCGGATGGTGAGAATCCGTTCATCCTGTGGAAGGACTTCCCCACAGATATGAATTGGGCCGAGGCAGAGGAAGCAAGCTATGTCCTCATGTTCCACTGCAACAATCAGTGGTACAAGCTCGACGCGCAGCTTCGTGCGGACAGCGAGCCGCTTGTCGGCGAGCTGGTGCTGCAATACAACGGCACGAACTATTCCGGAGAAGATGAAATGATCCTTCCTGCCGGTGTGCATCAGGTGGCTCTGACGCTGCGGACAAAAAACGGCGAGAGGCAGATCACTTCTAAGGAAAAGTTGAGTTGGAGTGACAATATCACAAAGATGCAGAAATTTGACGGTGATAATGCCCTGTGGCAGATCTGGCTTGCTGAACCGGAAGGTGAAACCGCGAGCGGCTACATCGAATATGTCAATGATGATACGAGTACGAGCCGCGTCGACATCACCTGTATCCGTTCCTATGGCGACGAAGTTACAGGGGAAGTTATTAAGCAGGACTCAGATGAATACGCAAAAATCTCGGACAATCTGGTTACGCGCTTCACTTGGAACGAAAGGACCTATTATCTCGGCACGGCGGAATATCAGAAAAACCTCGGAGATGTAGGCCCCTTCGGACAGGATGAGAGAGGCGTGATCCGTGAGGATGGAACCTATTATGATATGTTCTTTGCCCCGCGCGTTTTTGAGTACATTGAGAATGATTATAAGCTGTGCGAGGACATCCGCAAGGAGATCGAGAATGCCGGTTACATTTTCAAACTGGAGCTTCTGCCGACTGACCACGGCTGCGAATACTATCCGGTCACGATTCCTGTGGAATTGGACAGCGTTGATCCAAATACTGAGAGACCTGTGACTGAGACATGGGAGCAGCACCTTGTTACGGAGAAGTCCGTCGGCAGTTGGATCTATAAAGTGAGCATTGTTAAGAAGAGTGATGGGATCGTTTTCGCTCAAAATATGAGCATGGCGAGCTATCTGCCGAATGTCTATACTTACGTTCCAGTGACAGGGAATACCGGCGAAACAATCAGCAATAGTATTAAAGCAGGCCTCAAAGATCACTGGGATAAACTTGATGAAGGTATCAAAGAGCTGGTAGAAACGGGCCGGCGTAATGACTTTGTTGTTTTTCAGCTTCCGAGCGGCGAGATCAACGGCCAGATCGAGATTCCAGATACCTGGAGCCTCGTGACGCTGCGCGGCGCGGGATTTGAAGATGACTTGATTTCCACCACGATTCGCGGCGGTGTGAAACTCGGTGACATTTCCTGCAATATCGATGGCGTCCGTTTCATCGGCGATGGGACAGAAAATGAATACCTTGCAGATGGGGTTACACGAAACTCCGCAATTTACGGCAAGGGACAAGGCGTCTATAACGGCTGTATTTTTGAGAACTACTACTGCGCGATCCACAGCAGCGAGAATTGTGCGCCAGCGTGGGGCGGATGGAGCTCCGTGTTTTACAAGAACGGCACCGCACTGCACCTCAATACAGACCTGGGCGGAAACCCCGAGATGGTAGACAACTGGTTTGTCGGCAATAGCACAGCCATTTTGATGGATAATGCGCTGGAAGAAATCTACTTTTTGCAGGCGAGACAAAACCGCTTTGTCAACAACGACTGCGATTTGGTGAACAATTGCGGTAAGACGATGTGGATGTCGCAGAACTTCTTCTACCATGATGCTGGAAGTGAAGCTTCGTGGGAGCCGGTCTTGTGGGAAAAGGTCACAGCGAAGAACAGCGATGATGTTATCGGGCTGCGGCTGAAGCGGGAGGGCGAAAATGGCACGATCCTTGCAAAGGGTATGCCTGCGTTTGAGGCCACAGAGAACTACAACGCTTTGGGCGCAGATGGAAATCCGCAGTACCGAAATTTCCTGCCGCGGTTCGATGGAAGCTCTAAAACGATGGCATATCCGCTGGCCAGAACGCAGGAATGCGTTTCGTTCTTCTATCCCAACTGGCGCGACCCCAATTTCTGCCCGCAGTGGTGGTCGAAGAACGATCCGTACTATCCCTCTTACGTGCAGCAGGGGGTGACCATCAGCGAAAACGAACTGGATGGTCTGCGCCTCAGTTCGTACGACAGCGCGAGCGATACGGCGGTCGGCACATTTGACTTCGGCTCTTCGAGCACCGAGACGGAACATTAAGGAGGCGGCACATGAAAAAGACACTTTCTTTCCTTCTGGCGCTGACGCTGTCGTTGAGCCTTGCGACCTTTGCGCTGGCAGACAATGAGGGCGGCGCGGCGCAGTTTGACCCCACGGTGACCGTGGCGAAAAACGGCGGCACGATGACCGTTACATTGAGCAGTGGGGGTGCAAACGATGAAATTCTGGCATCGAAACGACCCACGCTGACGGTGGCCTGCGACTACGCGCGCGCAGTCGTTACCGATCCGAACGGTGTTCGGATCGAATCCACCCTCACAGACGGAAAGATCAGCTTCACCGTCACGACGGGCGGCGAGTATACGATCACGAGGATCGGCACGTCCGTACCCTCGTCGAAGCCCACGGAGGACGGCAAAACCGACGAGCCGCAGCCAGATGACGGAAGTTATGTCAACCGATATCCCGACGTGCAGGAGGGTGACTGGTACAGCGGGGCCGTGCAGTTCGTGACCGAGGAAAAGCTGATGAGCGGCACGGGCAAGGGCTTTGAGCCGAATGCGGCCACCACCCGCGCGATGCTCTGGACGATTTTGGCCCGCATGGACAGCGCGGACACGAACAGCACGGGTGCGTGGTATGCCGCCGCGCAGGATTGGGCGGTCAAGCATGGCGTGTCCGACGGCACGAGCCCGGACGGCAAGATCACGCGCGAGCAGCTCGCGACGATGCTCTACCGCTACGCGCAAAGCCGCGGCTTGGTCAAGGCCGATGTGCAGGGTGATCTGAGCGCGTTTACTGACAGCGCGAGCGTCAGCCCCTACGCGGTCGAGGCGATGCGCTGGGCCGTCGGGGCGGGCATCGTCAACGGTATGGACGGCAAGCTGAAACCGCAGGGGGAGGCGACCCGCGCGCAGATGGCGACGATGCTGATGCGCTACGCAAAGCTCGCTGCATAAAGCGAGAACAAAATGAAAAGGGAGTTCCTCTTGAAGGTAAGAGGAACTCCTTTTTTGTAAAATTCAGATATTCAGCACAAAGTGCTCTTTATGGAAGTCCAGAAGCCCTTCCTTTTTCATTTTTCCAAGCTCGAGCGACAATCCGCTGCGCTCAACGGCGAGAAAGTCCGCGAGCTGCTGGCGGGAGAACGGGATGTCAAACTCGACCGCGCCGCGCCGCTGCGCCTCGGCGGAGAGATAGGACATGAGCTTGGCGCGCGTCGTGCGCTGGGCGATGTGCGTGAGTTTTTCATTGAGCAGCAGGTTTTTTCCCGCAAGGTCGCTCAGAAGGTTTCGGATGATGCGGCTGTGGTGCGCGCAGGCGGAGGGACAGACCGTCAAAAGGCGCTTGACGTTCAAAAACAGCACCGTTGTCGGCGTTTCGGTCACGACGCTCACATTGGAGACACTGTTTGGCGCGCAGGCGAAGGCCGCGGCGTAGGTCTGCCCCGGCGCGGTGCGGGAGAGAATGTTGCGGTTGCCCCAGATATCCTCCTGCACGACGAGCGCGCAGCCGGAGAGCACCATGCCGATCTCCTTGACCGCGTCGCCGGGGTGGAGGAGAAACACATCCTTGGGGAATTGCTCGGTCTTCGCCGCAAGGCAGGTGAGCATCGCGTCGAGCTCGTCCTCCGTGACGCCGGAAAAGAGCGGCGAGGCGGCGAGAATGGGAAAAAATTCTTTCATAAAAAACGCCTTTCGTTGAAAATTCAACCGACTTGCTGGCCGCATTCTACTATAATACGCTTGAAAACGCAAGGAGGTATTGCAATGAAACGGAGAATCATTGAGATCAATCAGGATAAATGCAACGGCTGCGGCGCCTGCGCCGCGGCGTGCCACGAGGGCGCCATCGCCATGGTAAACGGCAAGGCGCAGCTGATGCGCGACGACTACTGCGACGGCCTGGGCGACTGTCTGCCGACCTGCCCGACCGGCGCGATTTCCTTTGTCGAGCGCGAGGCCGCGGCCTACGACGAGCAGGCGGTGCTTGAAAACAAGCAGAAGAGAATGCAGAAGGAGGGGATGACACTGCACCACAGCTGTCCCGGCATGCAGCTCAAGACCTTTGCGCACAAGGCGGCATCTGAAACGGCGGCTCCTGCTGCGCAGGAGAGCCAGCTCTCCCAGTGGCCGGTGCAGATCAAGCTCGTGCCCGTGAACGCGCCGTATTTCTCCGGCGCAAAGCTGCTTATCGCGGCGGACTGCACGGCGTACGCCTACGCGGCCTTCCACGAGAAATTCATCAAGGGCCACATTACGCTCGTCGGCTGCCCGAAGCTCGACAGCGTGGATTACAGCGAAAAGCTGACCGAGATCATCGCAAAAAATGACATCAAGAGCGTGACGGTCGTGCGAATGGAGGTCCCGTGCTGCGGCGGGCTCGAGCACGCGGCAAAGACCGCGCTGCAAAATAGCGGTAAATTCATCCCCTGGCAGGTCGTGACGATCTCGACAGACGGGAGAATACTGGATACGATTTGAGTCATCCTATGATCGATAAGACCACAGAATGAGGAGGATTTTTTCGGTGGACAACAAGATGTTTTGTTTTCAGTGCGAGCAGGCGGCGCACTGCACGGGCTGCACCGGCAGCGCGGGTGTGTGCGGAAAGAGCGCCGAGACGGCAAATTTGCAGGACGAGCTGACCGGCGCGCTCATCGGCCTTGCCCGCGCTGCGGACAGCAGCCCCGGCGTGAACGAGGGCACATGGAAGATCATCATCGAGGCGCTTTTCACCACGCTCACGAATGTGAACTTTGACGAAGCGGCCATCCGCGATGTGACTGCACGCGTGAAGGCGGAGAAGAGCCGTCTTGTGCCGGACTGCGCGTCCTGCATGTCGCCCTGCGGGCACAACAATGACTACGATGTCTCGCGGCTCTGGACGGCGGACGAGGACATCCGCAGCCTCAAGTCGCTTATCCTGTTCGGTATCCGCGGCATGGCGGCGTACGCCTACCACGCGATGGTGCTGGGCTATACGGACGGCGAGGTCAACCGCTTTTTTGCCAAGGCATTGTTTGCCATCGGCGAGGACTGGGGCATGGATGACCTGCTCCCCCTTGTGCTGGAGGTCGGCGAGAAAAACTACCGCTGCATGGCGCTGCTCGACAAGGCCAACACGGAGACCTACGGCACGCCGGAGCCGACCACCGTGCCGCTGACGGTGGAGAAGGGACCGTTCATTGTGGTTTCCGGCCACGACCTGCACGACTTGAAGCGCCTGCTCGAGCAGACGGAGGGCAAGGGCATCAACATCTATACGCACAGCGAGATGCTGCCCGCACACGGCTACCCGGGCCTTAAAAAGTATGCCCATCTCAAGGGCAATTTCGGCACGGCGTGGCAGAACCAGCAAAAGGAATTTGCCGACATCCCTGCGCCCGTACTATTCACCACGAATTGCCTGATGCCGCCGAAAGCGAGCTATGCCGACCGCGTGTTCACTACGGCGGCGGTCTCATATCCGGAACTCAAGCATATCGGCGCGGACAAGGACTTCACGCCGGTCATTGAAAAGGCGCTGGAACTGGGCGGCTATGCCGGGGACAGAGTATTTACCGGCATCAACGGCGGCAGCACGGTCACGACGGGCTTTGCCCGCGGCGCGGTGTTGGGCGTGGCCGACAAGGTGGTCGAGGCGGTCCAGTCCGGACAAATTCGGCACTTTTTCCTGGTCGGCGGCTGCGACGGTGCGCGCCCCGGCAGAAATTACTACACGGAATTCGTCAAGCAGACGCCGCCCGACACCATGGTGCTGACGCTGGCCTGCGGCAAGTTCCGCTTCAATGACTTAGATCTTGGCACGGTGGCGGGACTGCCGCGCATCCTGGACATCGGCCAGTGCAACGACGCTTACAGCGCCATCCAGATCGCGCTGGCACTCGCCGACGCCTTTGGCTGCGGTGTGAACGAGCTGCCGCTTTCGATGGTGCTCTCGTGGTACGAGCAGAAGGCGGTGTGCATCCTGCTGACGCTGCTGTATCTCGGCATCAAGGACATCCGCCTCGGTCCGACGCTGCCGGCGTTCCTCTCGCCGAACGTGCTCGACTACCTTGTCAAGAACTTTGGCATCGCGCCCATTACGACGCCAGAGGAGGACCTGAAGGCCATTCTGGGGTAAAACTGAAACGTACCGGCGGGCATTTTGCCCGCCGGTATTTTTTGCAGAGAAAGGAACGCAAAAATTAAGCGTGACTTTTGACGCGAGATCTGATAAAATAAAATAACTTTGCGCAACAGCAGGGGAAAGAGAGAAATCAACAGGAGAGATCAATGAAAAAACAGTTTGACCTCAGCGCCGCGGCGCTGCACATTTTAGCGATGGCCTTCATGCTGCTCGACCACCTGTGGGCGACGCTTTTTCTTTCGCAGGAGTGGATGACCTGCGTGGGACGTCTCGCGTTCCCCATTTTTGCCTTCATGGCGGTGGAGGGCTTCTTCCACACGCACAGTTTCAAAAAATACGCGCAGCGGATGCTGATTTTTGCGTTGCTGTCGGAAATTCCCTTTGACCTGATGTACGGCGGCACATGGTTCTATCCCGTGCACCAGAACGTCATCTGGACGCTGCTCATCGGCCTTCTCGGCATTCGGGCGATGGAGGCCGTGCGGGAAAAGGGGAAGACATGGCTCTATCTTCTGACTTGCGTTGCGGTCACGGCGCTGGGCTTTGCGCTCGGCACGCTCGGCATGGTAGATTATTACGGCATGGGCGTTTTGACGGTGTTTGTGTTCTATTTCCTCCGCGGCAGAGAGTGGTGGAAGCTGCTCGGGCAGATCGCGGCGCTCTATTGGATCAATGTGTCGCTCATCGGAGGACAGATTTTCCCGATCGAGCTTTTCGGACTGGAGTTTGAGGTCTGCGAGCAGGGGCTTGCACTGCTCTCGCTCGTGCCCATCTGGCTCTACCGCGGGCGGCAGGGACACCACAGCAAGGTGTTTCAGTATGCCTGCTACGCGTTTTATCCGGTACATATGCTCATCCTCGGCCTCATCCAGTTGTCCCTGTAACAGAATACGAAAAAAGCGCTGCCGAAAGGCGGCGCTTTTTTGCGCTCTTTTCGGAACGTTCACAATTTGTTTATTGACTTTGCAAAGGAAACAACTATAATGATGACGTTCTAAAATTAGAAGATTATCATTCGATGACGAGCGAGCGCGGCGCGTGACCGAATGAGGTCGGAAAGGAACCGATATGATGCCGAAGGAACCGATGCGCGGGGCAACGCTTTTCAGCCACGCCAACAAGATGACACAGGCTTATCACGTTATGTTAACTCCGCTGTGCAAGGAGGCAGGCCTGCCGCCGCTGGCGCTGGACATTCTGCTCTTTCTCGCCAACAATCCCGAGCACAACACGGCGAAGGACATCTGCCGCATGCGCGGGCACAAATCGGGTATCGTCTCCGTGCACGTGGAAAGACTGGTGAATGACGGCCTTCTTGAGCGGCAGGAGATGCCGGGCGACCGGCGGCAGACGCGGCTTATCTGCACCGAACAGGCGCAAGCGCTCATTGAGCGCGGACGGCAGGTGCAGTGGCAGTTCGGAAGACGTCTGCTCGAGGGCATCCCGGAGGAGGATCTGGCGACGATGCGCCGCTGCCTTGAAAGAATGGATGGCAATCTGAACGGCATCTGCAAGGAAAAGCGCTGAGGGCCCAAAGAAGAAATCAGGAGAAACAACAATGATCAAACTACTCAAAAACATGCGCCGCAAAGAGGTGCTCATGGTGCTGCTGTGCACCGTGCTTGTGGCGGTGCAGGTCTACTTTGACCTGCGGCTGCCGGATTACATGACCGATCTGACGACGCTCATCAAAACGTCGGGGGCGACGGCGGATATCCTGTCCGTCGGCGTGAAAATGCTTGGCTGCACGCTCGCAAGCGCCGTGCTGGCCGTGGGCTGCGGGTATCTTGCGGCTAAGGCGGCGTCGGGCTTCAGCTTCACGGTGCGCGAAAAGCTCTTCAGCCACGTGATGGACATCGGCAGCGAGGAGATGCAGGATTTTTCCGTCGCCAGCCTCATCACGAGAACGACGAACGACATCACGCAAATTCAGATGATCGTGGCGATGGGCCTGCAGATGATGATCAAATCGCCGATCATGGCCGTGTGGGCCATCATCAAAATTCTCGGCAAGAGCTGGGAGCTCTCCGCCGTGACAGCGGCATTCGTCGTGGTCATCTGCGTGACGGTGATAACGGTGATGAGCATCTGCATCCCGCGTTTTCGCATCGTGCAGAAGCTGACCGACCAGATCAACCGTGTGGCGCGCGAAAACCTGACGGGCATCAACGTAGTGCACGCGTTCAACGCCGAGCAGTACCAGAACGACAAGTTCAACAAGCCGAGCCTTGACATGATGAATGTGCAGGTAAAGAACCAGAAGCTCTTCGCCCTCGTCCAGCCGACGATGACGCTCGGTATGAACGGCCTGGCGCTCACGATTTACTGGCTGGGTGCGGCACTGGTCAACAACATCGCGCTGACCGATTCCGCAGCGCGCCTCACGATGTTCAGCGACGTGCTGGTGTTCAGCACGTATGCAACCTACGTGGTGATGTCTTTTATGATGCTCGTGATGATCTTCATGCTGCTGCCGCAGGCGCAGGTCTCGGCCGAGCGTATCAACGAGGTGCTCGAGCGCAAGGCGAATATCCGCGAGGGCAGCGTGAGCGAATGCAAAGAGCACGGCACAGTGGAGTTCAAAAACGTTTCGTTCCGCTATCCGCACGCGTCGGAGGATGAGCTTTCGAACATCAGCTTCCGTGTGAACAGGGGCGAGACGCTTGCCGTCATCGGCGCGACGGGCAGCGGCAAGACGACGCTCGTGAGCCTGATCCCGCGCTTTTACGATGCGACGGAGGGAGAGGTGTTTGTCGACGGCGTGAACGTCAGGGACTACACGTTCGACACACTCTACAACAAGCTCGGCTACGTGACGCAGAAGGCGGTGCTCTTCGCCGGCAGCATCCGCGACAATGTCTACTTTGGCGAGAGCGAAGCGCCGGCGGACGACGAGGCCCTTGCGCAGGCGGTCGAGCTTTCGCAGGCGAAGGAGTTTGTCGACAAGCTCCCAGACGGCACGCAGCACCATGTGGCGCAGATGGGCCGCAACATGTCCGGCGGCCAGAAGCAGAGATTGTCCATCGCCCGCGCGCTTGCCAGAAAGCCGGAGATCCTCGTCTTCGACGATTCGTTCTCCGCACTCGACTACCGTACGGACGCGAAGCTGCGCGAGGGCCTGAGTAAGCAGCTGCACGATACGACGAAGATCATCGTTGCGCAGCGCATCAGCACCATCCGCCACGCGGACAAGATCATCGTGCTCGACCGCGGCGAGGCTGTGGGCATCGGCACGCATGAAGAGCTGATGAAAAACTGTGACGTTTACCGCGAGATCGCGACCTCCCAGCTCAGCGCCGCGGAGCTCGCGTAAAGGAGGTGAGAGAAGATGAAAAAGAAAAACAGCAATCCCGTCGGCGCGCTCAAGCGCACGGGTGTCTATATGAAATCGAGCCTTGGCGTCATCGCTCTTGCGCTCGTGCTGGCGGCGCTGAGCGCCGTGATGACGATCATCGGCCCCGACAAGATCGGCAAAATGGCGACCATCATGTCCGACGGCCTGTTCACCGGCATTGACCTCGCCGCCATTGCGAAGATCGGCGTGTTCCTTGCCATTATTTACTGCCTGAGCGCGCTGTTTGGCTTCATCCAACACTATATCATGGCGGTCGTGACGCTGAAAATGTCCTACCGCATGAGAGGTGAGCTCTCGGAAAAGATCAACCGCGTGCCGCAGAAGTATTTCAACACCACCTCGCAGGGCGACATTTTGAGCCGCATCACAAACGATGTGTCAACGCTCCAGCAGGGACTTACCAACAGCCTGCCGACCATCATCAGCGCCGCGACGCAGTTTGTCGGCTGCCTTATTATGATGTTCGTGACCGAATGGCGCATGGCGCTCGTCGCACTGTGCATCACGCTCCTTGGCATGGTGCTGATCGTCGCCATCATGTCGAAGTCGCAGCGCTACTTCACCGCGCGGCAGAAGAGCCTCGGCGAGCTCAACGGCTATGTCGAGGAGATGTATTCCGGCCATGAGGTCGTGCGCATCAGCCGCGCAGTCGATAAGGTCCTCGACCATTTCGACGGCCTGAACGCGGCGGTCTATGACGCAAACTGGCGCTCGCAGTTCCTCTCCGGTGTGATGCAGCCGCTCATGAACGTGATCGGCAACCTCTCGTATGTTGCCGTGTGCGTGTTCGGCTCGGTGCTGGCCATCAACGGTACCATCGAATTTGGCGTCATCGTCTCGTTCATCCTGTATGTGCGCCTCTTCACCACGCCGCTGACGCAGATCGCGCAGGGTATGACGAATTTGCAGACGGCCTCCGCCTCCGCGCACCGCATTTTCGACTTCCTCGAAAGTGAAGAGCTTGGCGACGAGAGCGGCAAGACCGAAAAGCTCGACGCCGTGCGCGGCGCGGTGACGTTCGACCACGTGCGCTTCAGCTACCCTGATTCGCCTGACAAGGTCATCATCAAGGATTTCTCCGCTGAGGTCCATCCGGGCCAGAAGGTCGCCATCGTCGGCCCCACCGGCGCGGGCAAGACCACGATGGTGAACCTCCTGATGCGATTTTTCGAGGTCAACAGCGGCCGCATCACGATCGACGGCGTGGCGACGACCGACCTGCGCCGCGAGGATGTGCACGAGCTCTTTGGTATGGTCCTGCAGGACACGTGGCTCTTTGAGGGCACGATCCGCGAGAACCTGGTCTATAACATGGAGGGTATCACGGACGAGCAGCTTGAAACGGTCTGCAAGGCCTGCGGCCTCGACAAATTTGTCCACTCGCTGCCACAGGGCTTTGACACCGTGCTCAGCGAGAGCACGACCATCTCGGCAGGCCAGAAGCAGCTTTTGACCATCGCCCGCGCGATGCTCCAGAACGCGCCGATGCTGATCCTCGACGAGGCAACGTCCTCGGTCGATACGCGCACGGAACTTCTCATTCAGCGCGCGATGGACGAGCTGACAAAGGGGCGGACGAGCTTTGTCATCGCCCACCGCCTGTCGACCATCAAGAACGCCGACCTCATCCTCGTGATGCGCGACGGCGACGTCATCGAGAGCGGCACGCACGAGCAGCTGATGGAGCAAAACGGCTTCTACGCCGAGCTCTACAACAGCCAGTTCGCGCAGGCGTCGTAAAGAAAAACCAGCGCAGGTGAGCCTGCGCTGGTTTATATTTTCTGCGGAAGAAGTTAAAAGAAAGTTTATTGCTGAACCGGGAAACGGTGGTATAATAAGGAACATTCAAGGGCTGACAAAGCCCGCACCGCGAAAGGAAGCGGAAACATATGAATTGGTTTCAGGAATTGCTGTCGAATCCCTTTTTGCTCATCGGTCTCTCGTCGTGGTTCTGGGCGCAGCTCATCAAGACGATCATCCATGCCATTGTGACGAAGAGCATCGACTTTACGCGCCTCATCGGCGACGGCGGGATGCCGAGCGGCCATTCGGCCACGGTCTCGTCGCTCGCGACCGCGGCGGCGCTCGTCTACGGGCTCGGTTCGTTTGAATTCGCGATGGCGTTCATCTTCGCCATCGTCGTCTGCAAGGACGCGATGGGCGTCCGGCTCGAAACGGGGCGGCAGGCCGTTATCATTAACGACATCGTCGAGGCATTCAACTCGCTCGCGTCGGAAAAGCTTCCGGAGGCGAAGCTCAAGGAGTTCGTCGGCCACACGCCGCTGCAAGTCATCGCCGGTATTCTGCTCGGCGTGGCGAACACATTTATCATGTACTACTGCGTATTGTGAGGGAAAGGACATGGCGCTTTTTATTAACTGCTGCCCGCGTGGAGAATCGCGCACAGAAAGACTGGCCCGCGCGCTGCTCAAAACGATGGGCGAATACGAGGAGCTGCGCCTTTATGACGAGCCGCTGCACCCGCTGGGGCGCGCGGACATCGCAAAGCGCGACGCGCTGCTCGCGGAAAAGAAGTATGACGATGAAATGTTCCGTTACGCCCGTCAGTTCGCCGCGGCGGACAGAATTGTCATCGCTGCGCCGCTGTGGGACCTGTCGTTTCCCGCGCAGCTCAAGGTGTATCTGGAGAATATCTACGTCACGGGCATCGTAACGAAGTACAGCGAGGCGGGCAAGCCCGTCGGCCTGTGCCGCGCAAACGAGCTCTATTATGTCACGACCAGCGGCGGGCCGTTTGACGGCCGCTTTGGCTACGACTACTGGAAGACCATCGCGCAGGACTGCTTCGGCATCCCGACCGTCAAGCTCCTGGAAGCCGAAAACCTCGACATCGTGGGCGCAGACGCGGAAAAGATCATCGACGATGCCAACAAGGCCTACGGCCCTGCGTAAAATCAAACTTGTATAGCAAAAAAGCTCCGTGCCAAGGCACGGAGCTTTTTTATCGGGAAAAATCAGTTAGCGCTGCTCTGCTCGCTTTCGGGCAGGAGGTTCGTCATGCTCTTGAGGCTGATGGCGAGCGTGGACATGTTGTGTAGCAGCGCAGAGGTCGTCGGCGGCAGGATACCAAGCACGCCAAGCACGATGAGCGAGAAGTTGAAGCTCACGATGAAGCGGTAGTTGCGGTGGATGCGGGCCATGAGCTCTTGGCTGAGAGAGCGCAGCGTGACGAGCGCGAACAGATCCTCGGACGAGATGGTGATGTCCGCGATCTCGCGCGCGATAGCGGCGCCGGTCGAAATGGCGATGCCTGCGTCGGCTTCGGACAGGGCGGGGGAGTCGTTCACGCCGTCGCCGATCATGATGACCTTGCGGCCCGCGGCCTTTTCGCTGCGGACGAACGCGGCCTTGTCCTCGGGCAGCACTTCGGCGTAGACATCGTCGACGCCGACCTCGGCGGCGACGGCCTCGGCGGTCTTGCGGCTGTCGCCGGTCATCATCACGACCTTGTCGATGCCGAGCTCGTGCAGCGCGCGCACGGCGGCCTTCGCCTCTTTGCGCAGCGGGTCATGGATGCAGATGACCGCGGCGAGCTCACCCGCGATACAAAGGTACAGGTGCGAATACTCGGGCGGGAGCGATTCAAACTTGTCCTCTTCGCCCTCCGGCACGCGGCAGCCCTCGTCCTCGAAGACGAAGTGTGCGCTGCCGATGAGCACTGTTTTCTCGTCCACCATGCTCGAAATGCCGTGCGCCACGACGTACTGGACCTGAGAGTGATACTCCTCGTGCGTCAATCCGCGGTCCCTGGCCTCGGCCACGACGGCGTTGGCGATGGAGTGGGGATAGTGCTCTTCGAGGCACGCGGCAAGGCGGAGCATTTCACTCTCCTCGTTGCCGCCGAAGGTGACGATTTGCGCGACCTTGGGCGTGGCGTAGGTGAGCGTGCCGGTCTTGTCAAAGACGATGGTGTTCGCCTGGGCGACGGCTTCGAGGAAGCGCCCGCCCTTGACGGAGATGTGATGGCTGCTGCTCTCGCGCATGGCAGAGAGCACCGCGATAGGCATGGAGAGCTTGAGCGCGCAGGAGAAGTCGACCATCAGCACGGCCAGCATCTTTGTGACGTTGCGCGTGATGAGATAGGTCAGGATCGTGCCGCCGAGCGTATAGGGTACGAGCCTGTCGGCAAGGCGCGAGGCCTTGTCCTCAGCCGTGGATTTGAGCTTTTCCGACTCTTCGATCATGCGCACGATGCGGTCATAGCGGCCGCCGCCGAGCGCCTTTTCCACGCGCACGACACACTCGCCCTCTTCGGCGACGGTGCCTGCGTAGACATAGCTGCCCTCGCGCTTGGGGACGGGCATGGACTCGCCCGTCATGGACGCCTGATTGACCATCGCCTCGCCGGAGACGACCTTGCCGTCGAGCGGGATGAGGCTGCCGGTGCGGACAACGACGCAGTCGCCCGCCTGAATATCGCCGATGGGAACGAGCGTTTCCGTCTCGCCCGTCTTGAGCCAGACGTGGTCAACGTTGAGCGACATCGCGCCCGCGAGGTCCGCGACGGACTTTTTATGCGTCCAGTCCTCGAGGATTTCGCCAAGGCGGAGCATGAACATCACAGAGCTTGCCGTCGAGAAGTCGCCGCGCACCATCGACACGGTGACGGCGGTGGCGTCGAGCACGGCGACGGAGAGCTTGCCGTGCAGCAGTGCGGAAAGACCCTCGCGGATGTACTTGATCGAGTGATAGATGGCGAGCGCCGTGGTGACGGGGAGCGGGAAGAAGAGCTTCGAGATCACGCGGCGGATCACCGTCCACGAGAGCTTGTCTTCAAATTCACGGTTGAGTTCGCGCGTCGTATGGTCGGGGACAAGGTCCATCGTCTCGGCCTTGTCGAACGAGAACGCCGCGAGCGCGTGCACGAGCGCGGCGCGGTCCGCGCGGTAAACGATCACGGCGTCCTGCGTGCGGTCAAAGACCGAGACCTCTCGCACGCCGTCCACACTGCGCAGATAATATTCCAGAACGTCCGCCTGATGCAGCGTCATGCGGCGGCAATTCAGATGCACGCGCATGCGCCCAGCGGATTCGTGCAGAATTTTGCATTTCATAGTGTATCAATTCCTCCGAAAGTGAAAGAGAGCCGCGCGTCGCGGCTCTCCTGCGATTTATTCCTCGTCCGCTTTTTCCTCGGACGCGTCCTCAATGACTTCGGCGTCCTCTTCCGCTGCGCGGCGCTCGTTGATGTCCTTGGCGTCGGCGTAGACGTCCTCAGCATCCTCACGGACGTTCGTGACGGCCTGCATCACGCAGTCCTTGGCACGCAGCACCGCGGCGGTGGTGTGAGAGTAGACCTTTTTGGCATCCTTGCTGGAAAGGATCTTGAGGCCGGCGGTGCCGAACAGCACGCCTGCTGCAAATAAACCGAGATGTTTCATTGAAAAAACCTCCTGTTAGTATGAATTAGAGCTCTTTAACATAGTGGGAATATAACATAACGCCGTTTCAAATGCAAGTAGCGAAATGTTAAAATTTGACGGAGAATGGAAACCGTGGATTTGTTATGTTTTTTCAGATGTTCGCGCGCTCGTCCCAGAGCGTCAGCGCGCCTGATTGCAGCGTTTTCGGAACGTCGATGATACGCTGGTTCGACGAGCCGCGAAAGCGTAGCGAGATATCGTGCAGCGCGTCCACATACCGTCCGTCGACGAGCACGTCGAGCAGTGACAGCAGTTCGTCCGTCACCTCGCAGCGCGGGTATGCGGTGGGGTCGTGCAGCTCCTCCCACGTAAAGCCCGTGAACGACCAGATCGTCTTTTGCGGCAGCTCACGCCTCACGCGGCGGAGAAACGGCAGCAGTGCGCGCTGATTTTTAGGCTCGAACGGCTCACCGCCGAGCAGCGTGAGGCCGTTGATATAGTCGGGGGAGAGCAGGCGCAGAAGCTCATCCTCCGTCTCGCCCGTAAAGGGCTTGCCGTAGCAGAAGTCCCACGTCTGCGGCTGAAAGCAGTTTTCGCAGTGGTTCGTACAGCCGGAGACGAACAGCGTTACGCGCACGCCAAGACCGTTGGCGATGTCGCAGTTTTTGATCTCGCCATAGTGCATGGGAAATGACCTCCTTATCAAAAAAGGTGGGAGCGCGGTGCGCTCCCACCTAAACAGCAATTTTATGGCGCAGCCTTACAGATGCAGCACGCGCTCTTTGATCTCCTGCGTGCGGCCCTGGTTCCAGAACTGGGTGCCGATGTAGCCGCAGGTACGGCGGGCGAC
>OIXA01002579.1_pt1 | contig 20409 bp, 16 predicted proteins | sample 1587721 | NCBI WGS metagenome assembly OIXA01 (sample SAMEA3888900, study PRJEB22519) | human gut metagenome | biome: human gut; feature: human-associated habitat; material: faeces | place: Denmark | collected 2013 | reverse complement strand
CAGACAGATAACCCTTTTTATAATATTCCACCAATAATTTCCGTCATCAAACCAGCAAATTAAAATTTACATCTCAAATTCTTCATGTGCTGCATTCATTGCTTTCACCATATCTTCCTGGTTTACAAGCACTGTAACACGGATCTCAGATGTAGAGATCATTCGAATGTTTACATCTGCTTTATATAAAGCATTAAACATACGAGCTGCCATTCCATAGTGGTTTAATAATCCTTTTCCGATAATTGATACTTTGGCAACTTCTTTGCTTGCTTTGATCTCTTCATAATAGCTGTCTGGAAGGTAATCTTCTAATGCTTTAACTGCGATATCTAATTCTTCTTCTTTGACTGTGAAGGAGATATCTTTCTTGTCATTATGTCCAACTGACTGCAAGATCATATCTACGTTTACATTTTTCTTTGCTAATACATTGAAGATCTTGAATGCCATACCTGGTGTATCTTCGATTCCCATAACTGCGATTCTTGCTGCATCATCATCTCCTGCTACACCGCTGATCTCGTTGTCTCTTGATTTTACGCTTTCTTTTACGACAGTTCCTTCTTCTGTTGTAAGACTTGATCTAACAACTAAGGCAACTCCATGTTTCTTAGCAAGTTCTACAGAACGATTATGAAGTACTCCTGCTCCGAGTGTTGCCATTTCTAACATCTCATCATATGTGATCTCATTTAATTTTTTAGCCTCTGATACTTTTCTTGGGTCTGCTGTATAGACTCCGTCTACGTCTGTATAAATCTCACATGCATCTGCGTGTAACGCTGCTGCCAGTGCTACAGCTGTTGTATCAGATCCACCACGTCCAAGTGTTGTGTAGTTATCGAACTGGTCAACTCCCTGGAATCCTGTAACGATTACGATCTTTCTCTGTTCTAATTCATTCATAATACGGTCTGTATCGATTCTTTTGATTCTTGCATTGCTGTATACAGAAGTTGTATGCATTGCTACCTGGAATGCATTTAGGGAAACAGCAGGAACTCCAAGAGAATCCATTGCCATTGCCATTAATGATACAGAAGTCTGTTCTCCTGTTGTTAATAACATATCCATCTCTCTTCTGGATGGATTAGGATTGATCTCTTTTGCTTTTGCGATCAGTTCATCTGTCATCTTACCCATTGCTGATAAGACAACAACAACATCATTTCCTTTTTTGTAATCTTCAATACATCTTTTTGCAACGTTCATGATACGATCTTTATTTCCTACAGAAGTACCACCAAATTTCTTAACTACTAGCATCTTGTGCCTCCTAAAATTATTTCTCTTATTTTTGTAATAACCGATTCATTAAATCATAAGCGTGGGAAATGACAATTCCTGTCTCTCTCGCTGCTTCTTCGCTGTACTCTTCCTGACCTTCATAATCTTTCGTGCTGTCGTAGATCATAAATGGTATCGGTTCTTTGGAATGGGTACGGATCGCAATTGGTGTCGGATGATCCGGTCCGATCAGAATTCTAAAATCCTCTCCAGCTTTCTCAAGTTCTTCTTTGACAACCTTCACAACTTCTTTATCAAGATGTTCGATTGCTTTGATCTTATTCTCAAGACTTCCCTGATGACCCATCTCATCAGGTGCCTCTACATGAATATAAGCGAAATCATCATTTTTTTCAAGTAGTGCTTCAACTGCTGCCATCGCTTTCCCATGATAATTCGTGTCAAGACCACCATTGGCACCCTCTACATCAAGATTTCTCATGTTTGCTCCAACTGCGATTCCTTTTAACAGATCGACGGCAGATACCATAGCTCCATTCATTCCAGTCTTCTCTTTAAAATCGTCCAGTGCCGGTTTCGTCCCTGCTCCCCAGAACCAGATGCTGTTTGCTTTATTCAAGCCTTTCTCAGCTCTTGCTTCATTGATCGGATGATGATCTAAGATATCAAAACTCTTCTTCATCATCTCTTTTAATTTCTCCTGTTTTGGGAGATACTGCCCGATCTTCTGTCCTAAAACATCATGAGGTGGTACAAGTTCGACTACTTCTCCATGATCCCAGATCGTTAAATGGCGGTAGCTGACTCCCGGATAAAATTTATATTCATCATCTTCTAATTCTTTTCTCACAGCTTCGATCAGGATCGCTGCTTCCTCAGAAGTGATCTCTCCTGCACTGTGGTCGATGATCGTCTTATCTTCATAATCTTCGTCTTCAGATACGGTTACAACGTTACATCTAAGTGCAATATCTGTATCTTTCATATCAACACCAATGCTTAATGCCTCAAGGGGTGATCTTCCGGAATAATAAACCTGTGGGTCATATCCTAACATAGAAAGATTGGCTACATCACTTCCTGCTGGTAAATTGGATGGTACTGTATAAGCGATTCCCTGTTCGGAAACTTTCGCCATCTCATCCATCACTGGTTTGTCTGCTAACTGAAGTGGTGTCTTTCCACCTGCTGCTTCGATTGGCTCGTCAGCCATTCCATCTCCTAAAACAATAACGTATTTCATTCTGTCCTCCAAAAATGTGTCATGTATATTTATACATCTATTCCATTGCAATTATTTTTACATAAGATACATCTTCTATCTTCTCAACATCCTGAATCATAGCCGAGACATCCGTCTCGCTATCTTCGATGTCAACACTGACTGTTAAGAGTCCCTTTCCATTAATTGGAATACTCTGGTGGATCGTCAGGATATTTGCCTTATAAAGTGCAAAAATGTTAAGGATCGAGGCCATAACGCCAGGCTGGTCATCGACTTCGATCACGAATGTGATACTACGTCCTTTCTTACCAGCATAAAATGGGAAAATATCATCCTTATACTTGTAATAAGAACTTCGACTGATTCCCACCTTCTCTGTAGCTTCTAATACAGAAACTGCTCTCTTTGAATCTAACAGTTTCTGGACCTCTAACACCTTTAACAACACTTCTGGAACTGCTTTCTTTTTAATTACATAATAGTTGGTTTCTTTCATGTCTGGTTCCTTTTGTTTTCCTGTGGTGTACAGTTGTCTTTGCACAAAATACTACCACAGATATTTTTATGATGCAATAGAAAATTTGGTTTTAAAATAAATACATGATCTGACCGGAAGTTTTCTGTTTAATTTTCTTCCTTCTTACTGTTGTTATCCCATGCAAGATAGGCATTCATAAATCCATCCAGATCCCCATCTAATACAGCGCTTGGATTTCCGCTTTCAAAGTTTGTTCTGTGGTCTTTTACCATTGTATAAGGCTGCAGGACATAGGATCTGATCTGGTTTCCCCATCCATTATCCCCAACATCACCTCGGATATCTGATAATTTTTCCAAATGTTGCTGCTGTTTTAACAGATACAGTTTTGTCTTTAACATCTTCATTGCCTGATCTTTGTTCTTGTGCTGTGAACGCTCATTCTGGCACTGTACAACGATTCCTGTTGGTAAATGCGTAATACGGATTGCGGAATCTGTTTTGTTGATATGCTGTCCACCAGCTCCACTTGCACGATATGTGTCGATCCGGATATCTTCATCTGCAATCTCAACTTCTATATCATCTTTGATATCTGGCATTACATCACAGGATGCAAACGATGTCTGTCGTTTTCCTGCTGCATTGAATGGAGAAATTCGGACAAGACGGTGAACACCTTTTTCAGATCGTAAATATCCATAAGCGTTCATTCCCGTGATCTTCACAGTAACAGATTTGATTCCTGCTTCATCCCCATCAAGATAATCAAGAACTTCTGTTCCATAACCTTTCTTTCCTGCCCATCTTGTGAACATACGGTATAGCATTCCTGCCCAGTCGCAAGACTCTGTTCCACCTGCCCCTGCATGTAGTGTAAGAATTGCATCATCCTTATCATATTCACCTGTTAGCAGTGTTGAAATACGTAATTCCTCATATGTTTTTTCAAATTCATCCATCAAAGCAGTGGCTTCTTCGATCAGATCGGCATCTTCATCTTCTTCTGCCATATCGATCAAAGTCTCGATATCTTCATATTTTGTTTTCAGATCATCATATTCTTCCACGACACCTTTCAGGCTTTTGACTTCTTTCATAACATTCTGGGATTCCTCAACATTATCCCAGAATCCTGGTTCTTCCATATTCAGTTCTAATTGATCAATTCTCTCTTTTTTTGCTTCTAACGCAAGGGAACCACTAAGATCTTCTAGTGGTTCCTGAAAAGAGTTTAATTTATATTTTAATTGTTCTGCTTCAATCATTGATAAAAAACTCCTTATTTATTCCTTCCGCAGCAGTTCTTATACTTCTTACCACTTCCACATGGGCAAGGATCATTTCTGCCGACTTTTGCTCCTTTTCTTACATAAGGCTTCTTCTCAACTTCTGCATCTTTGTTTGTTCCAGTGATCTTTGGAGCTTCTTCTCTCTCGATCTTCTGCTCAACCTGTACGTGGAACAGTGCACCTGTTGTCTCTTCCTGAATTGCCTTTGTCATATCATTGAACATCTCAAATCCAGCCATACGGTATTCAACAACTGGATCTCTCTGTCCATATGCCTGAAGACCAATTCCTTCTCTTAATTGATCCATATCATCAATATGATCCATCCACTTGCGGTCGATGACTTTCAGTAAGATGATACGTTCAATCTCACGAAGATCAAAGTCTTCGAATTCTTTTTCTTTCTGTTCATATAATGCAACTGTTTCTTCCTGTAATCTTGCTACCAGATCATCAACTTTACCAGAAGATTTCTCTGCATCTGTTAATACGATCTTATTCAGTGGTACAATTGGAAGCAACTCTGCATTCAGTGCTGCCAGATCCCACTCTTCTGGTGGAAGCTCATCACTGATCACCTGATATACATGATTTGCAACTGTTTCTTTCATCATGCCTAAAACAGATTCTTTCATGTCATCTCCGTCAAGAACACGGCGGCGTTCTTTGTACATAACTTCTCTCTGTTCATTGTTGACTCTATCATAATCTAACAGATTCTTACGAATACCAAAGTTGTTATTCTCAATCTTCTTCTGGGCTTTCTCGATCGTCTTGCTGATCGTCTTATGCTGGATTTCTTCTCCTTCTGGAATTCCCAGTGCATTGTATATACTGATCATTCTTTCAGATCCAAACAATCTCATCAGATCATCTTCCAGTGATAAATAGAACTTAGATTCACCTGGATCTCCCTGACGTCCAGCACGACCACGTAACTGGTTATCGATACGTCTGGATTCATGACGTTCTGTACCGATGATCTTTAATCCGCCAAGTTCTGCAACACCATCTTCCAGCACGATGTCAGTACCACGACCAGCCATGTTCGTAGCGATCGTTACGGCACCGATCTCACCTGCGTGAGAGATGATCTCTGCTTCTTTCTCGTGGAATTTCGCATTCAGTACGTTGTGTTTGATTCCACGTTTCTTAAGCATTGCACTTAATTCTTCAGACATCTCGATGGTGATCGTACCAACTAAAACAGGCTGTCCTTTTGCATGAGATTCAATGATATCTTCGACAACAGCATTCATCTTCTCACGTTTTGTCTTGTAGATCGCATCATCATGATCGATTCTCTGAACTGGTTTGTTTGTTGGGATCACAACAACGTCCATTCCATAAATCTCTCTAAATTCCTGTTCTTCTGTAAGTGCAGTACCTGTCATACCTGCTTTCTTGTCATATTTATTGAAGAAGTTCTGGAACGTGATCGTTGCAAGAGTTTTGGATTCTCTCTTGACCTTTACATTTTCCTTCGCTTCGATTGCCTGATGCAGACCATCAGAATAACGTCTTCCTGGCATGATACGTCCTGTAAATTCATCGACGATCAATACTTCATCATCTTTTACTACATAGTCTTTGTCTTTAAACATTAAGTTATGTGCACGAAGTGCTAAGATGATATTGTGCTGGATCGCAAGGTTCTCTGGATCTGCAAGATTCTCGATATGGAAGAATTTCTCGACTTTCTTCACGCCATCTGCAGTCAGCATGATCTGTTTATCTTTTTCATTGACAAGGAAATCTCCATCTTCTTCGATATCCTCGTTCATTAAGATATCCATCTTGGATAATTCACCATCAGAACTTCCTCGTTCCATCTGGCGGGCTAAGATATCACATGCACGGTACAATTCTGTAGACTTACCACTTTCACCGGAAATAATCAGTGGTGTTCTTGCCTCATCAATCAGTACGGAATCGACCTCATCGACGATCGCATAGTGAAGATCTCTCTGTACAAGATCTTCTTTCTCAATGACCATGTTATCTCTTAAGTAGTCAAATCCTAATTCATTGTTTGTAATATAAGTAATATCACAGTTATATGCTTCACGGCGTTCATCATTCTCCATATCATTTGTAACAACGCCAACAGTTAATCCAAGAAAATTATGAACTTTTCCCATCCACTCGGCATCTCGAGTTGCCAGATAATCATTGACTGTTACGATATGAACGCCCTTTTCTTCCAGCGCATTTAAATATGCAGGTAACGTGGATACTAAAGTTTTACCTTCACCAGTTCTCATCTCTGCGATACGTCCCTGATGCAGGATGATACCACCGATCAGCTGTACACGGTAATGTTTTAAACCGATCGCACGGCTGCTGGCTTCTCTTACTGTTGCATATGCTTCTGGTAACAGATCATCTAATGTCTCTCCATTTGCAAGTCTTTCTTTAAATTCAACGGTCTTATGTCTTAGTTCCTCATCTGACAATTTCTGCATGGACTCATCGAGTGCTTCGATCTTGTCAACCGTCTTGCTGATTCGTTTTAGTTCCTTATCACTGTGAGAACCAAATACTTTATCAAATAAACCCATAAATAATCTCCTAAGTTTCTTTTTATGATTGTTCCATCTTGTGATCATTCTGTCTCTGACATCTGATATCAAGATAGTCTTATATCTATTATATAGTCTTTGCTATTGTAACACTTAACATTATAAGGTGCAAGTTAACTAATTGTAAAAATTCTCAATAAATTTTGAATTTTTTATAAAAAAAAGTATGAAAAAAGGAGATCCTTGTCATAAGGATCTCCTCCATCTTCCGATCTTCTAAAATTCAGGTTCGATCAGTCCGTATGTATTTCCTTTTCTCTTGTATACAACATTGACTTCAAATGTATCAGCATTGCGGAATACAAAGAAATCATGTCCTAATAATTCCATCTGTACACAAGCTTCTTCTACATCCATTGGTTTGATAGCAAACTTCTTGCTTCGGATGATTCTGATCTCATCATCTTCCACATCGTCTTCCTGCTCCATAAATTCCTGTTTGAAGCTTGTTCCATCATATTTCTGATTCATAAGTCTTGTTTTATATCTGCGGATCTGGCGTTCGATCACATCTACTACCAGGTCAATAGATACATACATGTCTTCACTGCCTTCTTCAGCACGGATAATGTGCCCTTTCATAGGAATGGTAACTTCTATCTTCTGTCTTCCCTTCTGAACACTTAAAGTTACATTCACGATCGTATCGTCTACTAAATATTTGTCGAGACGTCCGAGTTTCTCTTCAATTGCTGCTTTGATACCTTCTGTAACTTCAATGTTCTTTCCACTAATAATGAATTTCATGGCTCCCATCTCCTTTACCTTTTTTGTATGAATTCATTATAACATATAATTCTGATTAAGAAAACAAAATCTTTTTATAAATAGTAAACAAAACATATGTTTCTTTTTGAAGTTATCCACAGTTATTATTTGTCGAATTGTGGATGTGGATAATGTGGATAACTCTGTGGGTAACTCATTTTTGGCTAAAATATGCCATTTCTGTATGTTGATAACTTTGTGGGTATTTTGTTAGCAATATGTGTGTAATTTTTCCATAAAAAAATCAACCTGCTTTTTGTTATACAACTAGCACAAATCGACAAAAAGCGGTTGATTTTTAATTTATGAGTCACTATATAAAAATAGCTTAAATTGTCTGAAAATTAGGCATTTTGAAGATATCGCTCGACTGAATACACACAGTTGGCACCATCTGACACCGCCGTCACCACCTGACGAAGATTTTTGCTTCTTCCATCCCCTGCAGCAAAGATTCCCGGAATATTTGTAACACCGTCTTCTCCTGCGATAATATATCCTTTTTCGTCTGTTGATAACTTTCCAGATAAAAGCTCGGAAGCTGGTTTTGTCCCCACAGCGATAAAAATTCCATCAACATCTAGTAACTTATCCACATGGTTATCTACATCTTGTATATGAAGTTCCTCCACAACCTCATCTCCATCGATTTTTGTCACGATCGTGTTCCATAAGATTTCAATCTTGTCGTTCTTCTTTACTTCATCCTGAAGAATCTTTGCACCACGAAATTCATCTCTTCGATGGATCAGATAAACTTTTTTACACATACGGCTTAAGAATATTGCATCTTCCAATGCAACATTTCCACCACCAACAACTGCTGTTACCTTATTTCTAAAAAATGCTCCATCACATGTTGCACAATAAGATACTCCCATTCCCTTTAATTTTTCTTCTCCTTCTATTCCCAAAGTCTGATGAACTGCTCCTGTTGCAAGAATGATCGTCCTTGTTTTTAATATATCTCCATTCTTAAGCATGATCTCTTTGATTTCTTCGTCTGCATAGATTTCTTTAACTTCTGCTGTAATACTTTTAGCTCCAAGTTCTTTCGCATGCTCTGAAAATTTTAATCCAAGATCCATTCCATTTGTCTTTGGAATTCCAGGATAATTATCAACTTCATAAGTCTGTACAACCTGTCCTCCTGGCATATATTCTTTCTCGATCATAACAAAATCAAGCATTGCTCTCTGTGCATAGATTGCTGCAGACATTCCAGCTGGTCCGGAACCTATAATTACTAAATCGTATATTTTCATGATATTATCTCCTTTTACTCAAAGTTTCTGTCTTATTCTTTCTTCGTTAGTTTTAATAAAACTCCACTGTATCTTGGAAGTGTGATCGTAAGCTCACTGTCTTTTCCTTTTTTCTTTAGATGAATATTTTCTTTACGTTTCTTCATCGTTCCACCATACTGTTCCCATTCAGTATGTAACAATGTTCTTCTCGTATGGTGTCCTTTGATCGTTAATTTATAATCTTTCTGCTCTTTGTCAGAGAAATTAAAGATTCCAACGATCATGTGATCTGCCGTTTTTCTTCCGATCGCATAAATACATCGTTCTTCCTGATGGCAGTCCAGCCATTCAAAGTTTTCTCTATGATAATCATAATGGAAAGCTTTTTCTTTCTTGTAAATGTCATTTAATTTGACCATATATTTATGGAAGGCATCATGAATCGGATATTTTAAGATCATCCAATCTTGTTCCTGTGCCTCGCTCCATTCCCTGATCTGTCCAAATTCATTCCCCATAAAGTTTAATTTCTTTCCTGGATGGATCATCATATACATATACATAGCCCTTGCCTGTGGAAATTTATCTTCATAATCCCCATACATCTTCTGTAAGATCGTTGCCTTGCCATGTACAACTTCATCATGACAATATTCTAGCATATAACGTTCATTCCAGAAATACACCATAGAGAATGTTAGTTTGTGATAATCACGACTTCGATATTCTGGTCCAGTCTGAAAATATTCCAGAGTATCGTGCATCCATCCTAAATCCCATTTGTAATCAAATCCTAACCCGCCTTTCCATACAGGTTCTGTCACACCTGGATAAGCAGTGGAATCTTCTGCGATCAGCATGGCGGTTGGATGACGTTGTTTCAAACCTAAATTGAATGCTTTTAAGAAGTCGATCGCTGTATCGTTGACTCCTCTGCTTTCATCTCCCTGCCAGTAGATCAGACGGCTCACTGCATCCATACGGATTCCATCAAAATGATACTCTTCCAGCCAATAGTTGGCCGCTGATTGCAAGAAGCACTGAACTTCTCTTCTGGAATGAATAAAGTTGCAACTTCCCCATTCACTCTCTCCAGTATCTTTATTATCGTATTCATATAATGGAGTTCCATCATATAATTTCAGTCCATATCCATCTACTGCAAAATGAACTGGCACAAAATCCATAATGACTCCAATCCCTGCCTGATGCATCATATCAACAAATTTCATTAATTTATCTGGAGTTCCATAACGTTTCGTTGGTGCAAAAAATCCAGTGTTTTGGTATCCCCATGATCCATCAAATGGATGTTCTGACAGTGGCATTAATTCTACATGGGTATAATTATTTTGTTTTAGATATGGAACGAGCATCTTGGCAATCTCATCATACTGATACCAGCCATTCTCATCTTTCTTATTCATTCTCCATGAACCCATATGCATCTCATAGATATTGATGGCATCTTCCATTCCGACACTTCTCATCTGCATCCATGATCTGTCATTGAATCTGTATGTTGTGATATCTCTGATAATAGAACATGCCCCCGGTCTTAGTTCCATCTCAAATCCATAGGGATCACAATGTTCCTGCCGGTTTCCATCTGGTCCGTAGATGCAGTATTTGTACATCTGACCTTCTTTAGCTTTGTCGGAGTAGAATAAAAAGAAACCACTTTGTGCGTCTTGTTCCATAAATTCTTCATTCCAGTCATTAAACTCCCCAATGATCGATATCCTGGAGGCTCTTGGTGCATAGGTTACAAAACGAATCTTATCACCGTCTTTATGTGCACCCATATAACGATATGCATCAAATAATTTTCCATCATAAAAATCTTGCCGGTTCATGTTTGTGCCTCCTTTTATCATACAACTGTTGTTTTTCATTCATATGTATATTATAATAAATGTATGTGTATACAACAACCACCAAAATAGTGTTTTTGGTGGTTATCGAACATTTTTCATTGTTTTGTAGATTATCTTTTTTATATGATTTTAAAGGAGTTTTTGATATGGTAGAGAAGAAAACTGATCGTCGTATTTTGAAAACAAAACGTGCGCTCAGAGAGAGCCTGCTTTATTTATTAAAAGAACAGCCAATACAAAAAATATCCGTTTCCCGCCTATGTGAGAAATCGGATATTAACCGCAGTACATTTTATACGTATTATTCCAGTCCGATGGATCTTCTGGAGTCGATTGAAGATGAAATTCTAAATACACTAGAAGAAGATATGATCCAGTTTGAGAAGGAAAATTCAATTTCACAGTTGATGAATTCTATTATCTTTTATATCAGTGAGCATAAGCAGTTGGTAAGATTGTTGTTCTCAGACCATGGTGATCCAGGATTTCAAAATAAACTTCTGCTTGCCACCCAACACTGGACCATGCCAATGTGGCAGAGCCGCCGGCCTGATTACGATGCGGAGGCTTTGTCTTCTTTGCATATTTATATTGTGAGCGGATGCATGGCTGTGATCCAACAGTGGATCACAGGTGGATTTCAGGAGTCCGAAGAGGAAGTTTCTTCTTTGTTGGAGAAATTGTCTGCTTCTACTTCGGCTGGATTTTTGCAAGGGAAATAAATAAAATGGATTTTCATAATACATACTGCTATTATAATCATCGATTTTTTCACTTAAAAATGAATTATAAACTTTGATCAATGCATCAATTACTGATCAATTACAAATTCATCTAATACTTCCTGCAGTCTTTCAAAGAACATACTAGCATGATATCCATCTGCGGATGCATGAGATATCGTCAAAGCAGCAGACAGCTTTCTTCTGCCCTCTTCTTCCACATATTTTCCAAATGTAATGATCGGAAATAGATTTGGTCTTCCGGTTGGCACCCATGTGCTGTAGCCTGTGAAATCCATCCATGGCACACAGGAGATACAAAAGAAGTTTGGCGGCTGCCCTTCTTTTCCTTTGGGTCCTTTGACATCTTTGTATGTTTCCATATCATTTATAATGTTTTGATAGCATGTCTGAAAATCATCATCATAATAAGACCAGATGTCTGAAAATGTATGATCATCTTTGTGAAAGATCGTAAAGTTTGGATGCATCACATCAAAATAGCCAGGTCTTCCTTCCTGATCGACTCCCATTTTAAATTCTCTTTTCTCATTGACAACTTTTCCTGTGCAGTAAATAAATGCCGGATAAAACTTTAATCCACATTTTTTGACCTGCTGATACAGATTTTCCACATCTAGACGTACTGTAACAGTATAACCGCATGGTATCATCTGCATATAATATTCAAAATGTTTCTGTCGTTCCCATTTATCTGAATCTAGTAAATGAAACATATCAGACACCTCCTGTCTGTTTTCTAGATCATCTCATATCCGCCCAAAACTACTGGCATTTTCAGCACTTCCAGTACTCTCTCAAGCAATACTCCTTCTCTGTTTGGATAATCAAATCCATAACTTGCCTTGATTGCCTGTGTGATAAACTGCACACCCTTATCCAGTGCGATTGGCAGACTGTCTCCGTCTAACAGGCTTCCTATCATAACAGAAGTATAAGCATCTCCTGTTCCCGGATAAAATGTTGGGATATAACGGCATTTTATCTTCCAATATGTATTACAAGTTCTATCGTAAGCGATCACATTAGAATCTTTATCTTTCTCTTTATCTGGAACACTTGTCACAACAATGATATCTGGTCCCATATCAGACAAACGTTTTACCCATTCTTTGATCTCTTCATCGGTTGTTGTCTGTTTGTATTCTTCCCCTAATAAAAGACTTACTTCTGTAAAATTGGGTGTAATAATGTCAGCTTTTGTTACCAGACGTTTCATTCCTTCAACTAATCCTTGATCCATCGTTGAATACAAGTTTCCATTATCTCCAAGGACTGGATCGATCACAACCATATTATCCTCTGTTCCAAAATCATCAATAAATCCGGAAACGATCTCAATCTGACGTTCAGATCCTAAGAATCCAGAATAAATACAGTCAAAATCGATATTTAGCTCTTTCCAATGATCGATATAGTCCTGCATATGATCTGTAAAGTCTACAAAACTAAAGGTATCAAATCCCCCAGTATGATTGGAAAGGATCGCTGTCGGCAATGGACAGACCTGCACTCCCATGGATGAAAGGATGGGAATGATCGCTGTCAACGAAGCTCTTCCAAAACCAGACAGATCATGAATTGCTGCCACTCTTTTTACACTATGCTTCATTTTGTTTCTCCTTTTTATAATCCGATCATTGTACTATTTTAAACGGAACGTCAGGATTCCTTTGTAATCGATCACATGGATCGCTTCATCTTTTTTCATCTGTTCCATCATCGCTTCTGGATCTTTCACATCTCTGCTTTCTAAAAATCCTCGTACTTCAAACTGATTCATAGGATGTCTTCCGATAATGGATTTAACCGCTTCATAGTCATCTTCAATCTCACTGAAAAATGCACCAGAACTCATCATCTCAATTGAAATACCACCAAGTGTCTCAACCGCATATCGCATGCGTTCTTCAGATACGACATTCACATCTGCTTCTGCTGGCGGACGAACTGGTGTGTTTAGGTATAATCTGTCATATTTTAATTCTTTTAATAATTCTTGAAATTTAAGAATAGACTGCTCATCATCGTTGATCCCATCAACTAGCATGATTTCCAACCAAAGTTCTCCTTCATACATGTGAGTGAACTTTTTGAGACCTTCAAATTCTTCTTCAAATTTGATCGTTCCATAAGGTCGGTCGATCTTCTTGGAAATTTCCTGGTTATAAGCATCCAGAGATGGCAATACCATATCAGCATGGCATAATTCTTCTCTGACTTGTGGATCAGAAAGCAACGCACCATTTGTGATCACTGCGACTGGCTTGTCTGTTAATGCTTTCAGAGCAACTACTAATTCACCAAGATTTGCTGCTAAAGTAGGTTCTCCTTCTCCAACGACCGTTACGATATCAAATTTATCAGAGTCTTTGAGATACTGTTTAAATTCCGCTATGATATCTTCTGTTTTATAAAATTCCTGACGTTTATTTGTCATTTTATCGGTTCTTCCTAATTGACAGTAGATGCAGGAATAGTTACATGTCTTCTTAGGCAGTGGACTGATACCTAAGGATCTTCCTAGTCTTCTGGATGGGATCGGACCAAATACATATTTAAAATCGTTCATATTGATATTTCCTTTTCCTATTATTTTTGTATAATTCTTATTATACGGCACGTATACAAAATTTGTCTATAAAAATTGTGATTTGTAGGTAGTTTGATAAGCTGAAGTTATTGGTGGAATATTATAAAAAGGGTTATCTGTCTGCGGTGTGTTCCTACGGTCTCAGACAGAAAATATGAAGTTTAAATGTATCTTAAACATTTCGCCCAATCACAATTTATCCACAGATTTCTACAAATTTCTTAATTCTATCTACAGAAACACTTCGGTACCGATCTCCATCTTCATCGGATACCTGGAATGATACTCTCTCTCCCATTCCAGTCGCATCGACTCCCCAGCCTCTGCATGTGCTGTGTAATTGTTTGATTCCTGTTTTGTCTATGATCTTCTGGGCGTTGTTTTCGTTGACTCCACATCCTGCGATGATCTCGATCTGGTTCCCATATTTTTTCTGAAGATCTGCTAACAGATGAATTCCTTCTTCTGCGGTTGCTTCCTGCCCACTTGTCAGTAATCGATCAAATCCTAGATCGATCAGTGTTTCGATTGCCTCATATGGATCTCTTGTGCAGTCAAATGCTCTATGGAATGTTGCTTTGCGTCCTTCATTTTTTACATTTTCCAAGAATTCCTGACAACGGTTCTTATCGATTGTTCGGTCTTCATTTAAGAAACCGAAAGATACTCCATCTGTCCCATATGCTAATAGTAGCTTAAGATTCTCAAGCATCTGTTCATACTGGTAATTTGTATAGCAGAATCCCCCTGCTCTGGCTCTTACCATAGATACGATCTCAATATCGCTGTATTGTTTGATCATGATCAAGCTTCCTAAAGATGGTGTTAATCCACCTAAACTTAATGCACTGTTTAATTCTACTCTTTTGATTCCGCATTCGCTTGCCATCATGGCATCTTCGAAGCTTCCACAACATACTTCTATCATTGTTTTCCTTCCTTTACTTACAAATATTTTATGATTCCGGCATGTATTTTTTGCCTGTTTCTGTCTGGGCAAGACCTGCCTGACTGGTTTCCTTTAAAGAACATGGCAAGAGGTCTCCGACTTCTGCCATTGCATCGATCACTTCATCCAATGGAACCTTGCTTTCAATGCCTGCCATTGCCATATCTGAGGCTGTGATTGCATTGACAGATCCAATGACATTTCTCTTGATACATGGTACTTCTACCAAACCACCTAATGGATCACATACCAATCCCAATAATGATTTCAAGGCAAATGCTCCTGCATCAAAGATCTGCTTTGTGCTGCCGCCACGAATGTACGTAATAGCTGTTGCTGCCATACAGGAGGCAGAACCGATCTCTGCCTGACATCCTCCTTGTGCCCCTGCGATACAGGCACGTTCTGCGATAACTTGTCCGACTCCTGCCGCAATATACATTCCTTCTAGCATCTTTGCTTCTGGTACTTTATGAAATTGTTCATATGTGATCAATACTGCTGGAAGCACCCCACATGCTCCGGCTGTCGGTGCTGCTACGATACGTTTCATACAGGCATTTGATTCGCCCATTTTTAAAGCATTTGCCATGACGGTCCCGACAAATTCACCGGTCAGATTCTGCATTTTTCTAACCTCTTCCATCATCTTTTCACCGTCGCCGCCAGAAAGACCGCTTTGTGACTTTAAGTCTTTATCGTAACTTTCATTGGCATCTTTCATTGCAAGATACATACTGCTCATTTTCCCGATAGACTCTAGGCGGTCTACCTGTCGTTCTGTCATATCATCATGTAAAATTGTTTCCCATAATTGACATTCCTGTTCTTTTGCTCTTGTTTCTATCTCTTCTACGGATGCAAATCCCATACTCTAGTCCTCCTTCATCTTAGCAAGATATGTAACTTTCTGGATTCCTTCCAGACGTTCCAAAAAGTTCAGACCTTCTTCTGGTATTTCTTTGTCACATTCAATGACCATGACTGCACTTCCACCTCTGTGATCACGGTATAATTGCATCGTTGCGATATTAACCGATTTATGAGCAAGCATTGATGTTACTTCTGCTACATGTCCTGGCTGGTCGTCATTGTGTACGACTAATGTTGTATACTCCCCGCTAAAGTTTGCTTCCAGTCCATCAATCGTGCAGATCTTAATTCGTCCACCGCCTAAGGAACAGGCTACAATCTCAAGATTCCTTCCTGATTCTCCGACAAGTAATAATTTTACACTGTTTGGATGTGCATTTTTTAATTGAATCTTTCCAATCTCAAATTTCACTCCTGATTCTTTTGCAATGTCAAAACTGTCTGGAATCCGAATGTCATCGGCTGCCATGCCAAGTAATCCTGCCACTAATGCTTTGTCTGTACCATGTCCTTTTCCTGTTGCAAGAAATGATCCATGTAATAGTATTTTAGCTTCTTTTACCGATTCTCCGAGCAGGTGCCTTGATACCTGTCCGATCCTTACAGCACCTGCTGTATGAGAGCTCGACGGTCCGACCATCACTGGTCCTACGATGTCAAATAAATTCATGTGATTTCTCCTGTCTATAAATGCCTTTCGTCTTTTGAAATGCTGTTTTGCCGTGTATCATTTTGTTTCTTGTATATAATTTACTCGTAATATATGAAAAAGGCAAGTATAGAATTTCCTATACTTGCCCTGCTTTGGAACATCTCATATTGATCTGTTAATTTTTCTTAGAAATTAAATCCTTTGATCGTTGCAAAATAATCTTCTGGTGTTTCTGCACGACGGATCATTTCTGTTGTTCCATCCTCTTTTAATAAGATTTCTGCAGATTTTAATTTACCATTATAGTTATATCCCATTGCAAATCCGTGTGCTCCTGTATCATGAATCACTAACAGATCTCCCATGTCGATCTTTGGTAATTTACGGTCGATCGCAAATTTATCGTTATTTTCACAAAGAGATCCTGTGATATCATATACATGATCTGCTGGTTCATTTTCTTTACCCATAACTGTGATGTGATGGTACGCCCCATACATTGCAGGTCTCATTAAGTTGACTGCACATGCATCAACACCAATGTATTCTTTATGTGTATGTTTTTCATGGATTGCTTTTGTTACTAAATGTCCGTTTGGTGCAAGCATGTAACGTCCAAGTTCAGTAAAGATCTTCACATCTCCCATTCCGGCTGGTACTAATACTTCGTCATATACTTTGTGTACACCTTCACCAATGACAGCGATGTCATTACCTTCCTGATCTGGAAGGTAAGGGATTCCGACTCCACCAGATAAGTTGATAAATCCGATATGAACTCCAACTTCTTCTTTTAATTTAACTGCTAATTCAAATAACTGTTTTGCAAGTGTTGGATAGTATTCATTTGTAACTGTGTTACTTGCAAGGAAAGAATGGATTCCGAATTCTTTGACACCGAGCTCTTTTAACTGTTTGAAAGCTTCAAAGATCTGTTCTGTTGTCATTCCGTATTTTGCATCTCCTGGGTTATCCATGATATCTGTTCCTAATGCGAAAACTCCACCTGGATTGTAACGGCAGGAAATCTTTTCTGGGATTCCGGCACATTCTTTTAAGAATTCGATATGTGTAATGTCATCTAAGTTGATCGTTGCACCTAACTGTTTTGCCAGAATAAATTCTTCTGCTGGTGTATCGTTAGAAGAGAACATGATCTCGCTTCCATCGAATCCACAACGATCTGACATCATAAGTTCTGTTAAAGATGAGCAGTCTGTTCCGCATCCTTCTTCTTTTAAAATCTTTAAGATTGTTGGATTTGGTGTCGCTTTTACAGCAAAATATTCTTTAAATCCTTTATTCCATGAAAATGCTTTGTATAATCCTCTTGCTGTTTCACGGATTCCTTTTTCATCATATAAATGAAATGGTGTTGGATATTTTTTTACGATCTCATCTAACTGTTCTTTTGTTACAAATGGTACTTTTGCCATGGTGTTTGGTTCCTTTCTTCTATACTTTTTGTATATTTATTTCATTTTTAATAGTTGTATTTCATTGGCCAGTGCATCTTTAAATACTTCCACCAGATTATTGTTACTGGAATACAGGCTGGTTGCTTCGTAACGATTTGTGATCGCGCCTGTTAAAACGTCTTTAGAATCCGTGATCAATCGGATCTGTTCTTTCTTACATTCTGTCAGATAAACAGTTGCTCCTTGTAAATCAAATGGTTCATTCGTTATGATCACGACTTTCTTTCCTTCACTTACCATCTTCTCTAAGTATTCCCGAAACATCTCCAGTCGTTCATTGTATACAGAGATATACGCACGCTCTTCTGCACAAAGCAGCATATCAATGATCTTATCGCAAATATGTTCTTCGCCTTTGATCGTCAGATATCCGCCTTCGTTCTTGCGTTTACCCGGAAGTTCCGCAATCAGCTCTGTCTTCTTCTGTTCCAGATGCCGGATCTTATTACTGCAGAATTCTTCGATCGCTACCGGTGTGTAACGAACTGTATCTTCCTCTTGTATATAGGCTGCGCCTTTGTCTACCAAGCCTGCCAGTGCATTGTAAGCGTTTGATCTTGAAATCCCGCTTTGTTTGGCTGCCTCGTATCCGTTAAGGCTTCCTTCCAGTGTCAGTAAAATGTAAAGACTGGCTTCGTGTCTTGTGAGTCCAAATTCCATCAGACGCTCTACATTATCCATCACTTTCACCTCGTGTTCCTATCTAGGACTACTATAGTCGAATTAAAAAAGAATGTCAAGGTTTCCTTGACATTATGAGAATTTTTCTTGAGTTTATTATGAATCCTTATATTTTTATATTGACATTTTTCATTATAATTGTTAATATATTCCATGTAAATATTTTACAGTATGTTAGAGTTTCTTCTTTCGTCTGTTTGCCAATCAAATATTTATCATATCATGAGTTTATGTATCAATTAATTTATTTTCTTATCTAACAGTGCTTGCCACTATCTGTATTTTTTTATACAATGAAAGGAGAAACTTATGAGTAAAAATAAAAAATCGCTGCAAGATTTAACTTTACTTGACCGCTTTTTATTTGCTGAAGTTATGGAGGATCCTAAGACATTTGAGAATATATTATCTATTATTCTTGGAGAAGATATCTCCATCAAAGGCCGTCCACAATCTGAACACGAAAATCGAACTTCGCCTCTAAAACGGCAAGTGCGACTTGACGTATGGGCAGAGGATGAAACCGATGCTGTTTATAATATAGAAGCTCAAAAAGAAAATACGAAAAATCTTCCTCATAGAAGTCGTTTTTATCAGGCTCTGATTGACTCCAAATTATTAGATCCTGGAGAAGTAGATTTTTCGAATATGAAAGACTGTTATTCTATTATCATTGCACCTTTCGATCTGTTTGGAAGAGGATTATATCAATATACTTTTCAAATGACTTGTGCTGAAACTGGTCAGCCATTAGAAGATGGTGCTACGCGAATTTTTCTAAATACGCATGGTAAAAATTCAGAAGATATTAGTCCTGAATTAAAGGAGCTTCTTTACTATATGGAACATACTACTGAAGAAATATCTTGCTCTACTTCACGCCTTCAGCAAATTAAAAATCATGTAAATATTGTAAAATCTAGCGAAGAGATTGGAGTGAAATATATGCAGGAATGGGAAGAAAAGATTCTTGAGAAGCGAAAAGCACGTGCTGAGGGGCGTGCTGAAGGAGAAACCTTCCGATTAATTCAACTAATAAAAAAGAAAATCCAGAAATCAAAATCTTTCATTCAAATTTCTGACGAACTGGAAGAAGAACCTGACAACATTCAATCACTTTACGAATGCATTTCGCAGAATATTAATCTAACAACTGAAGAAATCTACAAAATCTACATCTCACCTGATAAAACTGAAGATTAATAAAGAACTCCACAGCATACGCTGTGGAGTTCTTACATTATCAATATTCAATTTCATCAAGAAATGATAAATCTTATTCGTCAGCTTTTCCTTCAGATCCGAATAATTTGATCTTTGTGATTACCATATCTTTGATAGCTTCAGCACCTGGTGCTAATAATTTACGAGGGTCGAAACCTTTTCCTTCAAGGTCTTTTCCTGCTTCGATATATTTACGTGTAGCGTCAGCAAATGCAAGCTGGCATTCTGTATTAACATTGATCTTAGCTACTCCAAGAGAGATTGCTTTTTTGATCATGTCATCAGGAATTCCTGTACCACCGTGTAATACTAATGGCATATCTCCTGTTAACTGCTGGATCGCATCTAATGTATCGAAGCTTAATCCTTCCCAGTTTTCTGGATATTTTCCGTGGATGTTTCCGATTCCTGCTGCAAGCATTGTTACTCCAAGATCTGCAACTGCTTTACATTCTTCTGGATCTGCACATTCACCTCTACCGATAACTCCGTCTTC
>OIXA01002558.1_pt1 | contig 20575 bp, 10 predicted proteins | sample 1587721 | NCBI WGS metagenome assembly OIXA01 (sample SAMEA3888900, study PRJEB22519) | human gut metagenome | biome: human gut; feature: human-associated habitat; material: faeces | place: Denmark | collected 2013 | reverse complement strand
GTTTGCAGGTTAGCGGCTGCGCCGCTTAACTGCTGCAAACTTAGAGCGACGCGTCTCGCGTCGGGGAAAAATAGCACTAAATAAAGGCTCACAGATAGTACTAATTTCACTACTACCTGTGAGCCTTTGCTTTAATTTTCCCGACGCGAGACGCGTCGCCCCCATTAGTGCTTGCGTTGGGTGTTAGCGTTTGGCACTTACATTTGGCACTTGCGTTGGGTGCTTGCGTTAGGTGCCTGCGTTTTGTGTTTGTTATGACTTTACTTGCCCTCGCTCAAGAACTGGAGCGCACGCTTTACAATATCGCTGCGCTTGTTCACCAGGCGGAAGTACTCATTGCGGTCCCAGAGGTCGTAGGCAATGGTGGTTTTGAGCGTAAACTGCAAATCCTTGAGTGCCGACTCGCGCTCCTTGTCATCCTTAGGCTCCACCTTTTTGCGCTTGCCCTCGGCCATGATAGAATCGGTGAGTGAGGCGGGCACCTCAAAGTTCTTGTCAAAATCCTCAAACTTGCGGTATTTGCGCTTCAGCTCCTTGCGGTGGTCGTCCACATAGCGCAATGTCCACTCGTTAATGAGGTTGTAGCGGCGCAGCGCGCGGTAGTAGGGCGTGTAAGTGGTTGTGTCGAGCGGTACAAATATGTCGGGCATAATGCCACCGCCACCATACACGGTACGCCCCTTTACCAAGGTTTTGTACACCTTGGCCGAGTCAAGGTGTATGCTGTCAATGCAAGTCAGCTCGCCACGGGTGTAGCGCTTTTCAAGGTCCTGGTCATACTCACTCTTCTCGCCCTTGGTGTAGGGCTTTTGAATGCAGCGGCCCGAGGGCGTGTAATAGTGCGACACGGTGAGACGTATCATCGAACCGTCGGGCAAGTCGATGGGGCGCTGTACGAGCCCCTTTCCAAATGTGCGTCGGCCAATGATGGTGCCACGGTCGTGATCCTGTACGGCACCGCTCACAATTTCGGCTGCCGAGGCGGTAAACTCGTCAACGAGTATGACCACGCGGCCCTCAGTCTGCATCAGTCCGTTGCCCTCTGAGCGCAATTCCTGACGCGGCATCACGCGGCCGTCGGTATACACTATCATCGAGCCATTGGGCAGGAACTCACTGGCCACCTCCTGCGCTGCGTTAAGGTAGCCACCGCCATTCATGCCGAGGTCAAGAATGAGGTCCTTCATGCCCTGCTTCCGCAGTTCAGCTATCTTGTCGTGCACCTCCTTGCCCGATGTGGCACCAAAACTGTCAAGGTGTATGTAGCCGGCAGTAGGCGTAATCATGTAAGCAGCATCAACCGTGTTGACGGGTATCTTGTCGCGCACCACCTTAAAGTGCAGCACACTGTTTGTGCCACGGCGCACAATGTCAAGGTTGGCAATGGTGCCCTTCGGCCCGCGCAGTTTGGTCATGATGCTGTCGCGGTCCATCTTCACACCGGCTATGGTCACGCCATTAACGGCAATGATGCGGTCGCCGGCCAGCACCCCCGCACGCTCGCAAGGGCCTTTGCTTATAACCTGCAACACCACGAGGGTATCCTTCACCATGTTAAAGCTCACGCCGATGCCCTCAAAGTTGCCACTGAGCGGTTCGTTCAGTTTTTTTGTATCCTTGGCATTGGTGTACGACGAGTGCGGGTCGAGTTTGCTGAGCATGCCGTTAATGGCGTCCTCGGCCAGTTTCTTTTGGTCCACACTGTCAACGTAAAGGCTGGTGATGGCCACCTGTGCCATTTGCAGTTTTTTGATTTGCTCAAAGTCCACATCGCCAAAGCGCGATTGTGCGCAGGCGGGCAGTGTGAGCAAGATGGCTAAAAGCAGATAGATATGTTTCATTTCAGTAAGTTGGTTTCGGTTTGTGCCGGCTGCGGCAAAAACGCGCTCACGTCCTTGCCATAGGCAATAAGTTCGCGCACCACGCTCGACGATATGTCGGAATAATGCGCTTCGGTAAAGAGCATGACGGTTTCGACACCCGCCAGGCGTTTGTTCATGGCAGCAATGTCGCGTTCGTACTCAAAGTCCTTTACAGAGCGCAAGCCGCGCAATATGAATTGTGCGCCCTCGCGTCGCACCAGGTCGATGGTCAAGTCGTTGTAAGCCACCACCTTGATGCGCGGCTCATTGGCATACACGCGGCGTATGGCCTCCACACGCTGTTCGGGGTCATAGAACGAGCGTTTTTTATCGTTTACGCCCACCCCTATCACGATGCGGTCGAACATGGGCAACCCGCGCTCCACGATGCTGGCATGCCCCACCGTAAAGGGGTCGAACGAGCCGGGGAATATAGCTACTTTCATAAGTCGTTGGTATCTTCGTCGGCCAAGTCTTCCTCAACCACCAGATTGTCTATTATAAAACCTTGGCGCTCCATGGTGTTTTTACCCATATAGTACTCGAGCAGTTTGCCCACATTGTCGCTTTTGTGCAGCGTAACGGGGTCGAGGCGCATGTCGGGACCTATAAAGTTTTTGAACTCGTCGGGGTCTATCTCGCCCAAACCTTTGAAACGGGTTATTTCGGGGTTCGGACTGAGCTTTTCGATAGCTGCCAGACGCTCCTCGTCGCTGTAGCAATAAATGGTTTCATACTCTGAGCGATCGCTCACCTGCGTCTTTTTCAGTATGGCAGCCCCCGCGCTGGCATCGGTTACCGTTTTGGGCTTGTTTGCCCCGCGCACCTTCTTCTTTTTGTTACGCACGCGGAAGAGGGGCGTTTGCAGTATGTACACGTGCCCCTTCTTGATAAGGTCGGGGAAGAACTGCAGGAAGAAGGTGATAATGAGCAGCCTGATGTGCATACCGTCCACATCGGCATCAGTGGCCACAATCACCTTGTTGTAGCGCAGCCCGTCGAGTCCGTCCTCTATGTTGAGGGCAGCTTGCAACAGGTTGAACTCCTCATTTTCGTACACCACCTTTTTGGTCAGGCCGTAACAATTGAGCGGTTTGCCGCGCAGCGAGAACACAGCTTGCGTCTGCGCATTACGTGTTTTGGTTATAGAGCCGCTGGCCGAGTCACCCTCGGTAATGAATATGGACGACTCTTGCCGCGGGTCTTCTTGGTCGTCGTCGCCCTTTTTGCGCGACTTTGGAGCGGGGTCGTTAAGGTGTATGCGGCAGTCGCGCAACTTGCGGTTGTGCAGGTTGGCCTTTTTGGCGCGCTCGCGTGCCAATTTGGTCACACCGGCTATGGCCTTGCGCTCCTTCTCGCTCTCCTCTATCTTTTGTTTGATAACCTCGGCCACATCGGTGTGCTTGTGCAGGAAGTTATCTACATTCTCCTTTATAAAGTCGCCCACGAACTTGTTCACGCTCACGCCCGACAGCGGGAAGGGTTTCCCGTTCGAGTCCTTGTCGGGGGCCATGGTGAGCGAGCCGAGCTTGATTTTTGTCTGACTCTCAAACAATGGCTCTATCACACGTATGGCTATGGCGGCCACCAAACCGTTGCGCACGTCCTGCACATCGTAGTTCTTGCCGAAATACTCCTTTATGGCCTTGGCTATGTGCTCCTTAAAGGCACTTTGGTGCGTACCGCCCTGGGTGGTATGCTGTCCGTTAACAAACGAGTAATACTCCTCGCCATACTGCGAGGTGTGGGTAAAGGCTATGTCGATGTTAGGCCCTGTCAGGTGTACGATGGGATACAGACCCGGTGCAGTCATGTTGTCGTTGAGCAAGTCCTCAAGTCCGTTGCGGCTCAATATGCGCCGCCCGTTGTAAAAGATGGCAAGTCCGGTGTTGAGGTAGGTATAGTTGCGGAGCATATTCTCAACAAATTCACCGTGGAAACGGTAGTGCTGAAACAGCGTGCTGTCTGGCTCAAAGAATATGTAAGTGCCGTTTTCCTCCTCGCAAGGGCCTTGTTCGTCGCTCACGAGCACACCTTTCTCAAATATGGCCTCATGCATCTGACCATCGCGCACACTGCGTGCAATAAAGCGGCTCGACAGGGCATTAACAGCCTTCAAGCCCACACCATTCATACCCACCGAAGCGGTGAACACTGCGGTGTCGTACTTGCCGCCCGTGTTGAGTTTCGACACAGCATCTACCAAGGCACCAAGGGGTATGCCACGGCCATAGTCGCGTATTTCGGCAGTGAGGTTGTCGTGTATGTTCACCTCAATGCGTTTGCCAAACCCCTCGTTAAACTCGTCGATACTATTGTCTATACTCTCCTTGAGCAGCACATATATACCATCTTCGGCATGCGAGCCATCGCCCAAGCGACCAATGTACATGCCGGGACGCGTACGTATGTGCTCGGTATCCTCAAGATGTCGTATTTTGCTCTCGTCATAAACGACGGTCGAAGTATTCTCGTTCTCCATTGTCTTGTTATGTTTATGGCAGACCCGTCAACCCGTTAACCCATTAACCCATTAACCCGTTAACTCGTCAACCCTGTCACGCCCCATCAAATGTCCGCTTTGAAGCAGCGGCGGCGCTTGTGTTGTTCCGTTTTGAAATACTGCCATTGGTTCTGCACCTTCTCGTTCATTTCGAGTTCGGGGTTACTCTCGGCATATTCAAAGCCCAACTCCTTGTAAACGGGAATAAGGTCGGTAAATAGCAGTGCATTCACGCCCTTGCCCTGGTAGTCGGGACGCACAGCCACGAGCAACAAGTCAAGCACCTTGGGGCGTTTCCACATCAAGGCTTTCAGCAGGTGGTACCACCCAAAGGGCAACAAGCGGCCCTTGGCCTTTTGCAGTGCACGCGACAGCGAGGCCATCGATATGCCCACGGCCACTATCTCATTCTGCTCATTCTCCACAATGCTCACCATGCGCAGGTCGAGCACCGGCACATACATCTTGACATACTGGTCTATCTGCCGTTCGGTCATGCGCGAGTAGCCAAACAGTGGTGTATAGGCATCGTTTATAAGGCGGAATATATCATGTGCCACCCCACTCTGTCGCACCTCTTTCTTACTCTTGAGCTTGCGGATATGCAGATTATAGCGCCTGGCTATAATCTCCGATATGCGGCGGTGCTTTTCGGGTATGGCATCGGGCACATATATCTTCATCTCCACCCAGTCGGCACTTTTGCTCAGCCCGAGGCGTTCCATGTGCTGCGGGTAGTAGGGATAGTTGTAGATGGTGGCCATGGTCGATAGCTGGTCAAAGCCCTCCACAAGCATACCCTCAGCGTCCATGTCGGTAAAGCCAAGGGGACCTTCTATCTCGGTCATGCCGCGCTCCTTGCCCCATTGTTTTACGGTGTCGATAAGAGCTGTGCTCACCTCCATGTCGTCAACAAAGTCTATCCAGCCAAAGCGCACCGTCTTGCGGTTCCACGTCTCGTTGGCACGACGGTTGATAATGGCAGCCACGCGGCCCACTATTTTACCATCGCGCAGAGCCAGAAAGTAGTCGGCTTCACAAAACTCGAAGGCGGCATTCTTCTTGGGTGAGAAGGTGTTGAGCATATCATCGTACAAGTCGGGCACCGAATAGGGGTTGCCCTTGTAAAACTCGTAGTTGAAGCGTATGAAGCGTTTGAGTTCGCTTTTGGTTGTTACTTTCTTTATCTCGACAGACATGTAGCGTTATGTTTTGTTTGTGAATGTAGCTTGCAAAATTACTCATTTTTTATCAGTAACAAGGCTTTATGCTTCAATAACCCGCCCTTTGGCGATTATTTTGCCGCATCGCTGCCCGTTGAAACTCCCAAAAGCACATTTAATGCTTTTGCCCTTCACCATACAGCAATAATTCAGATTACTGCACGCATTGGTGGAATTAGTAAACAAATTGACGGGTTAACGGGTAAGTTTGCCAATATAGCATACTTACGCGTCAACCCGTCAACAGGTTAATCAATATTTCGTTCCTACTTCATCAACTTGGCAGTATGGCTCTTGCCATCTGCCGTCTGTACGGTGATGTAGTACACACCCTCGGCATAGCGCGACATGTCAATGCGCTCCGTGTCGGGTGCGGGGTTCTGGTTGATGTACAACAGCTGACCATTGGTGGCGTGAATGGTGATAAGACGCATGGCCGGACCATTGGTGCTTGCTGTCACGTGCGTCTTGACGCGACGTGGCATAATGTTCACCTGAGGAGCCTCAGCATCTGTCACACCTGTCGCAGAGAGCAGATCTATGGCAAACGGCTCCTTGAGCGTACCAATCATGGCATTGTCAACATAGGTCAGAGCAGCGTTGGTTGAAAGTACCTGACCATTGTGTGCCACACGCACATCAAGTTGCGGTCCACTGCCATCGCCACTGATGGTTATGAAATACAAGCCATCAACTTCGACCGATGTACCACGGCACTCGTCGTCAGCAAACACGCCTATCTCGGCACCACTTACGGGTTGGCCGCCTTGCGTGATGCTTGCTATCACCGTCATGTTGTTGGGATAAGCATGGCGGTTAACAGGCGGGAAGGCCGACTGCACCTCGTCACTATTGGCAGCATTGCCACCGTACAGCTCGCCATCATTGGCCACCTTGCGGCGCGCCATGCTGGCAGGAGCGGCAGTAGGATAACCAAACTGGCGGCTGTTATCAGCTGCGCTGAAGTATATGTAGCCCTGTCCGGGTTCCATAACCTCGAGCGAACCTATCCACTCATAGTCCTGATACATGGCAAATCCGTTCTGGCCCTTCACAATATCACCCGTAACGGGTGCCGCAGGTGCCAGGGCATAGAGCATCGGTGGCATAGTTATTCTCCACATTGAGTTTGGGCACTTCTATCTGCATGGTAGCGGCCGATATCTCGGTGCCTGGCTCATAGTACTTGCTCACATACTTGTCCTCATAGGGGCAGCAGGTTTGTCCGCCACGGGTTATGAAGATGGGACCGAAACCGTCGGGGGCTTTGAACACGTCTACCGACAGGGCATCGTCGTCGCCATTCTCCTTGAGCGTATAGCCAATGGTCTTGGCGTTCTCCGAGCTTGAGCCTTGCACAAAGGTGTTGCGGGTGCCTGTGGTGGTCTTCACCGTGAGGTCGACACCTGTGCCGTTTATCTCAAATCCGGTGGTCACACCGCCCACTATCATCACCTCAAACTCCTCGCTGGTTTCGTGGCTCTTGGCCTCGATGGTGCCTACCGAGTTCTCGATGGTGGCACCGGCGTCGAACGAGTAGTTGCCTATGAGGTTCTCTGTGCGGCTGCTCTTGGCCTCAATCTTGGCCTTCTCGTTGTTGGCCAGGGTCTGTGTCCAAAGCGCCATTTGCGAGTTGTACCACTTCACCTTGTCCTCAAAGGCTATGGGCTTGCCATTGCTGTCGGTGGTCTTGGCGGGGAGCATCATGGTGTAGCTCGGACCGTCAAGCTTGTCGCCCGACACGGCGGCAGCGCCCCACACACGTCCTTGTCGTTGTTGTTCGAACCAAAGCGCGGGTCGTCCTTGCTCACCTTCGACACATACACCACCTCGTTGGTCGTGTTGCTGGTAATGCCCTCTGAGGGGTCGTGCAGCAAACTGTTGCGCACGCTTTCGAGGTTGGGCAGCAGGGTGTTCTCCACATAGTTCTGCGAGTAGTTGAACCCTGTGCCAAACTCCATACCGGTTGATATAACGTTCTCGCGGGTCACGCCAAAGCCGCCCTTGCCGTCGGGACGTATGTCCACGCTGCGGGCATTGCCAAACAAAATGTTGGTAGCGGTGCCTATAAACACGTCGCCGTTGGCGCCCACATAGTCCTCCTCGTCAGACGTGCTCACGCGGTTGGTCGTAGTGGTGGTGGTAGAGCTTGCCTGACTGTCGGTAATGTCGAGGTTGACCTCGGCACCCACTTCAAGGTCGGCCTTGGTCGATGCTTCGGTTATGACACCTGCACCCACGCCCACCCATGTGGCGGCCTCGAAACCGAGCTTGGTGAGGGTGCTCACCTCGTTATTGGTTACAAACGAACCGGCATACGAAGTGCTTTCGGTCACAGAGGTGGCTGTCTCATAATAGGCGCTTGAGTTTGAACCCGGGGGGTCGCGCAGCACCATGAGCACCTTGTCGGGGCCTGATGTCACAAAGTTGTTGCCCGACGGCAGTTCACCAAGCACAATGGCCTTGAAGGTGCCGTTGCCGCTCCACTGCTTTTGTGCGCCATTCACGTCGAACACCATGTTAAGCCCCAAGGTGTACGGTTCTGTGATGTTGGGGAAACCTGCCATAAAGGTGTATTCGGCATGGCCGAGCGAGTCGAGCTGCAGCTGGTTGGTGGCCAAGTTGTTCTCGTCCTTAAACTTGCCGTCGTCGGCACCTTCAAAGTTCACCACCTGTCCGGCAGCAAACTGGTTGGTGATGGTGACAGTTGACTTCTGCAACGGTACACGGTCGGTGACGGGATTTTGGGCATCGTCCTGGTTGACGTACTGCTCGTAGCCGTCGAGGGTGAAGGTGTAGCGGCGCAACTGGGTGAACACCGGGGCACCCATGGCATAGGTCACTGTGCCCTGCTCGTCGGTGGTGTAGAGCGGCACTTCCTGGCCCTTGGGGTCGTTGAGTGTCACGTACTTGAAGGTGGCGTCGCCAAAGGCCGGAGCACCCTTCTGCTTTACATCGAATGTCGGCTCCACGCGGTGGGCCAAGTTGAGCGATGCCACATAGCTGAAGCGTTGCACTTTGCCCTCGTCGGTGGTGACGGAGTCGGTCTTGACGGCCAGCGGATTGCTGGCGTCGATGCCAGGAATGGTGGCGCGGTCGAACACAATCTCGGCGTTTGACGGCACCTCGACACTGGTCACCTTGTACTGCACGGGGGGCACCAGGGCGGCAAACTCGCCTGTGGCGGGGTCGGTGGTGATGGTGATGGTTTTTACGGCATCGTCATCGCCGCCACCCACCTGGGCGGTGCTCTTCACCTGCTTGCTTGCTGCTTCATACTTGCGGGCGTCGGTGGCGTTTTCGTAGGTGTAGTCGCCACCATTGTCCTTGCGCACCACATTCATGCGGTAGGCATCGCCTGCGCTGAGCTTTATCACGGCCTGGCCAATGTTGGCCTAGCTCTGTGCCAAACCAAGGGGCTTGCCCTTTTCAACGTCACCACCTGCCACACGGCCGGCTATTACGACTTTGGTCACATCGGTAAAGTTCACCGCCTCTTCCTTCACAAAGGTGTAGCGTGTGCCAACGCCCTTGTCGTCGGCGGGGAAACGGCCTGCCGAGCCAAACTCGTGGCCCTGCTTCTTTATCTGTATAAAGTGGTCGCCAATGGGCACACTGATGCTGAAGCGGCCCTCGCTGTCGCTGGTGATGGGTTCGCCGTCCTTATAGCAGATGTTGCCGTCTACGTAAAAGTTGCAACCCTCCACCGGATAGGTGGTGCCTTCGTACAGCACCTGACCTGTAACGGGGAAGCTTGAGGTATCCTCAAAGTCAACGCCATTGTGGTTGATTGAGTTCTGGCTGACGTAACGCGAGAGCTTCTGTGGTGTAAAGCTGTGTATGCCCTTGCTTGGCACAACCGAGTAGTTGGTGCCGCCGCCGGTAAATGGCACACCTTTTATCACATAGTTGCCCTCGGCATCGGTGCGGCCGTAAATGCTGAATGCATCGTCGGGGGGCACAATGGTGCTTATTTTATTCGACGACTTGATAGTGCCGTGATGGCCATTGGCCACGCCCCCGGTTTTACTGTAGTCGTAAGCGGTGGTCTGATTGGTAATGCCCTCGTCGAGGGGCCATTACAGATAGAGGTCTTTCTCGTCGCCCGAGAGCTGGTGGTCGTAGGTGGCCATCAACTCGGCATCGGCAAGGACTTTGTTCCACACGCGCACCTCGTCGATGTAGCCGTTAAAGTTGTGGCTTGCCAAATCGCTCACATTCGTACCGAAGACCAGGTTGTAAAGCTTCTTGCTGTTTTCCTTGGGCATGCCCGTGGCCTTGGTTTCAAACTTCTGCATCTTACCCTTGGTGTCGATGGCGCGCAAGGTCCAGTTGGCGGCGCCGTCGGTTAACAGGGCTATGGCATAATAATTGTTGGGCTCGAGCGCCACCGTGGTGGGCCTGTCGGCCCACCCCTCGGGTTGGGGTGTGGGCAGGCGCAGCGTCAGCTGGTAGGCACCGCTGCTGGTGCGCTGACCGAACAGTGAGAAGTTGTTGTAAGTGTCAATCAGCATGGGCGTTGCATCTTTGGTTGCATTGCCCGACTCCTTGATGTTGTCATCGAGGCGGAACCATGCCTGCATGGTGAGGGGTACACTGTCCATAAACAGGGCACCGGCCTCCTCACGGTCGAGGGGCAGCACAAGGCCACCGCCAACATTGTCAACACGCAATGAGTAGAACTGCGACTTGGCCTCGGCATCGTCCTTGGCCTGCACCAAATTGACGCGCACGCCCTCAACGGCCGTACCTGTGCCATAGGCTATGCGGCCGGCTATGGTGCCGGTGGCCTGGCAAAAGCCGTTGTCGATGGCCTCGGCGGTCAGCGTGCTGTTGCCATTACAGTTTATGTACGACAACACGCGGTATTCGTAGTACTGGCCGGAGGCCACATTGTTGTCGTCGAAAGTGTACATCTCCGAGGTACCCGACACGGTGTGTATGTCGCTCCAGTTGCCCTTGCTGCCAAGCATACGGCGTGCCACCACATGACGGGTGTTGCCCTCAGATATTTGCTGGGCGTTCCAGGTGAGCTTGACGCTGTTGCTGTACAGGCCCTTGCTCACGTTTAACGATGTCACACGGCTGCTGCCGCTGATGGAGCCTACGGCAATGGGCGACTCAAAGGTCTTGCCAAAGGCTTTCAGCACAACCTTGAACTCGTAACTGTCGCACACATTCTTGATGCCAGTGTACTCGTATTCGCCCGAGGTGGCATTTACATCAGTGCGGGGCACGCTCACGGGGTTGCTCCACTGGGTTGTGCCGGCCAAACGGCTGTACACAAGGAAACTCTGCTCTCTGTTTGTGAAAGCACCATAGTTCCAAGTCACCACCACGCTCTGCTCTTCAGAACGGGTGTCCACCTTGTCAAATACGAACGACGGCACTATCTTGGTCGTTACAGTGGCCTTGAGGTCGTCTACTATGCCTTCCTTCCACCCGTCCTTTTGGTAGGTGACGATATACACATATTCGGTTTCAAGGCTCGGCACTTCCACCTCGCAGTTGTTGGTGTTATAGTCAACGGCAGCGATACGCTTGGCTGAACTTGCCGACTCGCCTTGCTTGTAGCGGTACACCAGCCACTTGTATTTATCGCTGCTCAAGCGGGTGTCGCCCTTGGTGTTCCAAGTCAGCTTTACGGTTTTGGTCCACTGTTTGGGTTCTGCACTCAAATTGCCCGGGTACGGACAACCGGGCACGGTGACTGACCAAATAGTGCCGTTGCAGTAACGCTGGAACACACTGTTCTTGTTGTCGTAGATGGGATCTACTACACTACCCTCGCTAATATTCATCGTGGCACTCCTTGCGCCCCAATAGTAGATGGTGACGGCATTGCGGTTGCTGAACGTGCCGTCGAGCGTCTTGCTCACGCTGGTGGCATTGTCGGCAGCATATACCGAACCATACTTGAGGGAAGTATACGAACTTGAATTGTTGAAATAGTAGGTGGGCGCGAAACCCCAGCCGTTCTTGTTCGGCAAACCCGAAGCATTGAATGTAATTTTGCCTGCGGCACTGCGCACAAAACTGCCCTTATTGGTTTGGGACTCGTTGATAGCCGAGCCGGCAGTGAAGCCCAAGGACACGTCTATGTTGTCGGGGTCGTCGCCATTGTCATTGTTGTCCCAACAGCCCTTAAACCTCATACCGCGAAACTTCCCCTTGTCGTCAGAAGTGCCTTCACCCTCGAGCATTTTCTTTGAAGGGTAAAAGCGGGCGTAGACAGTGCGTTTTTTGCCATTGAACTCAGCCTTTACGATGGTAAGGCGGCCATACGCCTCGTTGTGACGCACAAGCTTGTCATGACAACGGGGCATTTCGCCCACCAATATGTAATTGTAAACGGGTATTGTTGTCTGCTTACCCATATTCAAAAGGAGAGGGAGAGTCGCGTACCTATCGACCGTCCTCGCATATATCTTGATATTGCGCATGGCATCAGGCTTCGTGTCATCCTTGTCGTAGTCCATATAACGGAATTCAATGTACGGACGTGCCTCGCTCATGGCAATATTGTCAATACATATTGTCTTGGCTACATCTTTGGGGTCGGTGTTTGCCCTCACCACCCGCGGCACAAGGCCCCAGGTTATGAGCAACACGCCCAACATGAGCAGCCACCGGCCCAATAGGGGCGGAGGTACTTTCTTCGGTACCCGCTGATGAGGTAATCGTGTAAAGTGTGTGTGCATAATGATAAATGTTTATGAAATTAGTGAATTTGTTTACAAATTTAAGTATTGCCATCGTTTCGATACAACCGATTGCCCTGTCTTGTTGTCCGATTGCTCATAAGTAGTTGTCCGATTGGTACCAATCGGACACTTTACCCGTTTTTTGCACCGGAATGGCCGTTTTAGCGATGAAATGGGGCATTTTTGCACTTTGCGCCCCTCATCTGCACGTTTACACGCTTTTTACCTACATCTTACACTTTTTGCCTGCACTGCATTGATTTTCAATGCGTTACGGAGTGTAGGTTACGCTGCACAGTGCCTACACACCCTTTGCACACTACCTACACACCCTTTGCACTGCCTGCACGGCGGTTGTTCACGCCTTGCACAGATTGTTTTTTCGACAATAATGGGTAGCAAAAACGCTTGCGGCAGGTAGAATTACCAGTCGGAACAACTGATATTTCTACCTGCCGCAAGCGTTATAACGCGCTGGCACAGGTGCCAATATGTTGGGTGCAGACAAGTGCCGTGCAGGCAGTGCAGGGGGTGTGCAAGATGCACATAGAGCGTGCAAGTAGGGTGCAGATAATGTGCAGGTTGTGGCAGATAGTGTGTAGGTAGTGTGCAGATTTGCCTACACACCGTAACGCGCTGAAAATCAGTGCAGTGCAGGCAAAAAGTGTAAGATGCAGGAAAAACATCACCTTCCACTTTATGGGGAGGTACACAAACGCTACCTCTAATGGGGGCGACGCGTCCCGCGTCGGAAAAATAAAAAGAAAATGCACATCACCGGGCACAACTCGCTACGCCATCTGCCCGTCACGCCACTCGCGGGGCGTCATGCCCGTGCGGTCGTTGAATATCTTGTACAACTAGCTGCGCGATGTAAAGCCACAGGCCGACGACACACTCTCGTTAGTGTACTCGGGGTGGGCCTTGATGTAGTCCTGCGCCTCCTTAAAACGTATGTCGCTCAACCAAATGCGGAAGGTGTGTGCAAATGCTGGTCGAAATAGATGCTGAGAATGCGGCGCACCACACCTATGCTCTGTGAGAGTTTGACCATGTTGACGGTGGTGTCGCGAAAGTTCTTTTCGGCACACCACGCGGCAAGGGCAGCCTCAACAATACGTACCATTTCGGGCGGCAACTGCTCGGGGGCGGCATTGTCTGATGCTGACTCATCGGCGTCACCATCGTCCATTGACTGTGAGGCGTCGGCCACATCGGTCAGCACCTCGTCGATGGGGGCAAGGTTGTAGCCCATGGCCACAAAACTCAGGTTGAAGATGACAGCGGAGAGCAGCACGGCCGGCCCTATAACAAAGAGCAACGGACGCCACATGATGGCACCCACAAGCGCAAGCGAGGTGCAGCAAAACAGCAGGTAGCCCGCCCACGTGTAGCGCACATAGGGCATGATGTCGCCACCCGTTTCGGCCTCTACCCTGCTTCTGTTGCGATGTATCTCGCTGAGCGGTATGACGATGCTCGTGAGCATGGACACCAAATAGAGGGTGTGCAACACCATTTGCTCATAGGGCATGTACAGACTGTTGCGCCTCAGTCACCCGCTGCCAAATGCAACGAATGTGGCTACAAGCAATATGCCAAACAACAGGTCGTAGCGACGACGCCGACGCTTTTCGCACTCGAGGTTGAGTATGGAATGGGCCACCAGGAAGGTGGCGGGGGTGTAGAACAGTATGTTTACTATCGTGCCGGCATCGTCGCTGTGGGCCCTGAAGCCGCAGGCCATTTGCAGGCCGTAGTGTATCATCAGCAACACGGCGGCGGTCACGAGCGACCAGCGTGATTTTTCGTACTGGCGGTTGACTACGGACACCTGAAAGCGTGACACGACAAGCACGAGTGTTTGCATGGCAAACACTAACAGACAGGTGTATTGTAATAGAAATAATGACGACATTTATTGATTGGTTTTGTGCGTTTCCTGGTTAACAGGGTGACGGGTAAGTTTGTTGTTCCTTTAAGTTTCTTGCCATTCTGACTTTAACATATAAGCAGTGGGGTATAGCATACTTACCTGTCAACTTGTCAACCCGTTAACCTCCTTACAGCAATATTTCATCATAATTGTCGCGGGTTATTACTTTGAACGCCGCATCGGGATAGCTGCGCGAGAACGACAGCGGAACCGCAGCATTACGTCGGGGGTTCCACTTGAACTCATAGGCTGTCAGCATACCGTCGCACTCCTCCAAATAGTCTATTTCGCTTTTGGCTGTTGTGCGCCAAAAATAGCCGTTGGCATAAGTGCGGGCATAACTCTGCTGCTTTAAGCGCTCTGCTATGACATAATTCTCGAACAAGGCCCCAATGTCTGACCTTAATTCGGCTTGCTGGAAATTACGGATTATGGCATTGCGTATGCCACAATCCCAAAAGTATATTTTCTTGGCGAACTTCAGCTCGTTGCGCAAATTGCGACTGAACGACGGCAGCCTGAATATGATGAATGCCTTTTCAAGCAACTGTATGTATGAATCTACGGTTTTTGAATCGAGACCGCAAAGCTGCGCTAACTCATTATACGACACTTCTGAGCCTATTTGAAAGGCTAAAGCCTGAAGCAACTTGAGTATCTTGTCACTCTTCTTTATTCTGTCGAACAGCAGGATATCTTTATACACATAGCTGTCGGATAATTGCTGCAGTATGTCACGCTCGTCACCGGCATTGTTCACCACATCAGGATATGTGCCAAACACAAGGCGTGTCGGCAACAAACGCTTCTCGACAAGCAAACCATTGTATGCCGCTAATTCGGCAAAGGACAACGGAAACATCAAATACTCGTGCTTGCGGCCTGTAAGCGGTTCGTTCACCTTGTTGGCCAATGCAAACGACGAACTGCCCGTGGCCACAACCTGCACGTCGGGCAGGTTGTCTATAATCAGTTTCAAGCAAAGCCCTATGTCGGTTATGCGCTGTGCCTCGTCCACCACCAGTGTTTTGCTTTTGCCTATGACAGACTTGATGCGGCTTGAGGTGGGATTCTCAAAAAGCGCACGCACATCGGCTTCGTCGCCATTCAGCCACAGGGTGTCGGGGGCTGTTATGGCTTGGCGCAACAATGTGGTCTTACCTACCTGGCGGGCTCCATATATGATTATGGCCTTGCCACTATTTAGGTGTTTGGTCACGCTGTCTTCTAATATTCGCTTTATCATAAGTAGCTCTTTGTTTTGGGTGGTTCTATAAGTCTGTTTTTGGAACAACCCATGTGTAAGTTTACGTGTTGCACGTCGCTGCAAATATAAGCACATTTTGCCGCTATTCCAAAAATATTTAGATATTTGCGGAATTAATTCCAAGAATATTTAGATATTTGCGGAATTTGTGCTTGTGAGCGGACTCTCAGAATGGGGAGATTAGAGTCAATTATTGGCGTTCGGTGAAACTCTAAAACGCACATTTAATGCTTTGGATTTTTACCGGGCAGCAATAATTCTAAACGCTAATTCTAAACACAAGTACAAAACGCAAGCATACAACGCAAGCACTAAATGCAAGCACAAAACGCTAACACTAATGGGGGCGACGCGTCTCGCGTCGGGAAAATTAAAGCAAAAGCTCACAGATAGAAGCCTAATTAGTGCTCATTTTTCCCGACGCGGGACGCGTCGCCCCCATTAGTGCTTGCGTTGTGTGCTTGAGGTGTGTGCTTGAGGTGTGTGGTTGAGTTGGGAGGTAGCGTTGGGTGCTCGAGTCCATTCGTATGTTACGTTTCACCGGACTGCAATAAGATGAAAACATATTCTGAGAGCCATGCACGCGAATGGGCTGACAGGAAGATGTGCTGATGATGCGCACGCGCACAAAAAAGGGCTGACATCGTAGCGTTACTATTTGCAACGCTGCGGCATCAGCCCATTATTATATTGGCATATTGCGCTTCTGATCACATTTGCACATCTGCACATCTGCGAGCGAGGCGCCTGCCTCGTTCGTTATTCTGCAATCAGCGAGAACTCTGCGCCTGAGGCGAAGTCCTGGCCATTCTGCTCGTTGAGCGCACGGAAACGAATGTAACGTGCCTTGACGGGCTTGCTGAACATAACGCGCTTGAGCTCGGCATTGGCAGCGAAAGTGCCTTTGCACACAGGCTCACCCCACGACTTGCCGTCCTGGCTCACATACACCTCGTAGTCCTTGACCCAACCATTCTGGCCGCTCTGACGGGGCAGGAAGGTGAAGCCCTTCATGACCTTGGGCTCGGCGGCATCGAAATCTACCCAGTGGGGGTACTTGGCCAGGGTGATAGAGTACATGGTGTGCCAAATGGTGGCAGGGTCGCCATCGACAAGGTATGAGGCATCGCCACTGCCGGGCTCCTGCGACGAGGCAAAGACTACCTGCAGGGGCACGCTCTCAACCTTGGCATAGGTCATGGAGGTCTTCATAGCGGGATTGTCCTTGTACCACGTGGTGATGGTGCCACCGGCGCGCAGATTGACGGGCGCGGTGTAGGCTGTGGCCTTCTTGCTGCCACCCAGGGCATACATGATGGTGCGGCCCTTGGCAGGACTGCTCAGTATGACCATGCCCGTGCGGCTGTGTTCGATGCTGATGGGCTGCTCACCCGAGGGGCTTACCTTGGCCACCTCGGCAAGCTGCTGCTGGGCTGCGAGCGGACGTATGATGAAGCCGAAGTTGTAGTTGTGGCTGAGGGCCTGGTCCTCAACAAACGGGCCACCCTGGCCGCAGCTGGCTCCGCCAAGACCGGTTACCTTGGCGTCGAGATGCAGGTAGGTGCCATCGCTCTCGGGAAGCTGGTAGATGTGGGCTGCCTGGGTGAGCTGCTGCTGGCTCCACGGCAGAGCCGATACCGACATGACGCTGTCGGCCACAAAGGCTACACCCTCGCCACCCTGGGCGGGACGCAGGGCGCAATAGCGCACCTCCTCGCGGTTGCCCATAGACTGGGGTTTGGGCAGTATGATGTCTTGCTTGCCTACCTCGCCCTGGTGCAGCTCGATGAACTGGCCGGTTTTGCGGTCGGCATAGTTGTTGACAGGGCCGCGGCCGTAGTAGCTGAACTGGTTGTACTGCTTGGGCAGTTTCATAGAGTAGCCTATGCGGGGCAGTACCACATTGGTGCGGTTGGCCGAAATGGCGCTCTGCAACTCTACCGAGCCATCAGGATAGATGGTGTACACCTGGTTGGTGGTGAACTTGAAGTCGTCGGCACCAAGGGCGTGCTTGCCCTGGCTGAAGGTGTAGACTGTCTGCGGGTTGCGGTCGCGGTCGGAGTATACCTGCTGGCTGCCCTCGCGGCCCTGGCTCTCGATGGTGAGGCTTATTTGTGTCACACCGTCCTTGCCCTTGACAATGGTGGGCTTGCCCACTACCTTGTGCTGCAGGTCGTAAAGGCCGTTTTTGAACCACGCGTTGTGATAGCCAATGCCGGCATCGTTGTCGGTGGGGGCACGGAAGGCGTCGAGCTTGGGACCGTTGCCGTTGGCAATAATCTCTTGTCCGTTGTAGGCAAGGTGGCTGATGGCGCCTGTGCTGAGGTCGATGTCGATGTCGTAGTTGTGGCCCTTGACGCTGACTTGCTTGCTGCCTACTGTGACATTGGCAGTGCCCTTGGCAGCCACGCTCTTAATGGCGGGTGCCTTTACGTCGGCACCTTTCACGCGGAGTTGCTCCTCCATCTGCACATAGCCCTTCTTGGCCCACGGCATGTCCTTGCCCTGCAGGAACTGCACCTTGACAAAGTACTCGCTGTTGGGGTCGAGCTGCGCGTAGTTGTAGGGCAGCACATACTCCTGGCGCTCACGCGGACCGAGTATGTTCTTGGCACCCATCAGGGGTTTGTCCTTCTCCACACACACGCCGTCTTTGTAGAGCGACCATACTACTTGATAGCCTTTGAGCGGCTCGAAGTAGTTTTTGTTGAATATCTCGATACGTCCCTGTTTGAGGTCGACAGCCTTGACGCCCACATTCTGATACACCTTTTTCACCTCGAAGTACTGTGCCTTGGGCGAGAGGTCGGGGCGCATCACGCCGTTCATGCAGAACATGCCGTCGTTGGGCTTGTTGTCGGGTCCGAAGTCGCCGCCGTAGCCCCAGTAGGTTTTGCCGGTTACGGAGTCGGTGCCTTCCATGGCCTGGTCTACCCAGTCCCAGATGGCGCCGCCCATAAAGAAGTTGGTGCTCTCGATGGCGTTCCAATAGTCTACCAGGTTGCCCACGGCATTACCCATAGAGTGTGCGTACTCTGATATGTGGTAAGGGTACTTCATGTTGTAGTTGCCCTTGACAGCGCCCTGCACCCAAGCTATTGAGGGGTACTGGTTAGAGCCTATGTCGACAATGTCGTTGTTGCGCTCATACTGCACGGGGCGGCTTTGGTCATACTGCTTGATGGCGGCATAGCAATCCTTGAAGTTGTCGCCGGGGCCGGCCTCGTTGCCAAGGCTCCATATCACCACCGAGGGGTGGTTGACAGTGCTGTGCACCATCTCCATGTTGCGTGCCAAGTGGGCGTTGCGGAACTCGGGCACATGTGAGAGGCTTTCCTTGCCATAGTAGTACTCGTGGCTTTCGATGTTGGCCTCGTCCTCAAGGTAGATGCCGTACTTGTCGCAGAGGTAGTACCAGTAGGGTGCGTCGGGATAGTGTGAGTTGCGCACGTGGTTGATGTTGCCACGCTTCATCAGGAACACTTCCTTCTGCATTTGCTCGCGGGTGACGTAGTGTCCCGTCTGCGGATTGCTTTCGTGACGGTTGACGCCCTTCATCTTGATGGGCTTGCCGTTGAGGTAGTAGTAGCGTCCGGCCAGTCCGAACTCGTCCTGGCTGGCGGGTGTGTCCTTAATTTCGATTTTGCGGAAACCTACGTTGGTTGAGAAGGTCTCTACCACCTGTCCCTTTTTGTCCTTGAGCTGTCCGACGAGGGTGTAGCGGTGTGGTGCCTCGGCGCTCCATGGCTTTACCACATTGCCGGCATTGAGGGTGACGCTGGCGGTAAGTTCGCCATTTTTGGCCACATCACCCACCTTGACCACTGCTGACACGCCTGGCACGAGGGTGTTGTTGTCGGAGTAGAGTTCGTTCTCGTAGAGGCTGTACTCAATAGTGTAGCCCTTGGCGGCCTTGGTGGTGAGGTTGCTCACCTCGGCACTGATGTGGAGGCTACCATTGGTGTAGGTGGCATCAAAGTCGGGAATGGCCTTGATGTCGCGCACCTGCACCTTGGGTTTGGCGGTGAGTGCCACGGTGCGGAAGATGCCCGGCAGGCGGAACATGTCCTGGCTCTCGATGAATGAGCCATCGCTGTGGCGGTATACCTCGACGGCTATCACGTTTTCGCCCTTCTTGTTGAGATAGGGCGTGATGTCGAACTGTGCGAGGTTGCGTGAGTTCTTTGAGAAACCTACGTAATGGCCATTGATGTAGAGGTAGAAGAATGAGTCTACACCGTCGAAGTTGATGTACACTTCCTTGCCGTCCCACGCTGCGGGGAGGGTGAAAGTGCGGCGGTAGGAGCCTACCTCGTTGCGGTTCTTATACGTCATCCAGTCCTTGGGCGGGGTGCGCATCACCCCACCCTTCCAGTCGCCCTGTCGCACTTGGTGCTGGAATATGACGCGCTGGTTTGAGTAGAGGGGTTCACCATACTTAAAGGTGCCGTTGGCTTGTTTGCCGGCCATGTTCCACGACATGGGCACTTGTATTTTGTCCCATGCCGAGGCGTCGAAGTCTGTCTTGTAAAAGTCCTTTGGGCGTTCGTCGGGATTTTTGGCCCAATGGAACTGCCACTGGCCGTCGAGGCTCTGCCAGAGGGCGCTGTTTTCGGGCAGTACCTTGCGCGCCTGTTCTACATTCTCAAACGAGAAGAACCAGGCGTGTGGCTGCTGCTTGTTATAGGCTACCGAGTCGGGGCTTTGCCACTCCCACCCTGTGGGTGCGGGCATTTGTCCGTAGTAGAAGCCTCCGAGGGGCGTTACTTGTGCCCACATCGGGGCAGCCAGCAGGGCTGCCATGAGGGTCATTGTTGTCTTACGCATATTTATAATATAGGTGTATGTGTTTGTGGTAACTGTTCAACACTGCGGGCAGACTGTATGTGGTCTGCCTCAACGCGTTACAAAGGTAAGTATTTGTTTTAATAAACTGACACCTGTACAGCACATTGTGGGGCGCAACAAACAAAAAAAGGATAATTCATTGAGCTTCGCGATCAAATCATTATCCTTTATAATAGCGTACCCAGAGCCGGGGTCGAACCGGCACGGGTTGCCCCACTGGTGTTTGAGACCA
>OIXA01002551.1_pt1 | contig 20608 bp, 14 predicted proteins | sample 1587721 | NCBI WGS metagenome assembly OIXA01 (sample SAMEA3888900, study PRJEB22519) | human gut metagenome | biome: human gut; feature: human-associated habitat; material: faeces | place: Denmark | collected 2013 | reverse complement strand
ACCCCCACAATCTGGGCGCCATCCTCCGCACCGCCGAGTGCGCCGGAGCCCACGGGGTCATCATCCCCAAGCGCCGCAGCGCCGGTCTGACGGCCATTGTGGCCAAGACCTCCGCCGGGGCCGTCAGCTATATGCCGGTGGCACGGGTGGCCAATATCCCGTCCCTGCTGAAGGATCTGAAAAAGCAAGGCATCTGGGTGTTCGGCACTGCCGCCGAGGGAACGACCCGGCTCTATGACGCCGATCTCAAGGGCCCGGCGGCCATTGTCATCGGCTCCGAGGGCGACGGCATGAGCCGGCTGGTGGCGGAGAACTGCGATTTTCTGGTGAGCATCCCCATGCGGGGGAGGATCTCTTCCCTGAACGCATCGGCGGCGGCTGCCATCCTGCTGTATGAGGCGGTGCGGCAGCGCACCGTGTAAGGACCCGGAGCATCTAAAAGAGAGGTACCATGGAACACCGAGAGGATCACAACGAAATACCGGAGTTTACCCTGGAGGATATTCTGGCGGAGTTCGGCAGCGGCAGCGACCTGTACCGGACGGAGGATCTGCCTGCGGAGGAAAACTCCCCGGAGACTGCTCCGGCAGAAGCCCCTGCTCAGCAGGAAGCTTCCGCAGAGCCGGAGCCCCACGCTGAACCGGAGACCTCTGCTGCGGCGGAGCTCCCCAGGAAGCCGGAGGGACTGCGGTTTACCCCCGGCGCCGACCCGGTGGATATGGATTTCCCGGCGGAGGCGCTGGAGGAGGTATTTTCCTCCGGCGGCCCGCTGCTGCCGGAGGAGGACCAGCCCCCCGAGACACAGATCATCCACTTCCCGCACCAACCGGTACCGGAGGAGGAGGGGAAACCGGCGGCGGAGACCACTGCCACGGAAGCATCTTCGGAGGAGAACGCCCCGGAGGAGGAACCGGCGCCGGAGCCGCAGGAACCGCCGGAGCCGCAGGAACCGCCGGAACCGCAGGAAACGCCGGAACCGCAGGAGGCCCCTAAAGTCTCCTTGGAGCAGATCATGAACGACACCGTTTCCTCCGTGCTGGAGGAGCAGGAGGACGGCATTCTGGAGGAGCGTCCGCCCCTGCGGGAGGTGCTGCGGCACTGGTGGGAGAAGCTGACAAGGCCCCGCAGCGCCGCCCCCATCCCGCAGGATACGGAGACCCTGTGGGAGCAGCCGCAGGAGCCTCAGCCGGAGCCGGAACCCGATCCGGAGCCGGATATGGACGTGGCCGTCCGGGCCGAGAAGCGCCGCTGCGCCCGCTTAAAACGCCAGTGCTGGTGCGTACTGCCGGAGGCGGTGCTGCTGACGGTGCTGTCCGTGCTGGACGGGCTGGGGCTGTATATCCCCCGGCTGTGGGCGGCATTGCCCGTGCTGCGGGGGATCATCCCCGGCGGATCGCTGCTGCTGGCACTGGCCCTGTCGGGCCGGGTCTGGCGCAGCGCCCGTAAGCAGCTGTCCCAGCGCCGCATCACCTGCGAGACGGCGGCGCTGCTGGCATCGCTGGTGTGTTTGGGGGACTGCGTCTACGCCGCCTTGGGCTACGGGGAGCAGCTGCCGCTGGCGGCCGTCCCGGTCATCTCCCTGCTGCTGTGTCTGTGGGGCCAGCTGCTGGCGGCCAAAGCCCGGCTCGCAGGCTTCCGGCTGGCCGATCTGGGGGGTGAGCCGCCCTACAACGTATCCGTGACCCCCGCCGGGGCCTGCAAGCAGCAGGGAACGGCGGAGGGCTTCTACCGGCTCTCCCACCAGCCGGATGTCTCCTATCGCTGGCAGATCATCCTGACACCGCTGGCACTGGCCGCCGCCTCCATTCTGGCGGCGGTGGTGTGCTTCGGCGGGGAGGGGCAGCCGGTGCGGCCACTGTGGATCTGGTCGGCATTGCTGTCCGGCGGACTGCCGCTGGCTCTGCCGGTGGCGGGAACGCTGCCCCTGTCATCGCTGAACCGGCGTCTGAACCGCAGCGGCAGCGCCGTGGCGGGCTATGCCGGGGCCTCTGCCATCACCGCCGCCCGGCGGATGGTGGTGACGGATGACGACCTGTTCCCACCGGGAACGGTGAGCCTCAACGGACTGAAGCTGTACGGCGAGGAGATCGGCAAGGTGGTGTCCTATGCCGCCACGGCGGCACAGGCCGCCGGAAGCCAGCTGACGCCGCTGTTTGACCAGCTGCTGGCCAGCGAGGGCGGCACCCACCTGCATTTGGAGGACCTGCGTTTTTACGAGGACGGCGGCATCGGCGGTACCATCCGTGGGGAATCTGTCACCATGGGCAGCGCCTATTTCATGAAAAAGCACCATGTGTCCCTGCCCCGTGACCTGAAGCTCAAGACCGGCGTTTTTCTGGCGGTGGACGGTCAGCTCATCGCCATCTTTGCCATCAAATACCAGCCCTCCCGCAACGTGGAGTGGGCGCTGCGGGCCATGCGCCGCAACCGCATCACTCCGGTGCTGGCCACCCGCAGCGCCAACATCACTCCGGCGCTGCTGAAGCGGAAATTCCGGCTGGACGCCCGGCCCCTGTACCCGGATATCTCCACCCGTCTGGCCCTGTCGGAGCTGACGGAGGGCCGTGGCCGGCCCCACGCCATCATCTACCGGGACGGGCTGATGGCCTTTGCCGAAACGGTCATCGGCAGCCGCCGGATGCGGCGTGCCGTCCGGGACGGAACGGTGCTGTCGTGGCTGGGCGGGCTGTCGGGCCTGCTGCTGGCGTATTATTTCACCTCCGTTGGGGCCTTTGCCGCTCTGTCGGCCCTGAATTTCCTGTGCTTTTTGCTGCTGTGGCTGCTGACGGTGCTGCTGCTGGCAGGACTGGTGCGCCACTACTGATACCATTCCATACCCATGCCGGGAGAGCCGTTGAGCCTCCCGGCATTTTCCACAAAAAAGACGCTGAAAGTTGTATTTGTCAAGTGCAAAAAAATAGTATATACTTTTCTCATTGACTGGCTGCGCCGGACGGCGCATTCGCACCAAACGAAGGGAGAATACTGTATATGACTGCCAATGACATTCGCAACATCTGCCTGCTGGGTCACGGTGGCTCCGGCAAGACGACGCTGGCCGAGCAGATGCTCTTCATGACCAAGGGGACTGATCGTCTGGGCCGTACCGCCGACGGCAACACCGTCTGCGACTACGACGCCGAGGAGATCAAGCGCCAGATCTCTATTTCCCTGGCCTTTGCCCCGGTCAAATATAAGGGCGTCCGTATCAACGTCATGGACGCTCCCGGCAACTTTGATTTCTCCGGTGAGGCTGTTTCCGCCATCCGTGCCGCCGAGTGCGCCGTGCTGGTGGGCGCCGCCAAGGACGGCCTGTCCGTGGGTATGGAGCGCAGCTGGAAGCTGCTGGGCAAGAAGCCCCGCATGATCTTCGTCAATCGCACCGACGAGGACAACAGCGACTATCAGGCCTGTCTGGATGCTCTGAAGGGCAAGTTCGGCCAGCCCGTGGTTCCCATTGTGGCCCCGGTCATTGACGGCAATAAGAAGGTCACGGGCATCGTGGACCTGCTGCATAACACCGCTTACGAGGTCAAGGGCGGCAAGGCCGCTGCCTGCGCCATTCCCGCCGATATGGCCGACGAGGTGGAGGCCCTGCGCTCCGAGCTGATGGAGGCCGCCGCCGGCTCTGACGAGGAGCTGATGGAGAAGTTCTTCGACACCATGGAGCTGTCCGCCGAGGACATGGCCCGCGGCCTGAAGCTGGGCGTCCGGGACGGCAGCGTTTGCCCGGTGCTGTGCGGCTCCGCCGTCACCGGTCTGGGCGTGGAGATGCTGATGCAGACCATTCTGGATCTGGTCCCCGTGGCCACGGATATGCCCGCCGAGACGGCGCAGGATGACGACGGCAACGACGTCGAGGTGGCCTGCGATCCCAACGGCCCCACCGCTGCCATCGTCTTTAAGACCATCTCCGATCAGTACGGCAAGTACTCCATGGTGAAGGTGCTCCGTGGCAGGATCACCAGCGATATGGCCCTGTATAACCCCGCCACCGGCAACACCGAGAAGCTGGGCCGCCTGTACATCATGAAGGGCAAGAAGGGCGAGGAGGTCAAGGAGATCTGCTGCGGCGACATCGGCGCCATCGGCAAGATGGATAAGGTCAAGACCGGCAACACCCTGTGCGACCCCAAGCACATCGTGCGTCTCCGCGGCATGGACTATGCCCAGCCCTGCTACAGCCGTGCCATCTCCCCCAAGACCAAGCAGGAGGTGGAGAAGCTGGGTACCGGCCTCAACAAGCTCAACGAGGAGGATCCCACCTTCCACGTGGTCAACAACGCCGAGACTCACCAGACCGTGATCTCCGGCGCCGGCGATATCCAGATCGACGTGCTGTGCTCCAAGCTCAAGACCCGCTTCGGCGTGGATGCCGAGCTGTCCGCTCCCAGAGTGGCTTACCGTGAGAAGATCCGCTCCACCGTCCGCAAGCAGGGCCGCTATAAGAAGCAGACCGGCGGCAGCGGCCAGTTCGGTGACGTGCATATCATCTTCGAGCCTCAGACCGAGCAGGAGGATATGATCTTCGCTGAGAACGTGTTCGGCGGCTCCGTGCCAAAGAACTACTTCCCCGCCGTGGAAAAGGGCCTGCGTGAGAGCTGCCTGCACGGCGTGCTGGCGGGCTATCCCGTGGTGTTCCTGAAGGCGACGCTGGTGGACGGCTCCTACCACCCGGTGGACTCCTCCGAAATCGCTTTCAAGCTGGCCGCCAATCTGGCCTTCAAGGCCGCTCTGCCGGAGGCCAAGCCCGTGCTGATGGAGCCCATCGGTGAACTGAAGGTCACGGTGCCTGACAACTACGTGGGCGACGTCATGGGTGACCTGAACAAGCGCCGGGGCCGTGTCATGGGCATGAACCCCACCGGCGACGGCGAGACCGTGCTGGAGGCCGAGGTTCCCATGGCCGAGATGATGAGCTACGCCATCGATCTGCGGTCCATGACCCAGTCCCGTGGTACTTTCACCTTCAACTTCGTCCGCTACGAGGATTGCCCCGCTGCGGCGCAGGAGAAGGCCATTGCCGAGGCCAAGGCTCTGGCCGATGCCGAGTAAAGCTGCTATAAAAATACGCCGGAGGACCCTCCTCCGGCGTATTTTCTCTGCCGCAAAAAAGTTCATGGAAAGTTTTTCTAAATGTTGCATTTGCAACTTATAATCCTCTGGATTCCGTGCTATACTTAGACCATCCCAAGGGGGAACGCCCCCGAAGAGTAAAAAACCATCAACGAATGATAAAAATATGGAGGTAATGATTATGAAGAAGTGGGTATGTCCTGTTTGCGGTTACGTTTACGAAGGCGAGAATCCCCCGGCCGAGTGTCCGGTGTGCCACGTCAGCGGTGACAAGTTCACCCTGCAGGCAGAGGAAAAGACCTGGGCCGCCGAGCACGTGGTGGGCGTAGGCAAGGTGTTCGGTGAGGATGTTCCCGCCGAGGTCCGTGAGGAGATCATCGCCGGTCTGCGTGCCAACTTCGAGGGCGAGTGCTCCGAGGTGGGTATGTATCTGGCCATGGCCCGTGTGGCTCATCGTGAGGGCTATCCCGAGATCGGTATGTACTGGGAGAAGGCCGGTCTGGAGGAGGCCGAGCACGCCGCCAAGTTCGCTGAGCTCCTGGGCGAGGTCGTGACCGACTCCACCAAGAAGAACCTCGAGATGCGCGTTGAGGCCGAGAACGGCGCCACCGCCGGAAAGACTGATCTTGCCAAGCGCGCCAAGGCCGCTGGCCTCGATGCCATCCACGATACCGTGCACGAGATGGCTCGCGACGAGGCTCGTCACGGCAAGGCTTTCGCCGGCCTGCTCAAGCGCTACTTTGGCTAAGCCAACCGCTTGAGACATAACCTCTAGCTCGATGAGGCCCGGACCGTATTGGTTCGGGCCTTTTTGTGTCTCGAGGACTCGTTAACGCCCTGAAATAGAGCTATCTTCGGCATCGGTCTCTCGTCAAAAACTAAGTGAGTAGACTTTTCGAAACTTGCCGAGCAGACCATCCGTATTGCTTTATAAAGTCGCAGGGAAATGACTTGTTTCAAAACGGCTTGGTCGCCATCAAGCCAAAAGTCTACTCACTTAGAACCGCAGCCGTCCACGATCGAACTGTTTTGTGTCTAACGGGCATCTTTCCGTCAATTACTCCCAATTTTGTCCAGTCAACGAATAGTTCAGACCGAAGTAATGTCTCAGCCCTTTGCTCATCTGAGCTTTTATCACGATATTCAGCATCGAGCATCCTGCATACGGCCTTAACGATCGCGCGGAATCTATCCTCATCGGATATCTGTCTGTGTGTCAGGAGAAGCACATCGTAGCCCATGGCCTGAAGGGCCGTCATGCGGTCAGCGTCACGCAAGCCATCCCCCGCGCGTCCGTGCGAGGCCTTTCCCTGACATTCAATGGCCACCTGTCGTCTGCCGTCCGGCGAAGACAAAAGTAGATCGATATACACACGGGACTTTCCAACAATCGCTCGAGCACTTGTGCTTAACGTCACTTCGACATTGAGTTCTATGCCGCAAAACCCTTCGCCTCCCAAGGATCGCGGCAGTCCAAGCAACAAATACGCCTCAACCTCAAAAGGCGACGCGGCACCCAATGGAACGAGTTGCGATACCGCCATAAATCTATTGCCGTAACGCATCCCGCAAACATCTGAACAAAAACGGTCAAGGTCTCCGCCCAAAACCAAAGCGTCTCGACGCCATAAATTTGAGGCGGTGCCGCCCTCGGACGGGCAGCGCACCCAACCGAACGTTGTCGAAATCGCGCCCGAATCAATTGCACGCGTAAGCTCCGCCTCAAGTGCCGCCGGCAGAGCGCACACCGCAAACAAGCCGCACATCTCCGCCAATACCAAAAGAAGCTGAAGATCCGTCAGATGCCGCGACATGATGAATGCCGTCAGTAAAGGAGACGTAACCAAAAATCCATGCTCCGTTTCCAGCACGGATTCCCTGGGGAGCTCACCAAGGAACAGCCGCTGCCTAATGCCGGCAGGGCAAGTCCGCTTGTTTCTTGTCCGAACCAATGTGTACAACGGAAAACCGAGCACAACCGCAGCCGTCGGGTTACGGGCGAGGTCATATCGCTGCCGGTCTTCTTCCGGCCGTGGAAGCGGCGGACACAAAGCGCGGACCTGAGGGGGCAAACGCCAGTATCTAAAAGCCGATATGTCACAAAGTAGATCCTTCATAGGCACAGGAAAACACGAATATCAACCCAGCCGGTCTCGCATTGGCGCGAACGCACCGAAAATGGCGCCGAACGGACCGCTAAGTTTTCAACAGCCCTCCCCAACTGACCAAAAGCTTGCCAAAAACTGGACGAAGCCCTGTTGAAAACCCCTTTTTCTCTCGTGCGGAAGCTTTGCGCGGCAAGTGAGTAGACTTTTTGGAGCATCCCGAGCAGACCGGTCATCCTGCTTTTCAAAACCGCAGGTAGATAGCTTGTTACAAAACTGCCTGATCGCCAAAGTTCCAAAAGTCTACTCACTTAGGTTGCAGAGTGCCCCCATTAGCTGCAATTCCAAGGTATTTAGCACGTTTGGGCTCAAATCGTCATACTGTACAAGGATTCGAGTCGAGTTTTCAGGGACAGACACGCCATCGGCACACCAATAACAGTCACTGATATCAATAAACGGAATACTCGAGCGCCTGAGGGCCGGCACAAAAGAGCTTCCACCCGCTCCGCGCTGCGCAACCACGGTGCAGCAAAGGCCCGCGTCTGTATGCTCGATCGAGACCTCCCCTGCCGGAAACGCTTTCCGTACAAGCGCCGCTAGGCCATCACGCGCCTCGCGAGCACGGACGCGCACGCGGTTCACATGTCGCTCGTAATCGCCCGATTCCAGCAAACGCGCCAAAGCGATCTGGTCAACAGAGCTCACCGACGAGGCGTAGAAACCAAGGTTGCGCCTAAACCGCTCCATTAGCTCATCGGGCAACACCATGTACGCCAAACGCAACGCCGATGAAAGGCTCTTCGAAAACGTATTGGTGTAGATAACCGACTGGGCGGCATCGATCGACGCGAGCGCGGGAATCGGCTTCCCGGCAAGGCGAAACTCACAATCAAAGTCATCTTCGATGAGATATCGACCTGGTCGCTCGGCGGCCCAGCTCAGCAGCGCATAGCGACGCGCAATGCTCGTCACAAGGCCGGTCGGATACTGATGGGACGGCATCAGGTGAAGGACATCGGTCCCGCTTTTCTGCAGAGTGCTCAAGTCCACGCCCTCATCATCCAACGGGATATGTCGAACTTTGCAGCCCATAGCCTGATAGATACGCGTCAGACGCAAATAGCCCGGATCCTCAACCGCATACACCTTGTCCGCGCCAAGCAACTGAACCAACATGGTATCGAGCAGCTGGGCGCCCGCACCGATAACGATGTTGTTGGGGTCGACATTCATACCCCTTGTCCCGTGCAGATGGTGAGCAATTGCGCGTCGCAGCCGAGCAGTGCCCTGCGCCGGTGCGGGCGAAAAGATTTCGCGCTCGTCTTCGGATGCCAGCGTCGCCCGTAGCGCGCTTTGCCAAAGCCGCGCCGCCTCCAAAGCAGAAGGAGAAAGCGCATCGAATCGCTCGACCTGTCCGTTGACATCATGCACGCTGGGGCCCACAGAGACGGCATCTCGGTCGATGCCCTCCGCAGCCGAAGCCAAAACCGGTGCATCCGGAAGCTCGCAAGCGTAGTAGCCACGACGTGGTATTGAGCAAATATAGCCCTCAGCGAGTAACTGGCTATATGCATTCTCGATGGTAATAACACTGATTCCCAGATGACTGGCAAAGGCGCGCTTAGACGGCAAATGCTCCCCCGCCACAATGCGTCCAGCTACGATATCATCTCGAATTTGCTGGTAAACATACTCATAGAGCGGTGCTTCGCCGCGTTTTTCCAAATTGTAGTCAAGCATGAGCCTATCACCTGACCTTATTAAGTCATTCAATCTGGTATTAGTCTGACCTTGTAATTATCTCGAAAACTGAGTATTTTGTCATACCCAGCTCCCCGATAGGATGTTCCGTCAAGCAATGCACATGCCAACCAAGGGAGCAACCATGGCAGAACAGAACAGCAAGGCCGACCGCGTCAAACTCAATCGCGAGCTCGCGCAGATGCTCAAGGGCGGCGTCATCATGGACGTTACCACGCCCGAGCAGGCACGCATCGCCGAGGAGGCAGGCGCCTGCGCCGTCATGGCACTCGAGCGCATCCCGGCCGACATCCGCGCCGCAGGCGGCGTCTCGCGCATGAGCGACCCCAAGATGATCAAGGGCATCCAAGAGGCCGTCTCCATCCCCGTCATGGCCAAGTGCCGCATCGGTCACATTGTCGAGGCGCAGGTCCTGCAGGCCATCGAGATCGATTACATCGACGAGTCCGAGGTTCTCTCCCCCGCCGATGACGTCTATCACATCGACAAGACCCAGTTTGACGTGCCGTTTGTCTGCGGCGCCCGCGATCTGGGCGAGGCGTTGCGCCGTGTTGCCGAGGGCGCCACTATGATTCGCACCAAGGGTGAGCCGGGCACGGGCGACGTGGTCCAGGCCGTGCGCCACATGCGCAAGATCCAAAAGCAGATCCGCGACGTTGTTGCCCTGCGCGACGACGAACTCTTTGAGGCAGCCAAGCAGCTGCAGGTTCCGGTCGAGCTGGTACGCGATGTCCACGCCACGGGCAAGCTCCCCGTCGTGAACTTTGCTGCTGGCGGTGTGGCAACCCCTGCCGACGCCGCGCTGATGATGCAGCTGGGTGCCGAGGGCGTCTTTGTGGGCTCGGGCATCTTTAAGAGCGGCGACCCGGCCAAGCGCGCCGCCGCCATCGTCAAGGCCGTGGCCAACTTCACCGATGCCAAGCTCATCGCCGAGCTTTCGGAGGACCTGGGCGAGGCCATGGTGGGCATCAACGCCGATGAGATCGAGATTATCATGGAGGAGCGCGGACGCTAGTCCGGCAGAAAGGATCGCACATGAGCGATTATGCAGACCAAACGGTCGCCGTGCTGGCGGTCCAAGGCGCTTTTGCCGAGCACGAGGCAAGACTATTCGAGCTTGGCGCACACTGTATTGAGCTGAGGCAGGCGGCTGATTTGAAGCAGGACTTTGACCGTCTGGTACTTCCCGGCGGCGAGTCTACCGTTCAAGGGAAGCTGCTTGATGAGTTGGACATGCTCGAGGAGCTTCGTGCCCGTATCGCTGAAGGTATGCCCGTCCTGGGCACCTGCGCCGGCCTGATTCTACTGGCTCACGACCTTGCCGCCCATGACGATAAGGGCACGCCGCGTCTGGAAACCATGGATGTACTTGTCGAGCGCAATGCCTACGGCAGGCAGCTCGGCAGCTTTCGAACCAAGGGGCAGGTAGCCGGCATCGACGGTGAAGTGCCGCTGACGTTTATCCGCGCGCCCCGCATCGTCGAGGTCCACGGCGACGCCAAGGCCTTAGCGAAAGTCGACGGTCGTATTGTCGCCGCCCGTCAGGGCAACCAGCTCGGCGTAACCTTCCACCCCGAACTCGACGAAGACACCCGCCTCCACGAACTGTTCCTACAAATGTAGGCATCGAAATCAACAAACGAAACGAGAGTGGATAATCTCCCACCTTGAGCATGAATATGGGCTCATACCGGGAGATTATCCACTCTCATGCTACGTAGTCGTTGGGGACGTTCTTAAATGACCAGTCAAACAAGAACGTCCCCAACGACTATCTTTTAGCAGGTCTGGATCATGGCAATGTCGATGTTTTGGCACCGACAGCGAGCGCCCACCAGAGCGAACAAATTGGCATGAAAAGAGGACGGCATAGACCTTCTGGTCATGCCGTCCTCTTTGAATGACAAGTTGTCGCTCTGGTGGGCGCGCAGCGTCAACTAGTTACGCGGTTTGGTAAAACCGCGTAACCCAACTAGAAGCGGTTGCCGCGGAAGCCGCCACCGTTGCGGCCACCACGGTCGCCGCCACGGCCACCGCGGTCGTTACCACGGTTGCCGCCAAAGCCGCCACGGTTGCCACCGCGGTCGCCATAGCCACCACGGTTGCCGCCAAAGCCGCCGCGACCGCCACGGTCGCCGCCACGGCCACCGCGATCGTCACGGCCGCCGCGAGGACCGCGGTCCTCGTCCAGGCCCATGGCGACGAGCGGAGCGATAACCTTATCGAGAGCAGCCATCAGCTCGGTGGCCTCCTCGTAAGAAAGCTCGGGCAGGAGCTTCTCCTTCTTGTTGGCAAGCTCGACCAGGCCCTCAGCGGCATCCTCGGCAGCGAAGACGACGATCTTGCGCATATCGCCCTCGGCGTCGTCGATGCGGCCGACCAGATCGGCAGCCTCGGCCTCGGCCATCAGGCCATCGAGCTCACGGAGGCGCATGCCCAGCAGGTCGGACATTTCCTTCTGCTCCATCTTGGGCTTGAGGTCAAGAAGCTTGATGGCGCGCTCGATGTTCGCCATGCGCTCGGCCTTGGCCTCCTCCTCCTTGGAAATAGCAAAGCGACGGCTACGCAGCAGGCGGGCGGCCTTCTGCATCTTATCCATCAGCTCTTCGTCATCGTAATCAGCGGCGGCCTCGACAACCTCGGCCTCCTCCTCGGCGGAAACCTCGTCAGCAGCCTCAACCTCAGCAGCTTCGGTCTCCACGGTCTCGACTGCCTCGACCTCGGCAGCCATGGTCTCGTTCTCGGTCTCGTTCATGATCTCTTCGTTCTCGGACATGAGACTCCTTCTTGGCCCTCTCGGGCATCATCGCCCCATTCGCGGGGCCCGTCGCGCACTCTTTGCGCTTTAAACATTCATGCCTCTCGGCAAAACGTCCATTAGTTTATGGTGTCGCCATTCAATCTAGCTGCAGAATCTATGTGCACACATTAATGCGACATGTGCGACTCGCGACGAGCGTACACCAGCGACGTCGCGAACCCAACCACGGCAATTACAGCCGCCACACGCACGGCAGCTGCAAATCCAATCGCCTGGGCAACGTCCGTCGCAGCGCCAGCGACACCGGCAGTCGCCGCAGAACTCGAGAGCAGGCCGATAAACAGCGACGGGCCAAACGATGCGGCAATCATGTTCCACGTGTTGAGCAATGCCGTTCCGTGAGGATGCTCAGCGGCGGGCAGCGTCTCCAAGCCGGCCGTTTGCGAGGGGCTCAGCACCAAACCGACTCCGGCATACACCACAGCGGTCAGCGCCACGACGACGCCGATGTTCATGCTTGCCGCCGTCATCGAGATGGCAGTCTGTCCCACGGCAATCAGGGCAAAGCCGACCGGCAGCAGCGGCCATGCGCCACGGGCGTCCATCACACGTCCGCCCACAATCGAGGTCACGGCGTTGCAGGCAATCGCCGGCAAAATGAGCAGGCCCGCAATAAGTGCGGTCATGCCGTATGCGCCCTCAAAATAGAGCGGCAACAAAACGCTCATCGAGAACGTCGTCATCATCGACACCACCACAAGCAGGCACGCAGGCCAAAAGCGAACGCTCGCCATGGGACGCACGTTAAGCACCGGATGTTCGAGCTTGAGCTGACGGGCGGCAAACAGGCCGAGCAGCACAATGGCGGCGAACAGCGCCACGATACCGGCAATCAGATTGGTCGAGAACTCGCCTACGGAATACACAAATGCCGTAATGCCGGCCGCGAGCAAAACAACCGACAGAATATCAAGCGTGGTGTTCGAACGCTCTCCGACATTCTGAACAAGCTTAACGCCCGCCGCTGCGACCGCAATGCCGCCCGCCAGCGGCACTACGAACACCGCCCTCCAGCCAAACAACGTGCACATAAGACCGCTGATCACGGGTCCAAACGCCGGCCCCAGCGTAATGCAGGCACCACCCAGGCTCAGATACAGACCGAGCTTCTCACGCGGGGCACAAGACAGCACCACGTTCATCATGAGCGGGAACAAGATGCCCGATCCCGCAGCCTGCAAAATACGACTTGGCAGCAAAACGCTAAACGACGGAGCGACCAGGCACAGGGCTTCGCCGGCGACCATGCATCCGCATGCGAAAAACAGCAGCTTGCGCGTCGAGAAACGACCGGACAGGAAGGCCATGATGGCCGTAAAGATCGACGTCACGATCATGTAGCCCGAAACGAGCCACTGCGCCGTGGTGGCACTCACCGAAAAGGCCGCCATAATGTCGTGCAACGCCACGTTAATGATGTTCTCGTTAAACGCGGCGACAAAGGCTGCAATATACATTACGACGAGAAGCGCCGCAGTGCCCGATGGCGTTACTCTAACTTGTTGCTGAGATTTGCTCCCCATGCATTTCCTTCCTCTTGGAACGACAGTCGCATCGCCCCAGAGGAACAGTCCAGGGCGAAAAATGAGCCCTAGACTTACGCCAGACGCCGTACACGACGAGTCTGACAACATGGTCCAACGTCGAAAGATTGTAACGCGGACGCACAGCTTTCCTTCCGCGCTATTATTAAAAGTCCACGAAAGCATAAGACATGAGGAGCCCGCCATGATCAAGCCCATCATGAAATCCGAGTTCTTTTTGCGCCTTCCTTCCGAAGACGCGGGACCCGACGACGCCGCGACCGGGCAGGACCTCCTGGATACGCTCAACGAACATGAGCACGAGTGCGTGGGCCTCGCCGCCAACATGATCGGCGTGCGCAAACGCATCATCTGCGTAAAGGACGGCAACAGGGCGCTCCTGATGTACAACCCTCAAATTCTTGAGCAGGTCAATGCCTATCAGACGAGCGAAGGATGCCTCTCGCTAATCGGCGAGCGTCCCTGCACCCGCTATCGCCGCATTAAGGTTGAGTATTTGGACGAGAACTTTGTCCGCCGCATCAAAAACTTCTCGGGCTACACCGCCGAGATCATCCAGCACGAAATCGACCACTGCAACGGAATCGTTATTTAGTTCCACCGATTCAAGAAAGCTCCCTGCAGCCAAGCAACTGCAGGGAGCTTTCGATTGTATAGAGCCTCTATCCCTTAGCTTTGACGGTAATGATCGAAGAAGTCGGCGAGGTCTTCGAGCGACTCTTTGAGCACTTCCATGCGCGGCAGGTACACGATGCGGAAGTGATCGGGCTCGGCCCAGTTAAAGCCGCCGCCGCGCGTGATCAGAATCTTCTTCTCGTGCAGCAGGTCGAGGGCAAACTGCTCGTCATCGGTGATGTTGAACTTCTTAACATCCATCTTGGGGAAGATATAGAACGCCGCGCGCGGCTTGACCACCGAGATGCCATCGATCTTGTTGAGTGCCTCATACACAAAGTTGCGCTGCTCGTAGACACGACCGCCGGGACGGATGTAGTCGTTGACCGACTGATGGCCACCGAGCGCCGTCTGGACGATCGACTGGGCCGGCACGTTGGAGCACAGGCGCATGTTAGAGAGCATGTTGATACCCATAATGAAGTCGCTCATGCAGCGCTGGTTGCCCGAAAGCACCATCCAGCCAATACGATAGCCCGCGATCATGTGCGACTTGGAAAGGCCGCTAAAGGTAACGCAGGGCAGATCGGGAGCGAGCGAGGCAATCGAGACGTGCTCGTAGCCGTCCATGCACAGACGGTCGTAGATCTCATCGGCAAAGATCATCAGCTGATGCCTGCGCGCAACCTCGACGATGCCCTCGAGCACCTCGCGCGGGTAGACCGAGCCCGTGGGGTTGTTGGGGTTGATGATGACGAGGGCCTTGGTCGCGCTCGTGATCTTGGACTCCATATCCTCCAGGTCGGGATACCAATCCGCCTGCTCATCGCATAGATAGTGCACGGGATGACCGCCGGCGAGGGTTGCGCACGCCGTCCAGAGCGGATAGTCGGGGCTGGGGATCAAAATCTCGTCGCCATTGTCGAGCAGAGCGTTCATCGAAAGCTGAATGAGTTCGGACACGCCGTTGCCCGTGTAGATATGCTCCATCTGAACATTGGGCAGGCCCTTGATCTGCGAATACTGCATGATCGCCTTGCGCGCAGAGAACAGGCCGCGCGAATTGGAATAGCCTTCGCAGTCGGGCAGCTGCTGGCGCATGTCCTTGATAACCTCGTCGGGCGTGCGAAAACCGAAGGGCGCCGGGTTGCCGATATTGAGCTTGAGGATGCGCTCGCCCTCGTCCTCCATACGGGCAGCCTCGTCGACGACGGGACCGCGCACGTCATACAGGACGTTATCGAGCTTGGTGGATTTAGAAAAAGTACGCATGGTGGTGCTCCTTGGAATTTGAGCTGAGAGACTAGGTTCGGATTTGGCAACGTTATGGGACGAGGACGTCTCGACTTGATCGGCGTCACTGGCGAGCAGCCAGGAAACATCGACCTCCAAAATACGGGCGAGCAGCTCTGCCACATCGCGCCGCGGGATCGTCTTGCCGCTCACATATTGGCTCATCTGACTCTTGCCGAGTTTTTTGCCGAGCATCTCCGATGCGCGGATTACATCCGACTGGCGAACGTCGCGATCGGACATGGTCTGTCGCAGGCGATCGCTAAACGCCTCTTGGGCCATTAGAACCTCCTTGCTGGCAAAGTTCAATTTATAGAACACAAATTGAACCTGAGTTCAATTTAGGCAGCAGTATAGCGCGGCGCATTATCCGAAAGTTCAATTTCATAAGAAAATGTACCGAACCCCGAGAATTGTCCCAAAGTAGACAACAGGTACGCGCTTTTAGAGATATTCAAGGAAACGAGCCGCCGCAAGCGAAACGTCAGCGGTGCGGTATATGGCGTTGATCTGCCGATGAGGATGTCCCTCGAGCGGGCGCACGGCAACATCGAACTGGCAGCGGCGCAAGATGAGCGCCGGAAGAATGCTCACGCCCAGACCGTCCTCGACCATGGCCATAATCGCATAATCATCCCAGGTCGACAGCTTAGAGCGTACCGCCAGGCCCGCGCGGCGAAACAGCGGCGTAATCTCGTCGTCGCTACCGCGTTCCAGCAGAATAAACTGCTCGTTGGCCAAATCGGCAAGGGAAACGACCTCCGCGGTAGCAAGCGAGGAGTCCGCTGGCACCACGGCCATCAACTCATCTTGCACCAATGGCCGCGACGCCATGCCGGCGCCGCGTGGTTCGCGCGGAATAAAGCCCAGGTCGCAGCGACCTTCCGCCACCCATTGCTCAATCTCGGAGTAATCACCCATCAGCAGCTCGTAATCGACGTCCGGGTGATCGGCGCGAAAGTGCGCAATCACCGGCGGCAGCACGTGGGTCGCCACGCTCGAAAACGTACCGATGCAGATTTTGCCGCGCATGAGCCCACGCATCTCATCCACCCGTCGCTGCAAACGAACAAATTCCTCGCACAACGCCTCGACCGCCGGCATAACTTGCCGCCCATCGGCAGAAAGCACTACGCCCTCGCGGCTTCTATCGAGCACTTTAAAGCCCCAGTCGGCCTCGAGATCGGCCACCATACGGCTCACGCCCGACTGCGAATAGCTCAGCCGCTCGGCGGCGCGCGTAAAACTTCCGGCGCGCACGGTCTCAAGCAGCACCTGCATCTTTTGAATATTCGTTTCCACGGCACCCCTCCACAAATTCATGGGATTTTGTCATGTTATCTATGAATTATATTCGCTTTTCTTCTATAGCCAGTTCACCCATAGTGAACATGCTCGGATATAGAGGGGATGTCAGCGTATGAACAACGGACTGTTTACGTACTTAGCAGCATTGCTGTTGTTTGGCTCCAACGGCATCATCGCCGCCGCCATCGCGCTGCCGAGCTCCGATATCGTGCTCCTGCGCACGTTTTTGGGCGCACTCTCGCTTGTCACCATCCTCGCCATCACCCAACGCCATAAGTTGCAGGCGCCATCTCGCCCCCGCGAAGCCGCAGCCCTCCTCCTCTCGGGAGCCGCGCTGGGCGCCAGCTGGATTTTTCTGTTCCGAGCCTACCAGACGATCGGCGTCGGCGTTTCCTCGCTGCTGTACTACTGCGGCCCCATCATCGTCATGGCGCTCTCCCCGCTCATCTTTGGCGAAAAGCTGACCGGCAGCAAAATCGCCGGCTTTATCGCCGTCGCCTGCGGTGCTTTTCTCATTGCGGCACAAGGTCTAGGCGGCAATATGCCCATTGCGGGTATCGCTTGCGGCATCGCCTCGGCCTTCTGCTATGCATTGATGGTCATCGCCAGCAAGGGTGCGCCGCACATCGAGGGCCTCGAGAACTCCGCGCTCCAGGTGAGCGCCGCCTTTGTGACCGCGCTGGTCCTTACGCTCCTCACGCAGGGCGCCCCCTCATTCCTGTCCGCCGGCGTCGCCGCCAGTATTGATTGGCGCGCCGTCGTCATGCTCGGCGTCGTCAACACCGGCATCGGCTGCCTGCTCTACTTTAGCGCCGTCGCCAAACTGCCCGTCCAGACCGTCGCCGTCGTCGGCTACCTCGAGCCGCTTTCGGCGGTCGTGTTCTCGGCCGTCCTTTTGGGCGAAGCCATAACACCGGTCCGTCTGATGGGCGCCGTGCTTATCATCGGCGGCGCGATCTTTTGCGAACTCGCCGGCAAACGCGCAAACGCCAAGGCTGGCATCGCCCAGGCAGCACGTGCTTAAAGCCCCTGCTTTGAAATGCTACCTGCATACATAAATAATCCTCAGCTGGGGATTATTGTCTAAAATAACCTGATGTGCCAAACTGCTCTTGTATGTATAAAGACGGCATAAAGGTTATCTGTCCTAGACGGATAACCGGATGTCCAAGGGAGTCCACGTGGCACATAACAAACTGGAGGCAAGCCCCCAAGATCAGCGTGGTCAAGGCGGGCATGGAGCCATTCCCCTCTCCGCTGGCATGCTGCTCGTTACGCTCGGCGTCGTCTACGGCGACATCGGCACGAGCCCCATGTACACCATGAAATCAATCGTCGCCAACAACGGCGGCATCGGTACCGTCAGCGAGGACATGATCTTAGGAGCGCTTTCGCTCGTCATCTGGACCATGACGCTCGTGACCACGGTCAAGTACGTGGTTATCGCCATGAAGGCCGATAACCATAACGAGGGCGGCATCTTCGCCCTGTTTAGCTTGGTGCGCAAAGTGGCGCCTTGGCTGATTCTTCCCGCCATGATCGGCGGCGCGGCGCTGCTCGCCGACGGCATCCTCACCCCCGCCGTCACGGTTACCACGGCCATTGAGGGCCTGCGCACTATCGAGTGGGGCCACGCGCTATTGGGTGACGGGCAAGCCAACGTCATCATTATTACCATCATCATTATCTGCGGCCTATTTGCCATGCAGCGCGCCGGTACCTCGTCGATCGGCAAGCTGTTCGGCCCGCTCATGACACTGTGGTTCCTGTTCCTGGCAGGCGCCGGCCTGTTCAACATGCTCGGCAACCTGTCCATCTTGCGCGCGCTCAACCCCATCCGCGGCATCATGTTCCTGTTCTCGCCCATCAACCACTCGGGCATCATGGTGCTCGGCTTTGTCTTTCTGTCGACGACCGGCGCCGAGGCGCTCTATTCGGACATGGGTCACGTGGGCAAAGCTAACATTTACGCATCCTGGCCGTTCGTAAAGGCGGCCCTTATCCTCAACTATCTGGGTCAGGGCGCTTGGCTGCTCGCCAATAACTCCAACCCCCAGATGCTCGCGATGGATATCGTCAACCCGTTCTATATGATGCTCCCCGAGCCCCTGCGCCCCTTTGCCATCGTGCTTTCGGCCGTAGCGGCCATCATCGCCTCGCAGGCGCTCATCACCGGCTCTTTCTCGCTGGTATCCGAGGCAACGCGCCTCAACCTTATGCCGCATCTGCGCATCCACTACCCCAGCGACACCAAGGGCCAGCTCTATATTCCGCTCGTCAACAACATCATGTGGGTCGGCTGCATCTTCATCGTGCTGCTGTTCCAAAACTCCGAGCGCATGGAGAGCGCCTACGGCCTCGCGATTACCGTGACCATGCTCATGACCACGACGCTTTTGACGAGCTACATTGCCGGCATCCTCAAGCACAAGCTGGGTGCCTGCGTCTTCGCCCTGCTCTTTGGTGCCATTGAGCTATGCTTCTTCGCCTCGTGCCTCACCATGTTCTTTGACGGCGGCTACGTCATGATCTTCCTGGCCGCACTGCTGTTCGGCCTTATGTATGTGTGGCGTCGCGGTACCGCCATCGAGCGCACGCAGACGATTCTGCTGCCCGTCTCCAAGTACATTGACCAGCTCAACCGCCTGCGCAACGACGAGACCTACCCCGTACTCGCCGACAATCTGGTGTTCCTCACCAACAGCCCCGATCCGCTCACACTCGACCGCGACGTGCTCTATTCCATCCTGGACAAACATCCCAAGCGCGCCAAGGCATATTGGTTCATCAACGTACACGTTACCGACGAGCCCTATACGCACGAGTATTCCGTTGAGACCTTTGGCACAGACTTCCTGTTCCGCGTGCGCTTGGACCTGGGCTTTAAGGTCAATCAGCGCATCAACGCCTACCTGCGCCAGATCGTTGGCGACCTGATGGCATCGGGTGAGTTGCCGCCGCAGCATCACACCTACTCCATCTACGAGACACGCGGCAACGTGGGCGACTTCCGTTTTTGCATGCTGCGCAAGATGCTTGCCCCCGAAACGGACATCAACCGCAACGACCATCGCGTCATGGCCATCAAGTACGCCGTCCGCCGCGCCTGCGGAAGCCCGGCACGTTGGTACGGTCTCGAGAACTCGGCCATCATCATCGAGTACGTGCCGCTGTTTGCCCGCATGCGTCCGGCAGTCAAACTCGTTCGCACCCAGGTGCCACTTGAAGTTCAAATCGAGGAAGCCGAGGAAATGGAAGTCGACATCTTCTCGGACGACTTGGTCAACGGCAACGAAGCCGGTAGGAATATGAACGTCGATCCCACCGAGCTGCTCGAGAGCGTCGCCGATACGCCCGAACAGCAACTGCTCGACGGCCTCGAGAGCGAACAACTCAACGACGCCAACTTCTAGCGACGTCATAAATCAACGACAGCGGCCCTGCACCTCACGAGAGACGCAGGGCCGCTTTGCATTGCAGTAAAGCTAACGGCTACGAACGACGCGGCTCGGGAACCACGAGTCTATCGGGGCTTGCGCCCTCGGCATCCATCAGGCTCACGTAGCGAATCGACGGATCCCCATACATCGCGTAGTAATAATTGCCCGTGCGCGCGCTAAAGCATCCGGTGTAGATAGTCTTCTCGAACTTGCCATCGCCCATCCTGGACGCCCCCTCGATCATCACCACGCCCTCGAGCGAGCGGAACATGCGGACGACGTTTTCGGTCTCGCTCTCCTTTTGCGGGTAATTGGCATTGAGGTACGCCGCCTTTACAAAACGGCTCGGCGAATAGCAGTCACCCGGAATACCGCGCATGCCGGCACCGGCTCCATAGGGCTTAAGCTCGGCGCCACGCCACTTCGCCGTCTGCGGAAAATCGCTTGTGGCGGTGATATAGGTGCGGAGGTTTTCCATGTGCCACGGGAAGGTCGGCTGGTTGGCAAGGGTGTCGACCGGGTCGTCGTATACATGCAGGCCGTCAGCCATCATCTCGACCACGATGCTGCGCTGGCTGTCGCCGATAATCCAATGGAGCAGCGACACGCCCAGCCCCTCTCCTGCAGATTTGGCAACAATCA